>TARA_B100001057_G_scaffold53610_5_pt1 | contig 28686 bp, 30 predicted proteins | sample TARA_B100001057 | Tara Oceans TARA_B100001057 (sample SAMEA2621839) | marine metagenome | biome: marine biome (ENVO:00000447); feature: surface water layer (ENVO:00002042); material: "saline water (ENVO:00002010), including plankton (ENVO:xxxxxxxx)" | depth 5 m
TGCCGCGGTTGCAACTAAGTCTTTTATAGCAGTAGATGCCGCAGGAGTACAGAATGAATCAGTATTACAAGATATTGGTTTTACAAACGCAACTGGATCAGTTACAGTTAGTGTAACAAGATCATTAAAGGAATACGTCACATCAGGTGGGAATTGGACATTTAGCCAAAACCTTACATCTAGTGTGTAAGATAAATATAGTTATAATTAAAGGGTTGAAACATGGCTTATACAATTAACAAATACAACGGAGCAACACTAGTAGTAGTGCAAGATGGCACCGTTGATCTTACAACAGATTTAACATTTGTTGGTAAGAACTATGCCGGATACGGCGAAATACAAAACGAAAACTTTTTGTTTTTGTTAGAAAACTTTAGCGGAACATCACAACCGCCTAAACCAGTTAGCGGACAGATATGGCATGACTCAACAAACGGAAAAATTAAATTCTACGATGGTTCAAAGTTTAAAACAACAGGCGGTGCAGAAGTTTCAACCTCACAGCCTGCAGGTTTAACAGCAGGTGACTTTTGGTGGGATTCAGGAAACAGTCAATTATATACATATAACGGAACATCATTTGTATTAGTTGGACCGCAAGGTGCTGGTTCAGGTCTTACACAGATGCAGAGTAAAACAATTCGTGATGTTGCAAGCATAAACCATAGTGTAATTGCCGCAACAATCGAAGATGAAATTATCTATATTATAAGCGGACAAGAATTTACTATTGACGGTACTGATCCGTTAAATGCTATTACAGGATTTGATGTAGTCAAGAAAGGTTTAACACTTGTTAATACAACCGATGCAACTAATGGAGTTACAACACCTGTAGGACATTATTATTGGGGAACGGCAAGTAATGCTTTGAAACTTAATGGTTTAGAAGCAAGCAGTTTTGTACAAAGTACACCAGGAACTGCAACTGAGTTTGAAGATATTGTAAGATTTCCAGATGCAGGTGTTACAATAGGTGATCAAAACGATTTACACATTTATATTGAAAATGGTAACCAAGGCGTAATTGCAAATGAAGTTGGTACAAATAATATTATTAGATTTAAAACAAGTAATGCAAATAGTGTACAAACAAATAGTGTAGTTATTCAATCAACAGGAATAAATCCAGGTGCAACAAGTACATATACATTAGGATCAAGTATTGCAAAATGGTCAAATGTTTGGGCAGATAATTTTCAAGGAAATGCTTCTAGTGCAAATGCTATTAGATTTAATAGTGCAGATTATGCAGGAGACACAAGTGCTATTGCAAGCACAACAGCATTAAGAGATAGTTCGGGTGATTTACATGCTAATTTCTTTAGAGGAACAGCAACACAAGCACAATACGCAGACCTTGCAGAGAATTATGAAACAAACGAACATTTACCAATAGGAACAGTAGTAGCAGTAGGCGGAGAAAAAGAAGTTCGTCCAGCAAAAGTAAGTGATTTTGCTATAGGTGTCATTTCAGAATCACCAGCATATTTAATGAATAGTATGTCCGAAGGACAAGCAGTCGGCTTAAAAGGTCGTGTGCCAGTAAGAGTAAAAGGTCCAGTATCAAAAGGACAAGCAGTTTATGCATGGCAGGACGGTGTTGCTTCAACTATTGCTAGTAACGGATTAGTAGGTGTTGCATTAGAATCAAGCACTTCTGATACGGAGCAGTTAATAGAGTGTGTTTTAAAAGTATAAGGAAGCAGGCATGGCAGTTGGCGATTTAATAACAGCCGCAAGATACAACAATGCACAAGGAAGAGTAAGTGCAATCCTTGGCAATGGATCAGGTAACGAAGGTTATGGTCAAACTGTAACCAGTGGGCAAGTATCAAGCAATGTTGTAATAAATGTAAGCCACGTTAATGCTATGTTTACAGATTTAAACAAAATTTTTGTTCACCAAACAGGTGGTGCTCCAAATTCTATCGCAGAAGTTGAGGTAGGAGATTCGGTTGCTGAAGATACTAGTGGAGCAGATACAAAAGAAGGTTTCAAAGACTACGAAGATTTTATTAGTATAATAGAAACAGTAGGAAATAGATTTAGATTAGCATCAGCACAAAGTAGTACACTGAATAACGCTGAAGTAATTCAACGTAGAAATCAATGGACAGCACCAATTGAATGTGAATTTCAAGTATCGTTTGCAGATAGTGATGCACGTAGACATTTTTTTAATGCTGGAGGATCGCTTACTTTTATAAGTTCATTAAGCGGAACTCCTACTTCAGGAGATAGTGTTGCAAAAAGTCAAGACTGGGCATCTATACTTGGAAATGCAGGAACAGTAAGCATGAATTATCAAGAAACAACAACATCAGGAACAGGTGTTGTACAAAGTATTGGCAATTTTGACTTAACAACTTCGTATCAAGAAATATATAGAAAATCAGCAACAGGAGTGTATGGAAATAATAATTACATTCTTTATGCTAAGGCGCCTACTAGTTCTACGATTAGTGTGAAATACAATTTTTATGATGATAACCCGGGTGGTTATAAAATTGATGAACCAGTTCAAGGATTATTAGAAGCCAAAATAGGATTTGTGAGAGCAAGTGGGTCTTTTGTTGATACACCAGCGCCAGCATTTTCGGCTACAAATAGTCTTTGACATAATTAATAAAGTATAGTATCATTTTTACTATATAATTGGAGAAGAGTAAATGGCCGTTGGTGATTTAATTACCGCAACTAGATATAATAATTTGCAAACAAGGGTAGAAAATATCCTTGCTATTGGATCTGGTAACGAAGGATATGGAGAAAATACAGCAAGTTCACAAGTTGCTGTAGGTAATCTAGTAACAGCCACACATCTAAATCAACTTTATACTGATATTGACAGAATAAGCAGACATCAAACAAATCAAAGTTCTGCAGGAACAATAGCACAAGCATTAATAGGTGATTTAATTGCAGATGAAACAAGTGATAACCCAGACGGAGTTTTAAAAGGTTTTGCTGATTATGAAAATACTATGTCTGTATTGGAAAATAATCCAAATAGATTTAGATTATCAGCATTACAAAGTACATCAGGAACTGATCCTGATACATTAACCTTTGGACCTACACAATGGAATCAAGAACTTAATGGTTATTTTAGAGTAGTGTTTTCAAGTGCAGATGCTCGTAGGCATTTTTTTAATGCTGGCGGAACAATAACATTTGTCAGCAGTTTATCTAGCACAGCATCAGGCGCTAACGTTGCAAAAACAAATGACTGGGCAACAATGCTTTCTAATGCAGGCACAGTATCATTTGGTTACAATTATACTTCCACAAGTAACAGTGGTACAGGTAGTGCTATAGGAAACTTTCAATTAACTTCATCAGAACAGCAACTTTTTAGAAAAACAGGTAGTGGAGTTTACGCAGATAACAACTATTATATTAGAGGCAAAGAAGTAAACAGTTCTACAATAGAATTCCGTATACGTATGGAAGAAGCAGACACTGGTAATACTTCTGGAGCAAAAGGTGTTGTTCCAATCGACGAGTATGTAGTAGGCAATCTTACTACTACAATGGGATTCAAAAGAGCCAGTGGTGTATATGTTAATACACCATTACCTCAACTCAATAGACAATCCAATTTTAGTGGTAGTTAATACTTGACTTTTTAGTCGATCTGTCATATAATACTGCTATATGGAGAAATTATGGATCAACGTCTTAAAAAAGCATTAGAACATGCAGATTACGTTACAACATTTAAAAACCAAAAACGCATATTACAAGAAAAGTATACAAAAGAATGCACTGTCTATTATGAAGGCGGGCAATTTACTGCCACTAGAGAATTTATTGCAAGTATACTAGCACTAAAAAGTGATATTTTTGTAGACAATAATAACACTCCTATTAAAATTAAAAATAAAGAAGCATTTTATAACGAATTAGTCACAGCATTTACAAAAGCCTCAGAAAGTTATCATTCTGAATATCAAAAAATAGTTGATAGTGAAAGAACTGTACAAGGAATCCTTAATGTCTAAAGGTATACTAGTACATGCATTTAATAATGAAGAAATAGATTACGTCAAGCAAGCATGTATGGTTGCAGAACGTGCAAAGAAGTATCTTAATTTACCAACAAGTGTAATTACTGACTGTAAAGTTCCAGATAATGTTTTTGATAAAGTAATTGATTTCAAAACACCACAAAGATATACAAGCAAATTATATAACAATGGTAATAGTGGCAAACATTTAACATTTAAAAATAATGCAAGGGTTTTAAGTTATGAATTGTCTCCATATGATCAGACACTTATGATAGATAGTGACATAATCATATGTGATGACGTTTATAAAAATTGCTTTAAGCAAACACATCCTTTACTAATGTATAAAGATGCATATCATCTGGGACAAAATTTAGATTATCGTCAATTTGATAAAATAAGCGATTCAAGTGTAGACTTTTATTGGGCAACTTGTGTGTATTTTGTAAAATGTAAACAAAACAAAATATTTTTTGATTTATTACAGCATATTGAAGAGCAATGGCGCCACTATAGAATGTTATATCAAATAGTACAGCAAACATATAGAAACGATTTTGCTTTTAGTATTGGTGCTCATATAATGAACAATCATTCTAAAGGTAATTTTGTTAATCCTATGCCAGGAAAACTTTTTTATACTATTGATAAAGATATTACACACGAAATAAATGAAGATAAACTTATGTTTTTTATTGATGATAATCCGATTGCTACAAAAGGACTTACAGTACATGCTATGAACAAGTACAGTCTAGAGGAAATACTATGAAACAAGGTGTTTTGATATTTGCACAAAATAATTCTACAGATGATTATGTAAAACAAGCATACCTATGTGCAATGAGCGGTATGAAAAATAATAATATGCATTTTACTTTAGTAACAGACAAAGAAGTTGACCAAAAAACTGCTTTTGTATTCGACAAAGTTATTGTGTTAAAACATGATCAAGCAAAAAGTAGTGAATGGAAAATAGAAAACAGATGGAAAGCCTTTAACCTTTCGCCATATGACGAAACAATAGTTGTTGACAGCGATGTTTTGTTTTTAGAAAAAATTAATTGGTCTAAGTTTAAAGATCAAGAACTATATTTTACACAAAATCCTATTACATATAGACAAGAACCTATTAATGATACCTATTACAGAAAAGTCTTTTCACAAAATTACCTAATAAATGTGTATACAGGATTGTATTACTTTAAAAAAACAAAACGTGTTGCAAACTTTTTTGCACTACTAGAAACTGTAATAGAAAATTGGGAAGATTTTTATGAAATATTCTGTAAAAATCATAAACCTAAACATTGTAGTATTGATGTTTGTGCGGCCATAGTATTAGAACTTATGGAATATGATAATTTTCAAGACGTAGACATAATAGATTTTGTACATATGAAATTACATGCTCAAAATTGGGTAGATACCAGTGAGCATTGGCAACAAAAAGTTGATTGGTATTTTAATGATGGTTTGAAAATTGGCAACCACCGACAACACGGAGTATTTCATTATACAGAAAAAGATTTTTGTAATAAAATTTTAGCAAGGTATGAACAATGTACTGGTTAATATTTGATAAAGATACAAGTAAAGTAACAGGTTTACAAAACTATACTCCTGATCATGAATATGCTTTAGAAGTAGACGAAGACTTATATGTTGACTTTATGGAAAACCCAGACAAAAAACAAAATTATGTTGTAAAGTTTGATTTGGCAAAAAAAGAATATACATTATTAGAATACGAACAGCCAAAATTTAGTTATGATATAAAAGATGTAATTTATCATATTCCTAAACAAGACAATGCAGATTGTATAATCACAAGAAATATAAAATGGCGTAATTGGAAATTGTTTGTAAACGTAAAAGAAAACCTTTTGTTAAATCCTAATCAAGTGTGCAAGTTTAGTATTACAAAAGCAAATGATCCGCATTTATTAATTAGAACATTTGACGCTACAGTAGAACAAATAGCAAACGGACATACAGTTCAGTTCGAATATGATGACGAAGAAGGTGATGTAAGTATATACACACCAAAGATATTTAACACTTATGGATATGTAGATGAAGCAATTTAAAGTTTTAGATTATGATATCATATATTTGTCATATGACGAGCCAAATGCAGAAGAAAATTACACGAACTTATTAACTAAAGTTCCGTGGGCTAAACGTATACACGGTGTAGAAGGATCAGATGCCGCTCACAAAGCCTGTGCAGAAATAGCCAAAACAAAAAGATTTATTACCATCGATGGTGATAATCAAATAGATGAACAATTCTTGAACGAAGTGATTAACTTTCAAGAAGGTGTTGATCTTACTAGACACGTTGTTAGTTGGACTGCTGATAATATTATTAACGGACTGCGTTACGGAAATGGTGGTATAAAGTGTTGGGATAGAGAAACTGTCCTAAAAATGAAAACACACGAAAATGCAGATCCTGATAATATAGCGGCAGGTATTGATTTTTGTTGGGACCTTGAGTACATACAAATTAATAGTTTAATGAGTACTGTTCATAATAATGCTACACCACACCAAGCATGGCGTGCCGGTTTCCGAGAAGGTGTAAAAATGTGTTTAATTGAAGGTATCAAACCTGCAAAAAAAGAACTCATAGGAAATCATTGGAAAAATTTGGAAAGACTATATGTCTGGTGTATGGCAGGCGCAGATGTAACTAACGGATTATGGGCAATTTATGGAGCCAGAGAAGGATTGCACAAAACAATGTGTACTGATTGGGAGTATATTAATGTACGCGACTTTGAATACTTAAATGATCTTTGGAAAAATAAAGTGCAAGACGAAAGTGACTTACTAGAAGCAATTGAAGATTACGGTGAACGTATACTTGCAGATATAGAATTACCTATTGCTGTAACGCCCTTAGATGCTCAACAGAGCAAGTTTTTTAAAAATACATACCGCAACCCACCAAGACCTGAACATCCTTATATACGTACAAATACAACGCAATTTAACACTTTTTCGTCTAACTTTGTTCCTACTAAAAAAACTGAATATGATATTGTAATGATATCTTATGACGAAGCAAACGCCGACGAAAACTTTAATAAGTTAAAAACACGTTTTCCAAGAGCCCAACGTATACATGGAGTAAAAGGAATACATCAAGCACATATTGCCGCGGCAAACGTTTGTTCGACTGAAATGTTTTGGATTGTAGATGGTGATGCTGTAATTGCAGATGATTTTAACTTTGATTATATTGCTGAAGATAACAGAGCAGTACACGTATGGCGTAGTCAAAATCCTATAAATGATTTAGTATACGGATATGGCGGTGTAAAATTATTTCCAACACAAATGACTCGTGATATGGATACTAGTCGTCCTGATATGACTACAAGTATTAGTGATAGATTTAAAAAAATGGAAAAAATATCTTGCATAACTGCATTTAATTCAAGCGAGTTTAGTACTTGGCGTAGTGCATTTAGAGAATGTGCAAAACTAAGCAGTAAAGTAATTGATAGACAAAAGGAGGACGAAACAAATGAAAGACTTAAAACTTGGACAACCGTGGGACGCGATAGACCATTTGGGGAGTTTGCTTTGGCAGGTGCTACCGCTGGTATGGAGTTTGGCCTTTCTAGTGGGTCTGATCTTAGGTTAATAAATGACTTCAATTGGTTGTATGAACAGTTTACTGAAACTACAGATACAACAGAAGAATGGCAACAGATGTATAATGATAAAGAAACTACATCTAACACACAACCTGTTAAAATAGAACTTACAGAAATACAAGCAGATACTGAATGGAAACAAACAATACCTTTTAAAGAAGACGACCCATTACCGCCTAGAGATAATTTTATTGTAGATTTGCTAGATAGATTTGAAATACTGTACGGTGATAAAGTAACTAATCTAAGAAGATTTTATAATGATGGACATATGTTAGACATTCTTCGTATAACCGGAAATGAAGATTTACGTAAATTTGTAGAAGAAAGAAATTACCATAGTTTATTTAGATATCTAGAAGATAAAGGTATTGAAGGTATTGAAGATATAAGAAAAATGTATATTGAAAAAAATGTGCATAGTTTGTTTAGATTATTAGGTAAAGATCATGAAGAGTTACGTAAAGCAATTACTGAAGATAATGTACACAGTTTGTTTAGGCTAGTTGGCGATGAACATGAAGATCTACGAAAGACTGTAGTTGAAGAAAATCTTCATAGTCTATTTAGATTGCTTGGAGACAATCATGAAGATTTACGTAAAGCAGTTACAGAAAAAAACATACATAGCCTTTTTAGATTACTAGGAGATGAATACGAAGATTTACGTAAAGCAGTTACAGAAAAAAATGTTCATAGTTTGTTTAGACTTATAGACAATAGTGATACCACAGAAGATTTAAGAAAAGCATTAGTCGAATCAAATGAAATGAGTTTGTTTAGATTAATCGAAGGCAAAGATACATTAGTAGAAGATATAAAGAAAGCAGGACTATTTAAAAATATTTGGAGTATTAAAAGATTAGAACCTAGTGTTACTGACGAAGTCAATCTTACTATGGATAATAATAGGCATGCATTATGGCGTGTATTAGAAAAATATACAGGTAGTTTATATGTTAAACCATTAGAAGTACTTGATAAGCAAAATATTAAATATGATAAAGACGTAATGAGCAGAGGTCAGTTAAAAAGTAAAAAGTGGTTAGTGGAAGAAGTAAAAAAAGTTTGTCCTGATTTAGGAACAGTATTTTTATGTGCTGGTTGGTATAGTAGTGTTGTTCCGATGTTACAGGAACACAAAATAGATTTTGAGAAAATTAGAAGTTTTGATTTAGATTCTAAAGCATGGAAAATAGCAGAAATATTCAATGCAGACTTGGTAAGTGATACATGGAAATTTAAAGCAACAACACAAGATATAATGGATATAGATTACGTTGAACATAGTTATACAACTGAAAGACTTGACGGAACAACTGCTCCGTTGACGGAAATGCCACACACTATTATTAATACAAGTTGTGAGCATATTGATAATTTTTCTAAATGGTATGATTTATTGCCCGAAGGAAGATTAATCATATTACAAAGTAATAACTATTTTAGCATTGAAGAACATGTTAATTGCTCTAGCAGTTTACAAGAGTTTAGTGCAAGTGCGCCTATGCAAACAGTTTTATATGAAGGAGAACTTGACTTAGGGCAATACACAAGGTATATGAAAATTGGACGCAAATAAATTAACACTTAGACAATTACAAACTGAAAGTGCTAGAGCCTTGAGTTGTATGGAAGCAACTAATAATAACATTTATAAGTTCAACAAGCAAGCACATCACAACAGTCAAAATTGGTATGTGGCTGTTATTGAATGGTATATTGAACAGTATGGAGATTTACCAAGTCGTGTAGGTCCTGGTAAAGAAGTAAAGTTGGTATATGATGGATAAAAATTTTTATAACGCAAAAATAATTAAAAGAAACAATGCTACGATAAAACTTCAAGAGAAAAATGCTACAAAAATAATAAAAGTTGGTCAAAGGGGATGGGAAGAGGAATATTACAACTTATATGTACTATTTTCAAAAGATCACAGTTATGTTGTAAAGCCGATTGAATGGAAAACAAGAGATATTTATAAAATGGAACGTCTTGATATTGTTTGTGATGGATACGATGTACTAGATGAAGCAGATGAGTACGACAGATTGCACAAAATGTCTACATTAGAAAATGCTCTTAAGATTGTAAAATTTTACAACCGTGTATATTTTGATTGTCTTGAGTTTAGTGAAAAACATCTTCCTAAAGGTCAATATTTTTTCCATGACGACATTAACTTATCAAATATCGTTTTTACATCAGACGGTCAAATAAAACTTATAGATGCTGATTCGTTTAAAGTAGACAATAATTTTTTAAATATCTCACACAAAAGTTATAGCCAAGCGGTGCTACTTAAAGCACATTTGTTAAGTGAATTGTTAAAACAAAATGAGAATGTATAGATTCGCAGATATTAAGGAAGTTCATTTAGAGGTGACTCAACGTTGCCAGGCGGCTTGTCCTATGTGTGATCGTAATATGAATGGCGGTGCTGACAATCCTCACATAACAAATGCTGAATTAAGTATTGAAGATACCAAGCGTATGTTTAGTCCTTCATTTATCAAGCAATTGAATGTTATGTATATGTGCGGTAACTTAGGAGATCCTATAGTTGCAAAAGATACATTAGAAATATTTCAATATTTTAGAGAACATAATTCTAATATGTGGCTTAGTATGAATACTAATGCTGGCGCCAAAGATATCTATTGGTGGGCAAAATTAGCAGAAGTAATAGGAAGAAAGGGTGCTGTTATTTTTAGTGTTGATGGATTGCGTGATACAAATCATCTATACAGACAAAATGTTGTATGGGATAATGTAGAAAGAAACATGCAAGCATTTATTGATGCTGGAGGCAGAGCACGTTGGGATTTCTTAATATTTCAGCATAACGAACATCAAGTAGATGAAGCAGAAGCACTTGCTAATCAATGGGGGTGTGAAAAATTTATTAAAAAGAAAAGTGGTAGATTTGTAACTACTGATATAAAACCTAAATATCATCACCAAGCGGTAAACAGAAAAGGTGCTGAAACACAAAAACTGCAACAACCAAAAGAAGAAAAAAATAAAAATTTAGCATTGTTAAAACAAGCAGAAATAGTAAAGTCATATGGAAGTATGAAAGAATATTTAGACAAATGTTCTATAAAATGTAAAGTTGCGAAGCAAGGTAGTATATTTGTTACAGCAGAGGGATTGTTAATGCCGTGTTGTTGGACAGCAGGAAGAATGTACAAGTGGTGGCATGCAGATCCTAAAGTTGAACAAATATGGGATCATATAGATAGTGCTGGCGGAAAACAAGGAATTAGTATTATAGAAAATGATATAGAAGATGTAGTTAATGGACAACTAATCGGAAGCATAACAAATAGTTGGAATAAGTCTAGTGTTGCAGATGGTAAACTTGGAGTTTGTTCTCAAAAGTGTGGCACCGAGTTCGATCCTTACGGTGAACAGTTCAGATAAGTACGTATATCATGGAATGGTTTAATACAACACAAGTTGGTAGATTGCAACTAGAATGTACAAATTATTGCAATGCGGCATGTCCGCAATGCGACAGAGCCGATATGCATTTAAGCGATCTTAATAATGCCGCACATACGTTAGAAAATTACAAGAAATGGTTTAGTAAGTACAATTGGGATCAATTGACAGATATTCATTTTTGTGGAAGTGTTGATGAACCATCTATTAATCCAGAATTAATAGATCTAGTACAATGGGCACATACATTAAGTATACAAACAAAAAAAATATCAATTAGCACCAATGGTGGTACAAGAGATGTTGCGTTTTGGCACAAGTTAGGTCGTATTAGTAAAAAAAAGGGTAAGTTAACTGTAGTTTTTGGTATAGACGGTTTAGAAGATACTAATCATCTTTATAGACGAAATGTAAAATGGGAAATACTACAGCGTAATTTTAGAGCATACATTGCCGCAGGAGGAGATGCTGTTTGGCAATTTATTGTATTCTCGCACAATAAACATCAATTAGATGATGTAAAGGAAAGGTTAGATCGAGAAGGATTTTCAAAACTAATGTTGATTCATAGTGATAGAGAAGTAGTAGATGAAATTGACAACGAAAGAGATACAAAATTTGAAGTACCAGATTGGTATGATACTAGCGATGCAAACAAGATTGACGATGTAGAAATATCAGATATTAAATTTGGTGATAAGGATAAGAAAGAAACACACAAATCAAATACTGAAATAAGTTGTGTAAAATGTCCTGCAAAAACAAATAGTGGCGATACTGAATTTCACAAGAAGTTTGGCAATATATATGTTGATGCAAGAGGATATGTAACGCCTTGTTGTTGGATGGGTAATCCAAACGAGATTGAACAACTTTGGGAAACACACAAAGTTGATAAAAATTTACATAATCTACACCACACAAATTTAGTAGATATAATAGGTGGTTATTGGAAACTTATAGACGATCACTTACAAACATATTTTGTTTGTGTAAGAAAATGCAAACAATTAGTTAGAGATGTACACTTATAATGAAAGACTTTAAATCACCATCAGAAACATTCTGCTTACTACCTTGGGTACATTTAAGTACTAGACCTGACGGTAGCATGCGAGTATGCTGTACTGCAAATGCAAGTTCAGTTGGTCCTACAAACGATAAAGAACACGGAGGACAAGTTGGTATTCTCAAAGATGAGCATGGAAGACCTAATAACTTAAATGTTAGTGATTTTGAAACAGCATGGAATAGTACATATATGAAGAATGTGCGTAAACAAATGCTTAACGGAGAAATGCCTCCAAGTTGTATCAAGTGTTACAAAGAAGAAGCCGCAGGACATAATTCAAAACGTATGTGGGAAACACACTATTGGAGTCAGCGTGTTGATGTTGATAAAATAGTTGCAGATACAAAAGAAGATGGAAGTGTACCTCCACAGTTAGCATATATTGATTTACGTTTTGGAACTAAGTGCCAACTTGCTTGTGTTATGTGTTCACCTCATGATTCATCAGGATGGATTAAAGATTATAAAAAGATTTTTCCAGCAGTACAAGATGAAAGTCTTAAAGAAACTATGCAATGGAAAGACAAAGGTAGTTTTAATGGAAGTAGTTATAATTGGCATAAACAAAATCCTGTATTTTGGAATCAGTTTTATGAACAAATGCCAAGTATGCAACAAATTTATTTTGCAGGAGGCGAAAGCCTTATTATTGAAGAACACTACGAAATACTTGAACATGCAATTAAAATGGGATATGCAAAAGATTTAGAACTACGCTATAATTCAAATGGAGTTGAATGGCGTGAAGATTTATTTGACTTGTGGAAAGAATTTAAATTAGTACGTTTTCATTATTCAATAGATAGTATTAAGGAAATGAACGATTATATACGTTATCCTAGTAATTGGAAACGTCAAGAAGAAGTGTTTCATATTTTAGATAACGAAACACCTAATAATACAGAAGTTACAGTTGCTTGTGCAGTACAGGCTTTAAACATTTACTACTTACCTGACTTTATACAATGGAAACTAGAACAAAATTTTAAAAAAATTAACATGTGGCCATTTGGTGCAGGTGCTATTAATTATCACTTTGTTTATCATCCACCACATCTTAATGTTAAAATTTTACCAAAGTGGTTTAAAGAAAAATGTCGTGAAAAATATGAAGCATGGTACCCGTGGTGGGAAGAAAACTGGGAAAAAGGTGTTCCTAGTTGGCACAAAGGAAAAGTTGATTATGATACATGGCGTAATGCTAGTTATGGAATAAGCAGACTTAACGGTATGTTACAGTTTATGGAAAGCGAAGATTGGACACAACGCTTGCCTGAAATGAAAGAATTTTTAGATTTATGTGACAAGCAACGTGGTATTTCTTTCGCAGAAACTTTTCCTGAAATGAAAGATATTTTTGAGGATATCAAATGAGTGATTGTACTTTTTGCCCATTACCGTGGAATAGTATTAACATGCGTAACAATGGTGATTTGCGTATTTGTTGTAACACAAACAGTTACAGTCCTAAGCGTGGTATCATGTCTAAAGAAGATGGTACTCCGTATAATGCAGGCAAAGATGATTGGAACGAAGCACGTAATGCAGAAATACTAAAAGAAGTAAGAAAGTCAATGATGAAAGGCGAATGGCATCCTGAGTGCGAACGTTGCCGACAAGAAGAAGTAAACGGTATTCGTAGCAGACGTGAGTATGAAAATGACGATTGGGGTAAATGGTTTGGCGATATAAGTTTAGAAAAAATGTTACCACATACTGAAGAAGATGGAACTATTGATGCTGAAAGTTTGCCAATCGAATTTATGGATGTACGATACGGTAATTTTTGTAATTTAAAATGTAGAATGTGTGGACCTACAGACAGTCATAAATGGTATGATGATTTTGTTGCAATAACAGGAAAAACAGAATACAAAGATACACATGAAAAAATTAAACTTACTAAAAATGCCAAAGGCAAGTGGCATACTGATCAATATGATTGGTTTCAAAATAATAATAGATACTGGAGTAATTTTGAAAAGTACGGGCCTAAAGCAAAAAAACTTTATATAGTTGGCGGCGAACCTTTAATTATTAAAGAACATCAAGAAAGTTTAGAACGTTTAGTAGCGTCTGGTAAAAGTAAACAGATACAATTAGAATATAATAGTAATCTTACAATGGTTCCTGATAGATTAGTTTATCTGTGGGAACAATTTAAACAAATTAGAATTGGTGTTAGTATAGATGGCATAGGTGATGTGTTTAACTATCAACGCACTCCTGCAAAGTTTGATGCAGTATACAAACATATGATGACGCTACAGCAAAATGAAAAAATTAATCTCAAAGCATGGTTTGCGTTTACTGTTACACCTTATAATGTATTCCATATGGCAGATTTTATGAAATGGAAACTTACTGAAAGTGGATTAGATAAATTTAATCCTATTGATGGTATGAGACCTATACTTACACATCATATGTGTCATAGTCCTAAATATTTTAATGTAAAAGTTTTGCCTCCTGAATTAAAACAACAAGTAAAAGATTATTATCAAGAACATAAGGATTGGATTGCAACAACAGACTTTAGTGACCATGTAAAAGGAAATTATGCAAAAGTTTTAAATGGCGTAGAAAAATTTATGATGAGCGAAGACTATTCAGAGGAATGGTTAGAACATTTTGTAGATCAAACTAAAAAACTTGACAAAGTACGTGATCAAAATATTTTAGATATTGTACCGCAATATAAGGATTTATTTTAATGCACATAACTAATGAAAATCTAGACTGTGCTATTATCACGTTGTTTATACATAATGTATGCAATTATAATTGTAGTTACTGTGACGATTATCATAGAGATGGCAGTGAACGTTGGCCAACTGAATGGGAGCCCTACATCGATCTTATTGAAAAAATGCAAAAAAAGAACAAGTATCTTTATGTAGAAGTTTTAGGCGGAGAACCTACACTATGGCCTAAGTTCCAGGACTTTGTAGATACTATAAGTTCAGACACAGTTTTTGTAGAATTTAGTACAAACGCAAGTAGGACTTTAAGATATTGGGAAAAGTTTAGAACACACAGGGCATTTTGTTTTTTAAGTTGGCATAACGAATTTGCTGACGATGATCATTTTTATGAAGTTGCAAAAATTATGCAACATAAAGCAAGTGTAAGTATACCACTTATGATTACACCAGATAATTTTGAACGTGCTAAGTCTTTGTATTATAGGTTGACTGATCTGAAAGTAGAAATAACTCCAAAATTTACAAGGACTAGTATAGGTGGTACAAACTATTTTAAATACACTGACGAACAAAGAGAATGGATACAAAATAATGCATGGCATAAAATGAAGCCATTTGGTATAGATTGGACCATACCTCGAAACTTACATTTTGATGGTGATCCGTTAAAGTTTATGAAAGTATTAGATCAACAAAAGCATATATTCAACGGATATACTTGTACAGCAGGTATAAAAAGATTAATGGTAGAACCAGATGGCAATATGCTACGTTGTACAAAACGTGTTGGTGGAAGTTTGGGTAATCTTAAAACGGGTGCATACACACTACCAGAGGATCCTATAGTGTGTAATTATAAAGCATGTCCTTGTAAATTGGACGCAATAGTGGAGAAATGGATATGAGTATATTAGATAAGATTAAAAATTTAAACATTGGCGAATACATAGGAATGAAATTAAGCGGAGGAGCAGATAGTTCTATCCTATACTATGCTTTATGCAAACATATCAAAGATAATAATTTAGATACTAAAATAATTGTAGTAACTTTAGATACAGATTTTAAAAATTTATATATTGCAGGCGCAAAACGTGTTATAGGTATTGTAAAAGATCTTACAGGAATAGAACCTACTGAACATTTTACTATAACAGTGCCACATAGTGACAAAAATTATACTAATGGCCAAGAACAATTAGTTGCAGAAGTAAAAGAAAAATATGGCGATATAGGATTTTTTAGTGGACTAACAAAAAATCCACCTCCACTAGAAATGAAAAATTATTTTAAAGAAAATGCAAGTACGCACGGACTAGATTTCTCAAGAATACAAAAGCATCTTGATATTAGAGATACTGATAGGGATAATATTTCACATCCTAACACAAATCCATATAGAGTTTTTGGTGCTACTGACAAAAAAGGTACTGCAAGTGCGTATGAAGAATTAGATATGATGGAAAAATTATATCCTTATACTTTTAGTTGTGAAAATGCGCCTTATGAATTATTAGATGATAAAGGCAATCATTTGCATTGTGGAGAATGCTTTTTTTGTTTAGAAAGATATTGGGGTTTTGGACGCATAGTATGAAGTATGAAGATATAACATTTGAAATGCTAGGTACCAGACGGCAAAGGCCTATGTACCTTAGCAAGTTTACCAAATTTAGAGAAAATTTAGATATGCAAAGATATCCAAAAGATCCTCATGAGTATACAAAAATATTTTTACAAATTATCGACGAATGGATTAACGCACATAAACGTGTGCAGTACAAAGGATTAAACACTTTTGTACGTAGAGATGCAATTTTAGGAACTACACACCAATTAGATGAATTACATCAACTGTATGGACGTAATATAACAGTATACAAAGGTGAATACAAGTATCATAGACGCTTAACAGACTTTACTGTAAATCAAATTACTCATTATAGTGATCTTAAAAAAGGTGATGTTTTCATAGTAAGTTATCCTAGTTGTATCACTACAAATTATCATAAGGATTTTGACAAGTTGTTAGATCATTGCGACAGACATGACATTCCAGTACACATTGATGGAGCATGGTTTGGACAATGTAGAAATTTTGAATTTGATGTTACACATCCTGCTGTTAAAAGTGTTAGTGTAAGTTTATCAAAAGCACTTGGTATGGGCAGTCAACGTATTGGCATACGCTATACTAGAGAACGTGTAAATGGACCTATTGCTATTATGAACGATTTTGCTTATGCAAATGTAAGTGATATGTGGCTAGGAGCAGAAGCAATGCAACATTTTGGTACAGATTTTTGGTGGAGTAATTATGAAAATTTATATACAAAAGTGTGTGCAGATTTTAATTTACAAGAATCAGATAGTATTCATGTAGGATGGATAAGTGATGCGGACGGTAAGCATCAATTTGGTGTGCGTACACCTTTACGGTTTTTAATTGAAGGTGTATTTGATGAACGTGGTACAGACAAAGGATTAAATAAAGTTGAAAGAGAAGAGCGTATATAATGCAATATGGAAGTTACGATATAAATTTAGATATAAATTATTACAAAGAATTGGCCCAGGAAGCATTTCTTTCTGATAAAATTAAATACACAGGTAAGTTTAATTTAAATTACTTTGTTGATACACCTAAAAACATAAACGAACACATTGGAAATTATTTTTCTGATTCTTTAGGACTTGGTAAATTTGATTGGAAGTTTCAATATTTTCATAGTGGAGAGCCTGCTGGATTACATACTGATTTTACTACTGTACCTTGGGACGATACAACTGATTGTAGAGTTGATGTAGGAGTAATAATACCTTTAGAATGGAACTGTAAACAACCCTACACAGTAAATTACGATAGAGTAGAACATAAACCTAGAAAAGCAATATACAAAGATGGTAATATGAAGTATACTGACAATGGTGAAATTATTAATTACAGACATACAGAAAATTTAGATGAAGAAGTTGCAAAGTATAATCCAAGAGGCACATGGTATCACAGGTTATATTTTGATTTAAAAGTTGAAAGTGTTTATGAATGGAAATTAGGCACAGCAATGGTGTTTGATACTGCAAGATGGCATAGTAGCAGTTGGTATCTATCTAGCAAAGAACTTTTAGAAACAAGTACAGAATACAAACGAGCAATCATAGGATTTGGTTCTACCGATATTCCTAAAGGAGATTTAAGTGCTAAACGCTATTAACCATACGCGGAAAGAAGATTTTAGCGTAGTATGGGATTTAGGCAGAAGATGCACTTACGCATGTAGTTATTGCGGACCACATCACAGTAACAAAACAAGTCCACTAGTCGATATAAACGTACTCAAACATACATTAGACGGAATTGTAGAGTATGCACAATTATTAGACTTATATAGAAAAGATCCTCTTAAATTAGATATTGCATACACAGGCGGTGAACCAACAATACATCCTGCGTTTTTTAAATTTGTGCAATATGCTAAAGAAACATATCCATTTATAAGGTCTAATATTACAACAAACGGATGTTATACAGCAAAGCGTTGCAAGCAGATTATGGAATGTATTAATAGCACTACATTAAGTTATCATGCTGAAGGCACTCCGGAGCAGAAAAAATTAGTAATAGAAAATATAAAATTAATGCATGAAAGCGGATATAATTTTAGAATTAATCATATGTTTCACAAAGATTATTTTGAAGAGTGTATTGAATTAGCGGAATGGTTTGACGAGTTAGGTATAACATATACTAGCAGACCCATAGGTGATAGTAATAATAAATCTGATTTATTAGACGGTACTGCACATGCATATACAGATAAGCAATTAGAGTATTTTAAAAATCAGTGGACTAAGAAACTAAAACCGAAACCTGTAAAAAATACCATGCATATGGCACAGAAAAAAACCTCTCTTGAAACTATTGGTAGACCGTGCTGTAATGGTAAGTGTCTAAATATTAAAGTAGCCGATAAATGGTCTAGAGATTTTAGAGTACCTACAACTAATTTTCATGGTTGGCATTGTATGGTAAACTGGGACTTTCTTTTTATTAACAGCGAACTTGACGGCGTGTGGCATCATCAAACATGTCAAGTTAATATGGATGGTGAAATAGGACCAATTGGAAAAGCAAGTAATTTTAAACCAATAATAGATAAACTAAGAAAATCGTTACGCAGTGGAAAGATGCCTGTAATTAGATGTCCTAAGTTTCATTGTGGTTGTGGTCTTTGTAGTCCTAAAGCATTACATGAACAAGATGCAAAAGAAATATTTACACAAAGAACAAAACACTTAGAACCTGTTTTCAAAAAAGATATTGGAAGTTTGAATGGTAAAACTATTTGGACAACAATTAAGGAGATGGCCGCGGACGTCTAAAAATTTTAATTTCTTTGTCTCCATTGGATTCTGCTTGATATTTTACTTCACCATCTAATACACCTTCAGTTCTGTCGAATCCTTCTAAAGAATGTCCTATTCCTACTGCCAGTGTTGGATCCCATACTTTTTTACGAAAATGATCCCAAACAAATGCATTTGTTAGATGTTCGTCGATGCATTTACAAAAACCTGTTTTATATCCCAAATTGGCGGCGGCAAGTGCGGCGGCTCCTGAACTGAGCCCTATAGACATCGCTATATCATTATATGGCTCATATCTGTTATATTTCGGGTAAGTCGAATATAATAAAACTAATGGAGCATAAGTTTGGCTATTCCTCCATTCTTCACCGTCTGCAATAGAACAAGTAGTATAAAACTCTCTTGCAAGAGGCTCTTCTTCTATAACTGTAATGTTATAAAAATTTTGTTGCTGTTTTGTAGGCATACTAGTAGCACAGTTCAAAATGTATTTTACATGTTTATTAGGTATTCTTTTCGTATGATCAAAATTCCTTTGACAGCGTTCTACAGTTCTAGCCAGTCTAATCATATCCTTCATATTAAAATTCTCCGTATTAATAAGTATATGTATGTTGTGCTTGACATATAATCATATTTATCGTATAATAATATCATGACAGAAGATTTAAAATGGAGCAATTATGATTTTACAAAGATCCCGTTTGGCGATATTGTCTCTGTGGGTCAACGCACTTTGCTTTATCGTGATTTATTTACTGTATCCTGGCTACTCGGAAGGTTCTGTAACTATAGATGTTCCTACTGTTGGCCTTACGCAAGAAGCGATCGTAAAGACCACCGTCCTACCGAGTTATGCTTGCGAACAGTGGATGAGATTAAACGTCAAGCCAGAGACAACGGTTTCAACAGTTTTCACTTCTCCCTGTCAGGGGGAGAACCTACATTCCATCCTGGATACTTGGATATATTAAAGTATCTAGCCGACGATGTATCTAATACAAATTATACTAGTATTCATATGACTAGTAATTGTAGCCGACCTATGAAATGGTTTAACACTTATGTTGAATATGCTAAACCATTTCATAGAGCAAGCATAACCGCAAGTCTGCATGTAGAACACGTAAACAGTAAGGAGAAGATGCAAGACTTTGCAGACAAATTGATCTTGTGTCAAGAACATGATGTACAAGTTACAATTAATCAGGTCATGGTGCCTGAACACTTTGAAAGGGATTGGGAAAACGCTCTCTTCTTCCACGAACGTGGTATCAATGTCACTCTTAAACCTCAGTCCGATCCAACAGCCTCAAGAGTGGTTGAAGGATACAAGGAGGAAGATCTTAAAAGACTCTGGAACGGAATGCCACAAAGAGGATACACAGAAAGTAAGAGAGTCTGGGCAGAAAGACCGAAAGCCTCATTCCAAATACCTCATGGAGTAGAAGGAAAAAATGATGCCAGTGTTCCTTGGCATATGCAAGTAGAACTAAAAGATTCTAATGGTAAAAAGTGGTATATGGACCAAGCAGAACGTTTTAATGCCTTTAATTTCAATAATTTCGAAGGATGGCGGTGTAACGCCGGTTTTAGCGGACTTATAATACGCGAGCCAGACGGTAGCGTAAAAAGGAGTTATTCGTGCCATGATGCACCACTAGGCAACATAGAAACAGGTTTCGAACTGTTTAAGACACCTAAAACGTGTATTACTAAAAGTTGTGTAAGTTCAGCAGATTCAAAGATACCTAAAAGGAAATAGTATGGCTACTATAAATGTTATTGATAACTTAGAGTTAGAAATACCAGATTCAACTTTGGGTATTACAGTAAGTGGTGGAGCAGATAGTGCATTACTATTATATTTTTTATTAAAATATTCGAACCATAAACTTCACATTTTTACGTTAGCAAATCAAAGTAAGAATATATGTAATGCATTAGCATCAGTAAACGTAGTAAGTAAGTGTGCAGAACTTACAAACAACTACAACTTTTTACACCACATTTCATATGCAACTACACAAACAGACGAAAAGTTATTTAATACACCAAAACAGTATTATAACAATAAAACTATCACTCATGTATACACAGGTATAACCAAAGACCCACCTAAGTCTGTAACTGATACTTTTAGTCAAGCAACAACAGAAACTCATGAACGAGATCCTAATATAGTAAGAAATACAAAAGACGGAATTGGGTTTACTCCGTGGACTAATATTGATAAAAAATATCTATGTAAAATATATAAGAAATATAATCTTTTAGAAAACTTATTTCCCTTAACAAGAAGTTGTGAATGGATTAAAGAATTTGACACTCCAGATCCGGGCATGGAACATTGTGGTAAGTGTTGGTGGTGTGAAGAACGCAAATGGGGGTTTGATCAGAGTGGATAAAACACATTTACAGACTGGTGCAAGACCTATATTTGATAAAGAAGTTTATGATTATGTTCGTGAAGTCTCGGCTGATTGCTGGAACGAACCAACTACAATTATGACGTTTGCTGACATAGATTTATTTAAAAATTTATATAAAAACCAATTAAATGAGTATAAGCACTCAAATGTACTAGGACTGGATAAATTCGCTTGTACGGGCGTTATAGACGGTGTAACAGGTGCTTTTATGGACTGGTATGCATACTATACAATAGCAAATTTAGTAGTGTTAAAAGGAGAATATCCATTCCATGCACGTAATGGTTGTACTGTATTAGAACACTTTTCGGACATAAAAAAAGGGCAAACTTTGATATTAAGTACACCATTTAGTGCTACAGGCAATATACATGAAGATTATTACAGCATTATAGAACATTGTAATAATAACAAAGTAGATGTATTATTAGATTGTGCATATCTTAATATTAGCAATATCGGTGATGTAAATATTAACGAACCTTGTATCAAAAGTGTAGCAACAAGTCTTAGTAAAGTTTTTGCTACAGGTATGAATAAAATAGGTATGAAATTTGATAAAGAAGAAATACAAACACCAGTCAAACAATTAAACGATTGGTATTATTTAAATCACTTTAGTATGAATTTGCATATCAAATTAATGAATAAATTTAACTTGTCTTTCATTTATAATAAGTATATACAACAATCAAAAGAAGTATGTACTTTCTTTGGAATTGATACAAGTAATACTTTATTATTTGGTTTAAGTAAAAATGATAATTGGAAAGAATTTAGTCGTGATGGATTATGTAATAGGATATGTATTTCTAAAATATTATCGGAGTAAAAATGTATAAACAAATTATAAATTACAACATAGACATAGAACGTCTTAAAACTGAAACGGTTTTACTTTTTGAAAATAAGGATTTATTTTCTGATACATTTAAAACACAATTAGGTTTGACATATGCAAATGAAAAATCAAAAAACAAATACTTAGATGCTGTAGGTAGTTTAGATTGGGATTACGAAAATTGGGATGGAGAGGGAAATCCTCCACCGCGTAAAGATAAAGTTAAAGAAAAGGACTTTGTTAATATTGTTCCTGATCTAAAAGGAACTTATCTTTATGAGTTGCTTCAAGACTTGCAAAATAAATTTAACATAGGTAGGACAAGGTTATTACTTATGGAGCCTAAAACCTGTTTAACATGGCACCAAGATAGCACATATAGATTACATATACCAATTATTACAAATGACCGTTGTATGATGGTATGGGATAATAAAACTGTTCATATGCCACAAGGAACTTTGTATTGGGTAGACACAACACAGCCACATACTGCGTTCAACGGTAGTTTTGAAAAACGAATACACCTTGTAACAACTGTAGAGAATAAACAATGACTGGCACATTAACACAACTAAAACCTTTTGGCCTACAAATAGAAAACTATAATGTAGATAATCCTTGGATTGATTTAGAACAATTAGTGTGGCAAAACGGATTTGTTGTTTTGAAAAAATTAGATACACATTGGTCTGTAATAAATGAGATAGCACACAAACTTGGCAATGTTACAGATGCAAGTCCAGTTGACCATCCAGAGTGTAAGTATGTAGGACAAATTACAGGACAAAAATATGAAGATGGTTCACCTAAAGGACGTATGGGTAAATCTGCTGAAATAGGTTGGCATAGTGATAATTGTGTTACAAAAACTCTTGCTCCGTTTATCATGTTTCAAGGTATAGAAAATTTAGATAATGGCACACAACAGTATCTAAGTAATAATATGATTTTCAATAACCTAAGCAAAACTGCTAAAGATGAACTAAGACAAGCAGAAGGAAATTTTTATTTCAATCATGATGTATTTCAAAATGATTTAGAAGACTTAATAAAACCTCATACTAATTGGAAAAAAATTGTTATTAAAGATCCTTATGGAAATGAAGGTTTATTTTTTCCACATTTATTTTGTACAGAACTTAGAGGAACATCTGATAATAATTACTATTTCGAGTTACTACAAACAAAATTTCAGGAAGCAAAAATTTACGAACACAAATGGGACATTGGTGATTTGTTTATAACAGAAAGTTTGTTTACACAACACAGACGCCCGCCTACAGATAATCCTAATAGGTTATTGTATAGAGTTAATTGTGGTAAGGAGTATGCATGGACAGAATAATTACATACATGGATCTTGTAAATCTTGATATTCCTAACAAAGAACAAGTTGCACAAGAAATATTATCTTTACCAGAAAATGATTGGTACTGGATTAAATTTCATGGTGCATGGATGTGTAGTTTATATAATGCTAGGCCGGACGTTGGCTGGTTTGAACAATACAGTTTTAATCCTAATTTACCAAAAGAATCAGCATCAGTTGTTGCTTTGCGTGATTACGTTTTTCCTTATATTGGTGGAGTAGGAAATGTCACAGTTATCAAAACTAAGCCTGGCGAAATGTTAAATGATCATGTTGATAGTGCGCCAGAAGAAGTTGGCGGAATGCAACATAAATTTAGATGGGTGGTCAAAGGCAAAAAAGAAAGCACACTGTATTTCTTTGATGGAAATAGCAATAAGCATTATTACGAACCACAAACTGATGCATATGTTATAAACGGCTCACACCCACATGGTATGACTAATACAGGTAATGATATAAAATTAACTGTTTGTATAGGGTCTCCTTGGAAACCTAACAAAGAATATTATAAAAATATTGAAAGTTTAGAATATACTAGTTTACCGTTTCCAAAAGAAATTAAAAAAGAATGGAATGATCCAAGATTTGACAATGAAAATAAAATAGGTTTAGGTGTAACTGAGTTTAAGCAGAAACTTTAAAAGGATTTAATTCTTCGTTAATATTTTTTGATATTTTAAGTCTTGCACTAGTAATATATTCTTTAATATCAATATCTTCTTCGTTTAATATACTATCAATAATATCTTCAGCACTTTCAAAGTAAGTATCTTTAGGATAAAACATTCCTATTCTACTTATGTAATGATGTATGCCTTGTTCGTTTGTGTATGTTCCATCTGGATAATAAAATGCATTTTGTTTGTTAAACATGAATTCATGTCCGCCTGAAATATAATATAAGAAAACATTTCGATCAACAGCATCTTTAGAAACTTTTGTATTTCCAGCAACTTCTATTTTAGCATCATATGTTGTCTTAGATTTCATAAGTTGGCCTTTCGTAAAATAATCAATCCAACTATACTTTGTTGTAAAGTTTGTATTGAATTCAGTTTGTTCTCCATCAATAAGTATATTTTTATTGAAGTGTATAAGATCTAATAATAAGTCTTTGTCTACTTGCTTGTAAGTGTCTAAGAAAAACTGTGTAATTTGTTCATAGAAATGATTTTTTCTTTCTTTTGTGCCGTGTAAAAATAACCAAGCATTAGAATACCTATGGAATTTTAATTTATCTTTTTGGTAAGGAAACCAAAGAGGTACATCTCTTTTTTTATCACGCACTGCATCTTCTTTACTTGCTAACAATGTATCAAAAAATTCTTTATCGCCTTTTGTTTGAAACCAGTCAACAATTTTTTCAATCATATCACATGCTTCAATGTCATATTCGTTTTGTAGATATCTTCCTACATAGAATATTGTTCTTCCTAACCATAACACTTGTATCAAATCACGTATGTCTCTAATATATCTCATATCTTTTCGTGTAATCGTACTCGTACTTCCAATGATATATGCATATTCTTTTTCATCTTCAAACGGACTAGGTCCTTGTTCAAACTCGTCCCATTCTAACTTGTAAATATCTTCATGTTTTTCTAAACTTATTTCACTGTTTTCCAACCATGCTAATTTGTATACATTTATTTCTAATGGATTATATTTTAACAACTTACTCATACCGTTTAGAAAACTTTCTTTTGTTTCTAACGGCATTCCCATAATCATTTCATGATAGTAAGGTAAGCCTTTTTTAATAAAGTTTTGTGCAATCCATTCAAAATCTTTTGTAATACTCAAGTTATCTCTTTTGATTGCTTCAAGTGTAGGAGTATGTAAACTTTGCAAACTAAAAGTTGCACCACTTCTACTAAAGTCAAATTTCTCTAATATCTCTGCAATACGTAAAACTCTTTCTTTGTTATTTTTTGCATACGTAATTGCTGTTGTATGTAATTTAGGATTAGGATGTTGTAATTTTGCCTTGATTAAATATTTTGCAATATCTAGATCTCTATGCAAAATGCCAAAGTTAGCATCAGAAAACATTATTTCGTGTACGTTGCCTACATACCAATCAATTTCGTCCTTGATACGCTTCATGCTAAAACGTCTTAGTTTTTCTTCTAATCCCCAATCACAGAATGTACAAGTGTAAGGACATCCTCTATTAGTTTCTAATACACCTTGTATTTGTATATCTTTAGGCAATTTTGCAACTAAGTCATCATATAGTCCTAATGCACATGCACTAGGATAATCTAATTCTGCTTTATGATTTAAGTAACGTCTAGTTGTTTGCTTACTAATAATTTTGCCATTTTTTGTTTGGTGATAACAATCTTCATAATATTTTGACTTGTAAATACCTTTTTCAGCAAGTATTTTTCGCAACATCATTTCTAATGCCATTTCGCCTTCACTGTTAACATAGTAATCAAACTGAGGATTATCAGCAACAAACTGTTTAAATCTTTCAGGATCTTGAGGAACTTCATTTCCTCCGACAATAATTTTTACATCAGGATATTTTTCTTTAATTGCTTTTGTAAGTTTTATGGATCTGTTTCTATTCCACATGTATAAACTAACAAGCACTACATCAGGTGCACCGTTTTTATCAACTTCTGGAAACAGTTCCATTACACTAGTTTCAGGCTTATGATAAGTTGCCCAGCCTGTATGATTCAAATGTTTGTATACATCTTTTACTGTATAAAGATACGACCACAATGTTCCTAAACTAACAGGAAGTGTCACAGTATAGTGTGCATTCAATTGTACTCCGAAAACGTTAAGCAAAAAATTCTCCGTTACAATATTTTTCATATACTTCTTTATACGTTTCTTTAAAATCAAACTGTAAACTAAATCTATTATACTCTTTATTTGCAACTGCATGTAACACTTTTGCATCAAATACAATTACCTTATCATGATAGTCTACTTCAAACCATTCTGATGTATCATCATGATAAAATTTTATAGGTTCGTATACTTCATTAGTATATATCGGAAAAAGTATAGCAGTATGTCGTTCCGTATCTCTATGAATAGTAGGTCCATTATGCGGAGGAAACTTTAGTAGTTGAGTTGTCTTATAATCCAAATATGGAAAATTTAATTTTTCTCTTATTGTTTTTATAGGTTCTTTGTTTTGTAAATCTTCATAATACCTATATGTTACACCAGTAAAATTATTAATAGTGTATTTTGTTTCATCCCACTTTGGTGGAATATAACTATCCCATTTGTCAATATTATACACTATGTCTGCTAATGCTTTCATATCATATTCAAACTCAAATGTAAAACAAACTTTATTATCCATTAAAAACTATTTCCATTGTCTGTTGTGTTGCTTCTGCACTGTATTTACAGTAAACTCCACGTTCTCTTTTGTAATTAAGTGTATTTTCATGCCATGTTCCTATACCCGGTTTACTAAAACTATGATGTGTTTCTGGCCATATAGTAAGTTTACAATTAGTTGCTTTTTGATAATCTAAATCATAAAAAGCCGGGGTCCAATTATCTAATTCTCCTACAAATATATGCACCTTATTACTACGTATTTGATATATTTCTCGGGGTAATACTGTTGGCTTCAATCCTGGATATAAGCAATAACTTTCCTTCCAATAGTCAGGATAATCATTTTGTTGTAGCCATATTCCTGCTGTACCACCGTCTGAAAACCCTACTACTTTACTATTAGTTATATCTGCAAAAGGTATAATGTTTTGTTTATTTAAAAGGTATTCGTATGCTTTTATTTGATCCTTAGCACGTTGTTTTGGGTCAATTCTAAATTCTTCCATACTTTCCCAATTTTGTTTGTATATGCCTCTATTGCTATAACTGTCAACAATAATAACTGTATGACCTAATTCAAATGCACGTTCAATCCATAAATCTTCATTACTACTGATTCCGCCACTGCCGTGTATCAGCCAAACGCAAGGTTGTTTTTTAATGCTTTGATTATTTGTTTTAACTATAACACCAATATCATCAATAGAAAAAAATGAAGTTTTACAAGTTGTTACAGTCATTGTAGTCTCATTATATATTGGTATTCGCCATAATGCATTAATTCGTGTGTTACAGTCCAATCGTATTTGCTTTGCTTTGCAAAGTATTCAAACAGTTTTGGATTAAATTCTCTACTAAGCCATATGTCTTTGTAACCTAATGACTGGGCATATGCTACACTTTGTTCTAATGTTTCTAAACCTCTTGCTAAATCATCGCTCTTAGATCCAAAATCGTATTCTCTATCTCTTGTGTGCCTACTCATTATTCTAACAGATCCATTATACTGAGGACGTTCCATACCTGCACTATAATAAATCATTTTATCATTATCGTATCCCATTCTAGCAAATTTTGTATGTTCAAAAAGAGGCATTTCTAAATAATTACTTGCTAATTTATGATCTACGTTTTTAGCAAACAATTCTTTAATTTTATCTATATGAGATTGTATTGGTTCTAAGTACCATGTAATCATAAATGTTGAATATCCTCTGTACCATTAAGACTAAACATAAGAGCAATACGAGGTTTGCTACTCATGTTAACAACGGCATGTGGATATCCAATATTAAGGAAATAAGCATTACCGTTCTCTAGACTATATGCTTCTAGTTTGCCTTCACGTTTAAATAAATTTATTACTTGCTTGTCTCCGTAAATAGGTACAATACATCTGACAGCATAACTCACATCATAGTCAACATGAAACGG
>TARA_B100001057_G_scaffold310096_1_pt1 | contig 28582 bp, 34 predicted proteins | sample TARA_B100001057 | Tara Oceans TARA_B100001057 (sample SAMEA2621839) | marine metagenome | biome: marine biome (ENVO:00000447); feature: surface water layer (ENVO:00002042); material: "saline water (ENVO:00002010), including plankton (ENVO:xxxxxxxx)" | depth 5 m
AAAATCTATTAATTGATCTCTAACCTATGAAAAACTTTGATATTATTTTTCTTGAACCAACCTTCATTCACTTCTAAGGCATATTTTATTGACTTTGAGTTTGAGCAAATAGAATCTGTATTCATAGGCCTAAGGTTTTTGATTTCTCTGACCAAAAAATTTTGATCTACAAATGCAATAGATAGTGGAATTTTCGTATTTTTCATCCACATACATTTTTGGGAAACTTCTGGCCAGATAAATAACATTCCTGAGTCTTCCTCCAAGAAATCTCTATTCATCAAACCTTTTGCTCTTTCAGAGCTAGATTCTGCAATCTCGATATTTAGAATAGTTCCATTTATGGCAACATTTTTTGAAAATAGAATGTAACTAAGAAATATGTTTACGAGCAGAACTAATAGTTTTTTCATAATCTTTTGAATCAAAAATTGCTGAGCCCATTACAAAAGTATCAGCACCAGCCTCACTTATATCTTTGATATTATTTAAATTGACTCCTCCATCTACTTCAAGACGAATGTCTTTTCCTGATTTATCAATCATTGATCTTAATTTTTTGATTTTTTGCATTACTTTAGGGATGAATTTTTGTCCACCAAACCCTGGGTTTACAGACATTAACAAGATAAGGTCTAACTCTTCAAATAAATCCTCAATTAAAGATATTGAGCTTCCTGGATTCAAAACCAAACCAGCTTTGCAATTGTTATCTTTTATTTTCTGAATTGATCTGTGAACATGATTGCTAGCTTCAGGATGAAAAGAAATTAAATCAGCACCACTGTCAGCAAATTTTCCTATCAGTTCATCTACCGGCTCAACCATAAGGTGGACATCCAAGAAGGCGCCTATTCCGTAGTCTCTGAGAGACTTACACACCATTGGTCCTACTGTGAGATTTGGAACATAGTGGTTATCCATTACATCAAAGTGCACCCAATCGGCTCCTGCTTCAAGCACTTCGTTTACCTCTTCACCAAGTTTTGCAAAGTTTGCAGACAGGATGGAAGGCGCAATTATTTTACTCATTATTTATTTTTTTGAATGATTCTAAAGTACCTACATCATAGCAATTAAAGTTTATTATTTCTGCATGAAGTTCTTCAGTCGATGCTTTTATTTTTAGATAATCATGCCAATAATGAAATTTTGTAAGTTCTACATCTGATATTTCCTTTTTGAGTATTATACTTACTCCAACAAATCTAAAATCTTTTTTTTCGTTTACTCTTACTATGCCATTCTCAACTGAGAAATCCCCATTTTTGTCTTCTGTTACAAAAAGTTTTGGAGATATATCTTTAACAAACTCTTTATAATCATTCTCTATAAAGTTATCTGCATTCACTACTAAAATTGGCTCATCATTGAGTAATTCCGAGGCCTTTTTTAAACCTCCACCTGTTCCCAGCAATTCATCTTCCCTGCTAAATAATATATCTAATTTTTTATATTTCTCTCTAACATGTCTTTCAATTTGATCTGGCAAATAATGGGTATTTATTACAATCTTATTGAGATTAGCATCTGCAAGTTTTTCGATATGGTAGTCAATTAGATTTTTTCCCTTAACTTTTAATAAAGCTTTTGGGGTGTCTGCTGTTAATGGCAATAATCTTCTTCCAAATCCAGCTGCTAAAATGACTGCATTCATAATAATTTTTCCAAAAGTTTCTTTTCTTTTCTACAGTTAAGCTTGCCTAGGGAAAATCCTAGCCTCTGCAAAAAGTTCTCAAGGTCATTCCGCCTATTTAAAAGTTTTTTATTTTTAAAGTAATTTGTGAATGTACCAATTATCCTCATGCACCTATGAGCAAGTGCGATATATATATATTTATAAACTAGATCTTTCTCAATAAAGGCATTTTCATCTAAAAGTCTTTTAATAGATTTTTTAATTGTCTTTTCATCGTATTCATTTTCATGGTCAAAAAACAACGATGCCAAATCAATACCCACAGGACCTAAATGTAAATCTTGAAAATCAATTAAAAAAATTTCGTCATTAAACTCAATCATATTTCTACGTTCAAAATCTGAATGTGAGGGAACAAGGGGCTGGGAAGCCAATTGCGAAACAAGGGATTTTCTTAATTTAAGAATTTCTTGTCTTTCACCATTTGTAAGCTCTATATCTTTATAACTAAAAACGTCTAAGAAAGATTCAGTCTGAGACAATAACTCGGCTTCTGTTATTTTTGTTAAAGTCTCTTTCGGTAGTCTGTATATCTTATTCAGTTCTCCTAAAATTTTTTCAAAGAATGCATCCACATCTTGGGTTTTTATTTGGTCCAAGAGCTTGTCTCCTAAATCTTCCATAAGGATATAAGACAAATTATCAGAAAATGCGTAAATTGCAGGGCAGTTTATATTTCCAGACTTAAATAACTTTGCAACATAGAGAAATCTAGTTGCAGAGTTTATATCCGTTGAGCTATCCATCAAAATAAAAGTATGAGTATCTGTTTTTATTCTATAGAAGTCTCTTTCGCTTGCTTCTTTTCGAACTGCTTCTATCTTATAACTGTCTGAGACAAGCACAGATCGTACCCAATCAATCAATTTGGAACTTGGAGATCTCAATTATCTGAAACTATTTTTGGAACAGGGTAAGCATCTTCTGGAACAAAAAAGTCTGGCATTAGCTCAGAATAGGGATAATCAGCATACTTTCTAAAATCTGTTTCACCATGCTCAGCTAATATCGAATCATCTATTACAAAATTTCCTGTAAATAGGTCTTTTTGTTTGTTAAGAATGATGTAAGCTGCATCAGACATAATCTCTGGACTTCGTGATTTTACGTACATCTCTTCTCCTCCTAAAACATTTTTAACGGCAGCTGTCTTTATAGCTGTTCTCGGCCACAATGCATTCACCGCAATTTTATTTCTAAACTCTGCAGCCATTCCTAGCATAAACATACTCATGTTATATTTCGCAATAGTATATGCAACTGATCCTTGAAACCATTTCTCATTCATATCTAGTGGTGGCGAAATACTCAAAATATGAGGATTATTTGCTTTTAAAAGATAAGGTACACAACTCTTGCTCACTAAGAATGTCCCCCTTCCATTAATTGAGTGCATTAAGTCATAACGTTTCATTTCAGTATCAAGTGTGCCTGTAAGACTTATTGCAGAAGCATTATTTATACAAACATCAATGCCTCCAAATTCAGCAACTGTTTTTTCAACTGCTTCAACAACGCTTTCTTCAAATCTAATGTCACATTTTAGAGGCAAGGCCTTTCCTCCAACTTTTTCAATCTCTTCTGCTGCGGTAAAAATTGTTCCTTCAAGCCTCGGGTGTGGTTCTGTTGTTTTTGCTGCGATAGCAATATTAGCACCATCTTTAGCAGCTTTTAGCGCTATTGCTAAGCCAATACCTCTGCTGGCGCCTGTTATGAAAATAGTTTTACCTTTTAAACTCATTATTGAACTTAATCTAATATTTAAACTCTTACTACTATAATACAAGCATATGTATAAAGTTAAAAAACTATTTTTATTTTTGAGTTATATCTTTTTTAATGGAATTTCAGCTGAATGCGATTCTCATCAAAATAAGAATATTCTCATAGATGATGGATCTCTATTAAATGCTAATCAGCCTGAGATTAAATTTGAAAAAGCAGTTTTTAATTCAAATACATATCTCCTAGAAAACATAAAATTTAATAGTTGTGAAGGAAACTCCTCATGGGAAATTTCAGCAGATGAAGCAACTCTAGAAAATGAAGTTTTATCTATCAAGAATGCAAAAGTAGAGCTCTTTAATATGCCAATATTTTGGCTTGGTGATATCGTTCTTGATAAAGATAAAGAAATAAATATTCCAAATCTTGGTATCACTGATTCTAATTTTGATTTTAGTTATCAATTCAAAGCTGGCAATGAAAGTGCCCAATACGTAATTGAACCAATTCTTACCAAATCACAACTTGGAATTTCATTTAACGCGAAATTAGATGATGGGAAAAATAAAACAGAAATACAATCATTTGCAATTGATGACGTACAATCTTCCTGGGTATTTAAAGTCAATTCAAGGCTGCAATTGGCTAAGAGCCTTGAGCTCTCTTTGGATTATGGAGATTTTAGTGGGAATAGCCTTGTCCAGAACTATGGATACAAATTTTTAGATATAAATAGAAGAACGCTCGATCTTAAAAAAAATATTAAGCTTTCATGGCTTATTAATAATAGACATGTGGTCATTGGCCAACAATCATTTGAAAATCTAAATCTTCCTCGGCCCATTACACATACAAAAAATTATTTGAAATACGAAAGTTCATACATTCTGGATGACTGGAAAATTCAAAGATCAACAGAAATTTCAAAATTCAAAATTAAAAATAATGTAGTGCTTTTGAACAGAATTTTACCTCCTAACGAAGGAGCAGATTTTCCATATTTTGTTCATGAAGATGTTGAAAGAGAGAATAGAAAGATTTCATTTTCTAATAGTTCTTTTGGGAGTGCTTTTAGTTCAAAAATTGATATTGATTTTTATTGGAAGAAGTACACTATCAATAAAACAACAAATACCTCTGACCTTTCTTCAGAAAGCTTTCAGATTAAGCAAACATTTGATTTAGATAAAAAATTTCTTTTAGGGTATATTTATTCAAGCTTTGATGATCAAGATAATATTCCTCTATTAGACAGCTACCCCAAAAGCCCTAGCCCTGAAAATAATATTTCAATGCAATCGTGGTATGGAAGTGATAGGTCAGCAAATCAAAGAAAGATTTTTTTGTATTATCAAAACACCTTTGAGGGTATGGAGTATTCGCTTTCAACAAATTTATATGAAAAATATAACTACTCAAATATAAATCCTGAGCTAGGAAAACATTTCAATAAAAAACCAGTTTTCTTTTCAATCAATAAATCCTTTGGAAACTCTAAATTTTCAGCAATTGGAAATTATAGTGTTAAAGATAACAAAATATCCTCATCTGTATTTGAAGTAACGAACAAAAATAGTGAAAGAGAGTTTACATTAAGCAAAAGAGAATATCTTAACTCAGGATTTCCGTTAAGTGAGCTTAATAACTATGTATTAAAATATAGCCAAAATTTTAACAATATCACTATATTTGCAAGAACACAGTATTCAATTTCTGATGAAAATATAAATGAAAATATATTTGGAGCTGAATGGTATAAAGATTGCTTTAAGTTTAGAATTGCGTTTGAAAGGGCCAGATTTTTTCCATTTATTGAACCAGACTACTCAAAAGGAAACTATTTTAATCAAATATATTTGACTAATCCAATACTAAAAAATAACCTTAGTTTTGAGTTTGAGCTTATTGGGTTAACAAATTCTCTCAAACCAATTAATGAAATTATTCAAAATGGACTTTTTAATTAGAATCTTAATTTGCTTTTTAGCCATGTCATTTTTAAATGCTAATAGCTTGGATAGGGTTGCAGTGATTGTGAATGATGGGGTTGTCCTTGAGTCAGAAATTTTACAAAAAATCACAGATCTCGAGAAAGCTAGTGCAATAAATGGGGAGAAGCTTCCGCCCCGGGATGAATTAAGAAATAGAATTATAGAAGAATTAATTTTAGAGGAGCTACAGCTGCAAGTTGCTGATCAGGTTGGTATTAAAATAAGTGACGAGGAGCTAAACATAACAATCAAAAAACTTGCCCAGCAGAATGAACTGAACCTTGAAGCTTTTATAAAGTTTGTTGAGGAACAAGGAGATTCATACGAGCAAGTCAGAGAAAATATTAAAAGATCGATGAAGATCCAAAGAGTTCAACAAGGCAGAATACAAAATAAAATTCAAATAACACGGGAAGAGCTTAGTAATTTTTTGAATACTGAAGAAGCAAAATCTCAGCTGGGTCCTGAACTTAGTGTAAAACAAATTCTTATAAGAAATGATTCTAAAAATGATATCAATGCAGTTTTTGAACTTGCAAAAGAACAGATAAGTAACGGTATAAATCCTAAAGAAGTTTTTCAAAATCTGTCAGAGGATAATAACGGCGGAGATCTTGGTTATAGAAACATAACAAAGTTTCCTGGTTTATTCCAAGAGCCAATTAATAATCTTGAGATTGGAGAATTTACAAATGTAATTGAAAGTGGTGCAGGCAAACATATCCTTTACCTTGATGACAAGATAGGATCAATGGTTACATTTGAAAAACAGTGGGAGGTTAGGCATATCCTTTTAATTCCAAACAGAATTAGAGATGAAATTGAAAGCGAAAAAATAATTGTAGAAATTAGGGAACGAATAAATTTAGGAGAAGCATTTGAGGATTTAGCAAGAGAATTTTCAGATGATCCTGGTTCAAAACAAGAAGGAGGGAGACTCGATTGGGCACCTGAAGGAACTTATGCCCCTGAATTTGAAAGAGTCATGAAAGAATCAAATGAAAATGAATTATCAGCACCTTTTTTATCTCAATTTGGCTGGCATATTTTAGAGGTTACTGGAACACGGGTAGTTGACAAAACCAACGAAAGAATTGAGGATCAGGCATTTTCATATCTCTTTAATAGAAAATTTGAGGAAGAGCTAGAAACAGATCTTCAAGAATTAAGAGCAGAGGCTTTTGTAGAAATAAAAGAATCTTGAGATTTAAAAATAATATTGTAGTTTCGTTAGGTGAACCATCTGGGGTAGGTGCCGAAGTTTTTCTTAAAGCTATCTGCAAAAGCAGCTTAGTTGAATCCCTTGATAAAATTGTAGTTTGCTGTGATCCTAAGGTCGTAATTAGAATGCTTAAAAAACTTTCTATAACCCTTGAGATAAATACAATAACTGAAACTGAAAGTAATTATAAAAAAGACTGTTTGAATATTTTAAATATTCAAAAATGTGGTGACTATGTCTTAGGAAGTCCTTCACCATTAAATGCAGATTATGTTGTTTCACATTTAGAAGCAGCTGCAAAATTAGCAAGCAAGAATAAAGCTAGCTTAGTTACAGGACCAATTAATAAAAATGTAATAGCCGAAAAGTATCTTAACTTTTCTGGGCATACCGAATACTTATCAAATCTTTTTTCTTCAAAGAATATTTTAATGGTCCTTGCAAATCCAAAGCTTAAAGTTGGTCTTGTAACTACACATATACCTTTATCTGAAGTTCCAAAGTCAATAACTATTGAAAATATTTATAAAAAAGGGGTGTTACTTTCGAAGGGGCTTACTAAATATTTCGGGATTGAAGCCCCAAAAATATGTATTCTTGGTTTAAACCCACACTCAGGTGAAAAAGGAATCATTGGTAATGAAGAAATTTCTATTATTTCTCCAGGGATAGAGTTGCTATGTAAAAACGGCATAAATGCATTCGGACCGCTACCTGCGGATACTGCTTTTATAAAAAATAGTTTTGATGGTTTCCTTTCTATGTACCATGACCAAAGTTTGCCTGTAATCAAAACACTTGATTTTGAAAGGACTATAAATGTTACATTTGGTTTACCATTTCTCAGAACTTCTGTTGACCATGGCACAGCAGAAGACATTGCTAATGAGCAAGTAGCCAGTCATATTAGCATGTTAGAAGCACTAAAATTAGCTGGAAATGTACCGAGAATTTAAAAAGTCGCTTGGCCAAAACTTCCTTGTTGATAGTCATTTTATACAAATGATTTTTGAGCGCATTCATATCGATCAGAATTCAGAATTACTTGAGATTGGTCCTGGTGATGGAAAACTTACACAAGAATTAATAAAACTTGAAATACCACTTAAATTAATAGAGCTTGATCAAAAGCTTATTGACATACTTCAAAAAAAATTCGGCGAAAACAAACAGGTGGAAATTACCGAAGGTGATATTTTAAAAATTGACTTTAACGCTATTTCAAACAGTAACTTAATATTCCTAGGTAATCTTCCCTACAATATCTCATCACAAATAATATTAAGGCTGTTAGAATCAAATTCCAATTTCAAATATGCAATCTTTTTAATTCAAAAGGAACTTGCTGAAAGATTTATTCCTCAAGAGAAAAAATCAACAAAAATTTCTCTGCAAGCAAAATTTTTTGCTGATATTGAGCCACTTTTTAATATCCCGCCGACAGCATTTCAACCAATTCCTAAAGTTACTTCTACATTAGTTAAAATAGTTCCTCATTCGAATAAGTATGATTTTAAAAAATATGAGGCGTTAAAAGAAATTTTAACTGTATGCTTTTCAAAACCTAGGAAACAGCTTGTTAATCCAATGAAAAAACTTTTTTCTGAACTGCCTGAATTTAGTTTTAAGTTGACATCAAGAGCAGAGGATCTTGCTCTAGATGATTATTTTGAAATACTAAGTAAATATGAGCAATAAAACTACATTTGTAATTGGTGATATACAAGGTTGTTATACGGAATTTAGAAAGTTATTGAAAATAATTGATCCGTACAAAAAAAATAATATTTTTTGTGTTGGAGATATTGTTAACAGAGGCCCTCATTCTGAGAAAGTCGTTGATTATGTTATCGATAACAAAATTCAAAGTGTTCTTGGTAATCACGACCTCCATATGATGGCTATGGTATTGGGAGTTCACAAAAAAAATGACAAAAAACATACACTTCAAAAACTGCTTAATAAAAATAAATCACTAAAAATCTTTGAATATTTTTTAAAATTCCCTTTTGCAAAATTAATTGAGCAAAGTAAGTTTAAAACATTAATTACTCATGCAGGAATACTTCCCTCTTGGTCACTAAATGACGTTTTAGCTGCCAATGAAGAATTAACACAATCCTTACAAGCAGATCCAGAAAAATTTCTGTCATATATGTATAGTGAGAGGAGTAAGGATATTTCAAAATCCACAAACAAAAGAAACCGAGCAAGGTTTCTTGTAAATGTTTTTACTAGAATGAGGTTCATTACCAAAAAAAATAAACTTGACCTCTTAACTAAAGTTAAAACAACTTCACAAGAAAAATATAAACCGTGGTTTCTATATGACCATAAGTGTCTGAAAGAAGTTGATACACTGGTTTTTGGTCACTGGGCGTCATTAAATGGTGTTACGAATCACAATGAAATTAAAGGAGTTGACCTTGGTTGCGTTTGGGGTGGTTCATTGGCGGCCATAAATCTCAATGATAAATCGATAATTACTGTTGAATCTGAAATATGAAAATCTATAAAGTTGGTGGGGCGGTAAGAGATAAAATATTAGGGAGAAAATCTATGGATAATGACTATGTTGTAGTTGGTTCAAGCCCTAATGAAATGAAAGAGCTTGGCTATAGGCAAATAGGAAAAGATTTTCCCGTGTTCCTACACCCATCTACAAATGAGGAATACGCATTAGCAAGAAGTGAAAGAAAGGTTTCACTAGGCCATAAGGGTTTTGATATAAACTTTAATAAAGATATTACCCTTTTTGAAGATTTGAAAAGAAGAGATCTAACAATTAATGCAATTGCCGAAGATGATAAGGGAAATCTGATTGATCCATATAATGGAGTAAAGGATATAAAAGAAAAAACTATTAAATGCGTATCAAATGCCTTTTCAGAGGATCCTTTAAGAGCAGTTAGAGTTGCAAGATTTATGGCTCAGCTTGATGGTTTCACAATTCACCACACCACAGAAAAAGAATTGTTAAAAATTGCAAACAGTAATGAACTTAAATCTCTGCCAAAAGAAAGGGTCTGGGATGAAACTATAAAAAGTCTGAAGTGTAATTTTCTAAAATTTTTGGAAACTATTAAAATATATAAACTTGATGTGCCTTGGTTTTCAAGGCTTGAATATATTCCAAAAGAAATTCAACCATCGTCACAGCTTGAAAACATTTGGTGCAATATTTCAAAACAAAATGATTATAAATTTGGGGAGAATTTGCTTCAAAAAAAATCATTTTTTTCATACCTGGAAGTATGGAAGCAATTAGATGTATTCAACGAGAGTCTTAATATAGAAAAACAAATAAAAGCACTTAGCTTAATAAATTCACCAAAATATAAAAAATTAGTCAGATCAGTAGCTTTATATCGTGGCATGCCAGAAAGTTTTTCTGAAATGATAGATAAATTTAATAACTATGACTTTAGCAGACTTAAAAAACTTGATTCAAAGAAAATAATTCAAGAAAAAAATAATATATGGCATGACTTACTATTAAAATATAATTTATCAACAAAAAATGAATAAAAAAATCTTTATAAGTGGAGGAGCACAAAGAATTGGGAAGGCACTTGTGTACCATTTTCATAAAAAAGGTTGGGACATAGTTTTTCAATATAGAAGTTCAACAAAACAGTCAAAGGATATTAAAGAAGAACTTAATGCAAATCGAAAAAATTCCTGTGAAATTATTCAATGTGATTTTGATAATGAGTTATCTTGCAAAGATTTTTATAAAAATTTGCCAGGTCTAATTAATAATCTTCACGCCCTAATAAATAATGCATCAACCTTCTACCCAAGACCATTATCTGAGTCAACTTATGATGATTGGATCAAATTAACATCTTCAAACCTTAAGCAACCAATCTTTATAACAAAAAAATGCGGCCCAGAGCTGATCAAGAATAAGGGTAACATTGTGAATATTTCTGATATTCATGCAGAGCAAGGCTTAGAAGATTATTCGGTATATACTGCAGCCAAAGCAGGTTTAATAAATTTTACTAAGTCTATTGCAAAAGAATATTCCCCGAAGGTGCTTGTTAATTCTGTAAGTCCAGGTGCTATTTTATGGGACGTTAACGAACCTTCTGATGAAAAAAAGAATAATATCCTAAAGAGCATACCTTTAAAAAGAATTGGAAATGAAAAAGATATTGTGTCAATAATTGATTTCCTTATTACAAAAAATACTTATATGACTGGTAGAAATATTAATATTGATGGCGGGAGATCTTTGGAATGAATGAACAAGTTGTTGAATTAATTATCAGAGAAAGGAAATATGTTTTTAAAATACCTTATAACGACTACGTGCCATTTAAGGAAGCAGAACAAAAAATAATTGATTTGGTCGAAAAAATAAATCCACCTGCAGAAAAATTAGATTACGGAATTGTTTATGCTGCGCTTCAACTTGCTATCGAGAATAATAGATTGGCGCAAAAAACAAAAAACGAATCAAGCGATATTGAAGAGACAGTTGATGAAATCTCAGAAAAACTAAATATTTTTTTAAACCAATAATCAAATCACAAAAAATAGTATATATTTGTAATATCTGGATCATTGGTTTTCAGAATTTACTCTAGAACCGATAATGTAAATTAAGGGAAGCAGATTTTACAAAGCTGTGCGTTACCATTAAGGGAGGCCTTACTTTGTGGAAGAGCTACCCACCTGACCTGAGGGTTCAGGGTGGCTGAGGGCTATGATTCAGATTTGTATTAAAGAAAAAATTCGAAAAAAAATGCTGTCGAAGAGGCTAACACTCTCTTCAGAAGAAGTCATTTATCTATCTAATAAAATTAATACCAAAATAAGTCGATTGGAAGAATTTAAAGCAAGCACTAGGATTGGCACATACATTTCAATTAAAAATGAACCAATAATTGAAAGATGCGCAAATAAAAAGTATGCATCACCTAAAGTTTTAAAAGATGAAATTAGATTCATAAAAATTCAGGAAAATTTTAAAAAAGGTAAGTTTGATATAAAAGAACCATACCCGAGCATTTATTGTGATACTAACAAATTAGATATTCTTTTAATTCCTTTGATAGCATTTAATGTACGCCTTGAAAGAATTGGCTTTGGAAAAGGTTATTATGACAGGTTATTGTCGAATATTTGCTTTCAAGATAAGAGGCCTTTATTTTGGGGTATAGGTTATGAATTTCAAAAAGTAGATGAAGTATTTGGAACTGATCTTGATATACAATTAGATAGAGTAATAACGGAAAAAAACGTATATGAATAACAAATATAATTCAGCTCTTGGAGCCTATGAAAAAATTCTAAAGATGGATTTTCATAATGCTAGTATTGGTATCGGTACTGGCTCAACAACAGATATTTTTACAAAGAATTTTTTAAATAGGCTATCAGGGTCATTCAACAAAATTTATTCTACGTCAAAAACAACTTCTGCCCTTATTGAAGAAATCGGTCTCACTGTTTCTGATGAAATCCCAGATGGTAGAACTATAGATGTATATGTTGATGGCGCTGATGAGGTTGATGGGGTTTTGAACCTTATCAAAGGTGGAGGTGGAGCTCATGCTAGAGAAAAAATGGTTGCCGATGCTTCCAAATATTTCATTTGTATTGTTGACTCATCAAAAAGTGTAAAAACATTGGGAGCATTTGGAGTTCCTGTAGAAATAATGAGTTTTGGCTATAAAAATACAATAAACAAACTATCAAAATTTTCTGAAAAAATTTCTATCAGAGATGCAAAGTCACAAAATGGAAACATAATTGCAGATTTAAAAAATATGGTGATCGAAAACCCTCTTTCTGTGGAAACAGCTATAAAATCAATTACAGGGGTTATTGAAGTTGGTATATTTGCAAAGAATAGGCCAGACCTTTTAATTATAGGAGATGAAAAATCTTACGAATCAATCGATGCTTCTATTTCGCTAACTATTGATTGATCATTGGGGTCAATTTTATGGGAATAACTTTTAACACTGCCATCAGCTAAAATTAAATATTTATGGAAATTCCACCTTGGTCTTTCACTTGTAGCTCTAAAAAGTTTTTCAAAAAATGGGTTTGTGTTTGCAGCAGTTACATTTGATATCGAGAATAATGGAAATGTGACATCAAATGTTGACTTGCAAAACTCTGCTACTTCAGATTCATTATCGTACTCTTGATATAAAAAGTTACGTGATGGGAATCCTAAAACTACAAAGTTTTTAGAAGCATACTTTCTATAAAGTTCTTCTAACTGTTCATATTGATAAGTGAAGCCGCATTTGCTTGCAGTATTGACTACTAAAATAGTCTTACCAGAATACTCACAGAGATTTTGAAATTCGGACTCATTAAGAATTTTTACATTATTGTCTAGCAATTTAGGACAGGAGGTATGTGCAAGACCTATGAAGAAAAAAAGTAATAAATAAACTTTAGCCATTTGGTGATATGCCCACTAATAATATTAAAAATATTGAGCATAATACTATGAGTTCAAAGAAATCACCAAATTTTTCGTTAAACATTTTAGAAGTAAATTTCTCCGATTAGAAATCCACAAGAAAAGAAGCCCACTGCATATATTGGGTAGTTCTGAAAAAAGTAGACTAGGTTTTCTATATAACTTCTCATATTTAAAAAAAAATGGGGCCGAAGCCCCTGTCAGTCATGGGGGAGAGGAGAGACTGACTAAAAAATATTATAATACTCTACTTTTATGAAATATCAATAGTTTTTATAAAATAATATAAGTATTTTTTATATTACGGGAAAATCACTACTTTAGTGCCTTCAACAACATAAGAATAAAGTTCTATAACATCTTTATTGGACATTCTTATGCATCCTTTTGATGCCTTCTGGCCCAGCAACCATTCCTCAGGCGTGCCATGAATATAAATATATCTCTTAAAAGAGTCTACATTGCCTCCTCTGTTGACACCCTCCTCAAGCCCATCAAGCCAAAGTATTCTTGATTGAACCACATCTTTTTTTACATATTTTTCAATTTTGTCATATATAGGAAAAATTTCTCCGTAAAATGCTCTCCATCTTAAACGGCCTCCAAAAGGCACTTCACTTCCAATTTTCTTTTTAATAACATGCTTACCAAGAGGAGTCTGATTTGATCCCTCTAAAAAACCTTCACCATATTTAGAGCTTGAAATTCTATAGGTTCCAATTATATTTTCTGAATCTTTAAGAATTAATTTTTGTTCAGATATTAAGATTTCAATTTCAACTCCATTCAAAAGAATTGATGTCAATAAAGAAATCAATAGAAATATCTTCATCATATTTTTCGAGCAATAATCCTATATTTTTTTAATACAGCAAGAACTAATAATATTGTACATAAAAATAAGAGAGGGCTATCACCGTAAATTACATAAAAGGTGTCTTCTTTATTCAGCTCAATTTCGTTGCTAATTGAGCCTATAACTCCTCTATTTAATTTCATAGATGATTGAGAATATTGTGGACTTATAATTTGAGATACTCCATCAGTTGTTGATCTAACAACCCATTTATTAGATTCAACTGCTCTTGCTTTTGCTAACTTCAAATGTTGCTCTGGCATACCTTGTCCATACCAACTGTCATTACTAACATGAATTACAAATTCTGTATCTCTAACTCTTTCTACAAAAGTAGTGTTAAATGCTAGTTCCCAACATACAAGGCCTGACCAGAACGACTTTTCTTGGTGCAGTGAACCTGGGGAAATATTTGAATTTGAGATATTAAAAAATTTATTTACCCTTTTCAAAGAATCACCAAAAGGCTGAAACTCACCAAAGGGCACTAAATTTCTTTTATTATAAAAATGCTTTGTATGTATATTTACAATTGAAGAATAAATTTTATCTTCATCATAGGTGAAAAATCCTCCTATAACTTCGTAGTCATTAAATGAAGCACTTTTAAATGCACTTAGATCTGTGTTTAGCCAACCCGTTGCTTCAGGCCAAACTATAATTTCGGCATTCGCATTCTTACTAAGGTCCATAAGAATCTCAAGCTCATTTTCACCAGGCTGAATTACAGCAACTTTAATTTTTTCTCCATTAATACTTTGATAATGTCCAGGGCCAAATAGCAATAGAGTAAGCAAACCAAGCGAAAGCCCATATTTCAAAAAGTATTTTTTTTCAAAAATTAAACAAAAAATCATAATGATTACAAAAGATGTACCAGTTATGCCTATTAAAGGAAGGGCTCCCCACAATTTCTCAAAAAGAATTCCTAAATTTAACCAAGGGAATCCCGAAATCATCCAAGACCTTACCCATTCAAGAAGAAAAAAGACGCAAGGCAAGGTTATCCATCTAAATTTCAAACCTTTGAAAAAATAAATAGACAAACTAAAAATACCAAAAAAGATAGACAAATACGCTACAAGCAAGAAAGTTATGAATAAGCTTAGAGCAGAACCTGCGCCATAAAAATTTATAGCATTAAATATCCAGTAAACTGATATTGTCCAGAAAAAAATCCCTATTAAGAAACCTACCAAGAAATAATTTCTCAACTTACTCTTACAGTAATTTTTTTAATCTTTCGCTGGTCTGCAGATGTAACAACCAAGTCAAGCTTTGGCAGATTTATGATCTCTCCCACTTTAGGCAAATGTCCGATTTTTTTTAGCATGAAACCTCCGAGACTCTCTGCTTCAGGGCAATTCAAATCTATTTCAAAAAATTCCTCAAATTTTTCGCGTTCTAACACAGAGGAAACAATGAATTCCTTGTCATTAATTTTAATAATTTCATCATTTTTTTCCTCATAAAACTCATCTTCAATTTCTCCAACTATCTCCTCTAAAATATCTTCAATTGTTACTAAACCAACCATCATCCCATACTCATCAATTACTATTGCTAAGTGTGCTTTATCTTTCTTAAATTCCTCAAGCATTGAAGTGACCGATTTTGTTTCAGGGACAAACTTTACTTCTCTAATGTGGTCAGTAAGAAGAAAATTTTCTCGTGAATTCCCGACAATATCAATTAAGTCTTTCACATGAAGGAGTCCTATAACTTTGCTCGCATCGTTTGAAAGAACTGGATACCGTGAATGTCTTGTGTCATTAATTACCCCATGTAGTTTGTCAACATCATCGTCTATTTTTAAGAATGAAATGCTTATTTTTGGTATCATAATTTCTTTTACAATTGTCTCTTTAATATTGATTACATTTTGTATAAGCTCTTTTATTTGCTCATCTTGAGGCTCAGATGATAGTAAATTATCATCAATCCTTTTATTGAAAAATAGGTTTCTAAATCTAGAAAAAATGCTTTTTTGAGAAGGCTCTTCAGACATTACAGATATGGGTTATTGATTCCAATTTTTGATAAAAAAGTTATTTCTTTTTCTTCCATTAATATAGCATCTCTTTCTTGTTCATGCATATAGCCAATCAGATGTAGAAGCGAATGAAATAACAAGTGTAAAAAATGGTCTATTATTTCTTTTTGATATTTTTTTGCCTCTTCTTCAATGACTTGAATGCAGAAAATAATTTCACCGTTGCATTGGTTAGAAAATGTTTCTAGAGTTTCGTTTGGAAATGAGAGGACATTTGTTTCTTTGTTTATATCTCTAAATTTTGAATTTATTTTTTTTATTTCTTGTCGAGATGCAAATCCCACTTCAACATCAATAGTTTTAAGATCAAAAAATTTGTAGAAAGTTATTAAATTTTGTTCAATCTTTTTTGAATTACCAGTTACGAATTTTGGCTCCTCATAAAAATTAAGTTTAATAGATTCACTCGAAATTATCATAGGCTTGTACAATCTCCTGCACTAAAGAGTGCCTTATAACATCTTTGGCACCAAATCTTGTAAATTTTATATTTTGGACATCTTTTAAGACTTCTATAGAGTGCTTCAAACCTGAAGTTATACTTTTAGGTAGATCAATTTGACTTAAATCTCCATTTACTACTGCTTTTGACCCAAAACCCAGACGAGTTAAAAACATCTTCATTTGCTCGATTGTTGTATTTTGCCCTTCATCCATGATGATAAATGCTTCTCTAAGGGTTCTCCCACGCATATAAGCAAGAGGAGCAATCTCAATCACATCTCTTTCTACAAGTCTGTTTACCCTCTCAGCTCCTAACATGTCATGGAGTGCATCATAAAGAGGTCTTAAATATGGATCTATTTTAGAACTTAGATCACCAGGCAAGAAACCTAGCCTCTCACCAGCCTCCACAGCAGGCCTAACTAAGACAATTTTTCTAATTTTTTCTTTTAAAAGGTCGTCCACTGCGCAAGCAACAGCTAAAAACGTTTTTCCTGTGCCCGAAGGGCCAATACCAAATGTGAGATCAGAGTTTTTTATATTGTTTAGATATTCATTTTGATTCTTTCCCCTTGCTGAAACTGCAACTCGAGGAGTCTTAATAAATAAAGAGTTTTTTTCATTATTTTCAGCCTCATCAAATTTTGCTGAATGTAAACTTAAATGAACAATGTCCGGCGTAATTGCTGAGTTTAATTCTAGTTTTTCTTTTAAATCGAAGAGAGCATTTACCCCAACATTTACGTCTTCTTTTTTTCCTGAAATATTAAATTCTGTACCATTTTGTTTAACTTTGACTTGTAGTGCTTTTTCAATCTGTTTAAGATTTTTATTGAGTTCGCCGCACAAAAGGAGAAGCCTGTCAGGACTTAAATTAGAAAAATTTAAATTATGGCTATACAAAGTTACTCTTGGTTTATTTCGCCTCTAAGTGAATTTGGAAGTGCTTCATTTATTTGAATATTAACTAATTGTCCAACCAAATCATAGTTATGGTAGTTAAAATTAACGACCCTATTACAAATTGTCCGTGCTTGCAATTGTCCAGGATCTTTCTTAGATCTTCCAATTACTAAACATTCAATAGTCTTTCCGACAATTTTTCTACTATAGCTAAATGCATACTTTCTTAATGTTTCTTGAATTATATCTAGTCTCTGTTTTTTTAATTCCATAGGTACATCATCTAACATTTTCGAAGCTGTTGTATTTGGTCTTGGACTATAAATGAAACTAAATGACTCATCAAATTTTACCTCATGGATTAGATCCATTGTTGCTTCAAAATCTTTATCTGTCTCTCCTGGAAACCCAATAATAAAATCAGATGAAAAACTCATTTCGGTCCTCACAGATCTCAATTTTTCTACCAAAAGAAGATACCTTTCACAATTGTATCTTCTTCTCATTAATTCTAAGATTCTATCTGATCCACTTTGAACCGGCAGGTGAACGTGGCTTACTAGTTCTGGAACTTTATCATAAACCTCAACCAAGTCGTCTTTGAATTCATGTGGATGGCTTGTAGTGAATCTAATTCTTTTTATATTTTCTACTTTAGATGTTAATTCTATTAATTTTGCTAGAGATGATGCTTCGCTCTTAAATGTACCTTTAAAATTATTTACATTTTGTCCAAGAAAATGAATCTCAGAGGCTCCTCTATCTGCTAAAAATGAAACTTCCTCTAAGATGTCTTCACAAGATCTCGAAATTTCATGGCCTCTCGTTTTTGGCACTACACAAAAAGAGCAATATTTATTACAGCCCTCCATTATTGATACAAAAGCTGACGGGTCTCCTTTTTCAGGAGCGCTGAAATGGTTAAATTTTTCAAGCTTAGGGAAAGATATATCAACTTGAGGTTTTTCTTGAGCAGTCTGTTTATCATATAGCTCTGGTAGCTTATGAAGTGATTGAGGGCCAAACACAATATCAACTTGAGGGGCTCTTTTAATAATTTTTTCACCTTCTTGAGATGCTACACAACCACCTATTGCAATTTTAACATGTGGTTTTTTTTCTTTGATTTTTCTCCATCTTCCAATTTGGTGAAATACTCTTTCTTGTGCTTTTTCACGTATTGAGCATGTATTTAGTATCATCAAATCTGCATCTTTCTCTGATGAGGTTATTTCAAACCCCTTTTCTTGCGCTAACAAATTAGACATCTTTTCAGAGTCATATTCATTCATCTGGCAACCATGGGTTTTAATGTATAATTTCTTTGGCATAATCTTTATTATAATGAAACAAAAAATTTACAAAATTAAATTTTTGCAAGTTGGTGAAGTATACGAAATATATGCAAAAAATATACGTCAAAGTGACTTTTATGCATTCCTTGAGATCGAAAATTTCATTTTTGATACCAAAAACAATATTGTAGTTGACACTTCAGAAGAAAAACTTAAAGCTGAGTTTTTAGATGCAAAAAAAACACTCATTCCAATTAATGCAGTTATCAGGATAGATGAAGTGGCAGAAATTGGTAAATCAAAAATATCAAAATCTGACATTAAGAATGTCTCAACCATACCCTTTGATTTTTCAGAAAAGAAATAGCATTAAATTCATTGTTTTGTAACAATATTTGTTTAATATCAAGAAATTGAACAGAAGAAATTTTTTAAAAACTATAGGATTCTTTACCGCTTTAGCTAGCTTTAAACTTTCAGCAAGTTCTCTTGAAAGTGTAAATTTCATACATGGTGTTGCGAGTGGTGATCCTACAGAAGACAAAATTATTTTATGGTCCAGAGTTACATCAAATAATAAGTCTAACGTTCAAGTTACATACGAAATATCCTCAGACAAAGAATTTAGAAATTTGATCTTAAAAGGTCAAAAAAGCATTGGTGCTAAAAGTGACTTTACTATAAAAGTTGATGCAACAATTCCTAGAGAATACAGGGGAGCAGAAATCTTCTATAGATTTAGGTCTGGCAATTCAATATCTGATATTGGCAGAACATCTACATTACCAAAAAGCAAAAAGAGCTTTAAGGTTGCTGTTTTTAGTTGCTCTAATTTTCCATCAGGATATTTCAATGCCTATGAAGCAGCTTCTAATGAAAAGTCAATTGATTTAGGAATTCATGTAGGTGACTACATCTATGAATATAAGCTAGGAGAATATGCAACAGAAAATGCGACAACCTTAGGAAGAGAACCACTCCCAAATAAAGAAATCATTTCTTTGAAAGATTATAGGTTAAGACACGCTCAATATAAGTCAGACAAGGATTTGCAGAGGCTTCACGCGTCAATGCCTATAATTTGTGCATGGGATGATCATGAGATATCAAACGATACATGGTCAAATGGAGCAGAAAACCATCAAGCTGACGAAGGTTCATTTTATTATAGAAAAAGGAATGCTCTCAAGGCCTATTTCGAGTGGATGCCCGTGCGTGAACCCAAGAAGAAGGAAAATAATTGGAAACAATATAAAGTTGGAAACCTTCTAGATATAAAATTACTTGAGACAAGGCTCTCTTCAAGAACTCAACAGATTAATCTTTTAAATTTTATAAGACCTAACAGCAGTTTTGATAGAGAGGGTTTTCTAAAATCTCTCAACAGTAAAAAAAGGGAAATGTTAGGGCCTAACCAGCTCAATTTTATAAAAGATAATACTGAAAGCGATGGTTCTTGGAACCTTTATGCTCAACAAGTGCTACTAGCATCTTTGAAACTTCCACCTATTCCAAATGAAATTATTAATAACCTTCCCGAATACCAGGATTACTTTAAACTGATTATTAGAGAGGACTTACCGTATAACTTTGATGCGTGGGATGGGTACCCTACTGAAAGAAAAGAATTTTTAAGTATAGTAGGTGGTAAATCTAATAAAAATCTATTTGTTGCAGGGGATACACATAATTGCTGGGTAAATAATATTGAATTTAATAGAAAATTTTATGGAGTTGAATTGGGAGCTCCCTCTATAACATCGCCGGGCGCTGCAGAGAATTTTTCTGGATTAATTCCGCCTGAAAATCTGGAGCAAGGAATTATTGCTAAAAATCCAAATCTTAAGTGGACAAATTTATCAAACAGAGGTTATGTCACAATTGATTTTAAAGAAGGGTCAGCTGATGTGGAATTTAAGGGAATTGATAATATTTCATCAAAAATGTACAAATCGAAAATTTTAAAGAAGTTCACAATCTTACCAGGGAAAAAAATTATTTAAAAAATTTTTCTCGATAAAACTTAAGTTCGTTTACTGATTCTTTTATATCATCCATCGCTCTGTGAGTTGACTTCTTTTTAAATTCCTCTGGATTGCTATTCCATCTTTTAATTACCTCTTTAAATGAACTTACATCTATGTGCCTATAATGAAAATGATAGGCAAGTTTTGGCATATGCTTAATTAGAAACCTTCTATCATGTGAAATTGTACTGCCACATAATGGTGATTTGTGGGGCTTAATATGCTTTTGAAAAAAACCTAATGACAATTTCTCTGCTTCTTTAAGTTGAACCTTGCTTTCTTTTATCTTTTCTATCAAACCTGAACTAGAGTGTTGATTTTGATTCCATTCATTCATGAGCTCAAGAATTTCTGGTGGCTGACTAATTGCAATTTCTGGCCCTTCCTCAATTATATTTAAATTTGAGTCAGTGACTAAGCACGCAATCTCAATAATATGATGCTTCTCGGGATCAAGCCCTGTCATTTCTAAATCAAGCCAAGCTAGTAAATTTGATGATGCCATTTATAATTACTAACACAATAATACAACATGAACAAAAAAGATAATCAAAAAGTATTCTTTGGAAATGAAAAGGTCTCTAAGCTAGAAAAGCAAAAAGGCGTTGATAAAATTTTTAGCAAAGTTACGAAAAACTATGACCTTATGAATGACTTGATGTCATTCGGTGCTCATAGGCTTTGGAAGAGTACTTTTGTAAAACAAGCAAAACTAAAAAATCAAGATAAGGTCCTAGATCTAGCTGGTGGAACTGGAGATATTACAAAGATAGTTCATGAATCCGTATCAGAATGTGAAATTTATCTTTGCGATCAGAATGCATCAATGGTGGATTTTGCTAGAGATAGAGCTATGGATGAAGGATTCATAAATAATACCAAATTTGAAACTTGTAAGGCTGAAAACCTTCCTTACAAAAAAAACTTTTTTAACCATGTATTTATTTCATTCGGTTTCAGAAATTTTTCAGATAAGCATAAAGCCCTGAATGAAATACTAAGAGTTCTAAAGGAAGGAGGAACCCTTCATATTTTAGAATTTTCAAAGGTTCAGAATGAAACTTTCTCAAAATTTTATGATTTCTATAGTCACAATATAATTCCTAAAATCGGAGGTCTTGTATCAAAAGATGAAAGTAGTTACGAATATCTTGTAAATTCAATTCGCACCCACGAAAATCAAAACGAAATATGTAAAATGCTTTTAGAAAACGGTTTCAGTAAAGCAGATTATGAGAATATTTTTGACGGAATAGTCGCTATTCACAGAGCAAAAAAATGAGATTCATAAGATTATTTTCAATTTTTTTTACAATTAGAAATACTGGTATTTTTAATGATCTATTGCCTGGCTTTAATCCATTATTCAAAACATTCTTTGCAGTAGAGAATAGCGAGAAGAGATTTAGAGCATCATTAGAAAATTTAGGACCAGTCTTTATAAAGCTGGGGCAATTGCTATCGACCAGAACAGATTTATTGCCTAAAAAAGTTACAAAAGAACTAAACCTGCTTACAGATTCATGTGCACCTATTCCATTTAGTGAGGTTAAAGAGATAATTCAAGAGGAGCTTAGATCAAAGTCAGAAATTATTTTTAGCAAAATTGAATCAATCCCCCTAGCATCTGCTTCATTAGCCCAAGTGCACAAAATAAGACTGAATAATGATGTATGTGTTATTAAGGTACAAAAACCAAATCTTAAGCATATTGTAGAAAGAGATATTAGTGCTTTAAAGCTTGCTTCAAAAGCTATGAAGATTTTATTAAAGTCTTATCCAAGAATTGATCCAAATACCATCATTAGAGATTATGAATCTGTTATTAACAATGAGCTAGATTTTAGAATTGAAGCTGCAAATGCAAAAAAGACTTTTGAAAAATTTGTAAACAATAAATATCTTTATGTCCCAAAAATTTACGATGAATTTACTAGGAAGAGAGTCTTAGTTATGGAATATATTGATGGAATTCCTATAACTGATTTAAGTGCATTAAAGAGAAATAAAATTCATCTTCAAAGACTTTCAGAAAATGGAGTTAAAATTTTTTTAAAGCAAGTTTTTGAGGATAATTTCTTTCATGCAGACATGCATCCAGGAAATATTTTTGCATCGAAAAAAACTCCAGACAGGCCTTATTATTACGCTGTAGATTATGCAATATGTGGCTCTGTAAAAGAATCAAATCAGATATTGCTTGCACAAATGATTTCTCTTTTAATAGAAAAGGATTTCTATTCTTTATCTCAATTATTTATTTATGCAGAGTGGGTTGATGAGAGTACCAAAGCAGAGGAATTAGAAGCTGTTTTAAGATCAAACTGTGAACCAATACTTGATCAGCCTTTATCTACAATTCTTTTTGGTGAACTATTATTAAACTTATTTGACGCTATGAAACCGTTTAACCTATACCTTGATAATGATTTGCTTTTACTTGTTAAAACATTGATTCATATTGAAGGAATGGGCAGACAAATATATCCTGACCTAGATTTTTGGGGCATTGCTAGTCCTTTTCTAAATAATTGGTTCAAAGAGAGATACAGTGTAAAAGGTCTGATAAAATATCTTGTATCAAAAAAACATATACTTACATATATGATTATGAAAAAAATTGAAGAAACACAAGAAATGTATTCAAATTTGAATGGTGGAAAATAATGGGAATAAGTATTTGGCAAATTCTAATAGTGCTTCTTATTGTTCTTTTAGTCTTTGGAAGCAAGAAAATTGGAAGTCTAGGATCAGACTTGGGCAAGGCACTTAAAGGCTTCAAAAAAGAGATTAAGAATGACATAAAAAAAGATGATTCAGATCGGAATTCCTGAAGTGCTGCTCTTGGCAGTAATAGTAATTACAGCCTCAAATCCCACAAGCTTGGTAGCGATGACAAGATCTACTATAAAATTTTTTCTAAAGTTAAAAAATGATTTGAATGCTGCAAAGACTAGAATTGAAGAAGAATTAGATATTACAGAATTGAAGCATGACATTCACAACGAAGAGGTGCTTAAGAGCATAGATGAGAAAAATGGAAAAGGATAATTCTTTATTCTCTCATTTTTCTGAATTAAGGCTAAGAATAATAAAAACTATTATATTCTTCACGATTTCATTTTTAATTCTTTATCCATTTAGTAATTATTTATTTGAAATCCTTTTGCACGTAGTTGGGGGTAAATTAAATTTAGAACTTATAGCTATTGAAATTGCATCCCCATTTATTGCACCTTTAAGACTAGTTTTGTTTCTAGCTTTTGTTTTAACAATGCCATTTTTCGTTTTTCAAGTTTTATCATTTATGTCTCCAGGGCTATATAAGAATGAAAGAAAATTTGTCTTCACAAGAAGTATCATTGGAACAGCTCTATTTCTAATTGGAATCTTGTTTTCGCTCTTTATAGTTCTGCCAAATGTAATAAACTTCTTTCAAAACATTGGGCCAAATAGCTTGATAATATCAACAGACATATCAAAATTTCTAAGTTTTTTTATGTTAGTGACAATCTCTTTTGGAATTGCATTTCAAGTGCCTTTATTAGTAAATGCATTAATATTCTTTAATATCATCAAAAAAGAGAAAATTAAAAGCTACAGGGGTATAGTTTTGATAATAATATTTTTCATCGGAATGGTGCTAACACCCCCAGATGTTATTTCTCAAATTCTTTTAGCTGTTCCAATGTATTTATTATTTGAAATAGGCTTGTTATTTTCTCATGAAAAAAAGAAACCCTCTGGTTAAAGATTTGAAAACCCCAAAATATAAAAAAAGGGTTCAACCCACAAAAAAAAGGTACTCTCGAAAAAACAAACCTCCTGTAATTGATTAAATTTTAAGCAACATCCTTGACTTTGATGTTATGTGTCATTAGTATGACTTTAATGTGTCTTTAATGTGACATTATAAAAATGAAGAAAATATTATTTTTTATAATCATATGTATTTCTGCTAATCAAATCAGTGCATATGATACGTCCAATTTTGCTGAACAATTAAGCAATGTAAAGATTTCAAAAAATATTGATATTGCAAATGATAAATGTCCAAATTCATCAGATGGTTGTTTGGTTCGCTCTTCTAATGGTGAGCTCACTATTTATATAAAGGAATTTACATCTGTCGAAATGGAAGATATTGCTATTTTTGGGTTAATGTATGATGCATTCCAATTTCAAGTGAATGGAAAAGTAGATAAGTTTAAAACCTGCAGAATGAAGTTAACTTATGCTCAACAAAATAATCATAGAAGTGCTGCATCTCTTTTAAAGAAGAAATGTTAGTGTGAATTTCAGCTAGTGTAAGAAATTGCACTAGTTGAATGTTAGGCCACCATCCACAATCAAGTTTTGCCCAGTAACGCCATCTGAATCATTCTTTGCAAAAAACATCATAGCTTTAGTGAAAGTCTCAAGAGTAGTTACCTCTCCAACAGGGGTTTGCTCAGCTATATAATTAAAAACTTCTTCTGGGGTTGATGCGCTTGCATCTGTTGTTTTTAATAATCCCCCTGAAACCATATTAACTCTTATGCCATATTTTCCTAGATCTTTTGCAAAAGATCTTGTTAGCCCCAACAGAGCTCCCTTTGCAATGATGTAATCATGGTAGGGAACTACTGGATTTTGAAATAAGTTAGTACCAATATTGATTATTTTTCCGTATTTATTTTTTTTCATCCCTTTAAATAATTCTTGTATTAAATTTACAGATCCATTTACTGTCACATTCACTTGTTTGTTGATTTCCTCAATTGTTATTTCTTCTGCTTTTTTTCTTAAGTCGCCATTAAATTGATAATTAGCTAGAGCATTATTTACTAAGATTGAAGGCACTTTGCCAAAATGATTTTCTATCTGAGACACCATATTTCTTACATCATCTCTGCTGGCTACATCTGCATAAAAAGATTTACAGTTTTCACCCAGTAAGGATTCCAGTGCTTCTGCTTTTTCTTTGCTTAAAAAATAGTTTAGAGCTACTTGATATCCCTCATTTATAAAATTTTGAGCTATGTGTGCTCCCAATCCCCTGCTGCTTCCTGAAACTAAAACTAATTTATTCATGTTCAACCTTTATTATTGCCTCAATTATACTAGGATCAGCTAGAGTTGAAATATCTCCAAAGTCACTTAATTGTTTATTTGCTATTTTTCTTAATATTCTTCTCATAATTTTTCCCGATCTCGTTTTTGGAAGGTCTGGAACGAAATTAATCTTTTCAGGTTTTGCTATTTTTCCTATTTGTTTTGAAACACTATTATTTATTTCCTGCCTCAATGTTTCGTGAGATTTTTGTGTCTCTTTAAGTATCACGTATGTATAAATTGCTTGTCCTTTAATTTCATGCTCAATCGGAACAACAGCGGCTTCTGCAACATCAAAATGACTTACAATTGCACTTTCTACTTCAGCTGTTCCAATCCTGTGACCTGAAACATTTAATACATCGTCTACTCTTCCCGTCACCCAGTAATAACCATCTGCATCCCTTTTAGCACCATCTCCAGTAAAGTATTTTTTTTTATATTGGGTAAAGTATGTATCTATCATACGTTGATGATTTCCATACACTGTTCTAATTTGACTTGGCCATGAGGAATTAATGCATAAATTTCCTTCAACTTCCCCACTTAGTTCATTGCCATCAGAATCAACTAGGCTAAGATTTACTCCAAAAAATGGGAGGGTTGCTGAACCAGGTTTCTTTTTTATAATTCCAGCAATAGGGCTAATTAAAACTGAGCCTGTCTCTGTTTGCCACCACGTATCTACAAGTTCGCATCTAGATTTGCCAACTTTTGAAAAGTACCATTCCCACACTTCAGGATTGATTGGTTCTCCAACAGTACCGAGAACCCTTAGTGATTCCCTACTTGAAGTACCAAGATATTTTTCCCCTTTAGCAATAAGTGCCCTAATTGCAGTAGGTGCAGTGTAAAAAATATTTACATTATGTTGGTCACAAATCTCCCAAAAACGTGAAGGGTTTGGGTAAGTTGGGGTCCCTTCATACATTAATGTTGTAGCCCCATTAGAGAGTGGGCCGTAAATAATATATGTATGTCCAGTGATCCACCCTACATCAGCAGTGCACCAAAAAATTTCATCTGGTGAATAGCCAAAAATATATTTAAAGGTGAGTGTTGCGCCCAACAAATATCCGCCAGTACTATGCATCACCCCTTTTGGTTTGCCCGTTGACCCTGAGGTATACAAAATAAATGATGGATCTTCAGCATTCATTTCCTCACATTCACAAAAGTCATGTTGGTCTTTAATCAGATCTTGATAAGAAATATCAATTTCATCCGACCAATTTACTTGTGCACCTGTATAAAGAAAGACGACACTCTTTTTTATATTTGGGCAGCTAGAGATTGCCTTATCAACATTTTCTTTTAATGGAATCCTCTTCCCGCCCCTAATTCCTTCATCTGCAGTAATGATAAATTCACAATTTGAGTCAATAATTCGTGTTTTTATTGCTTCTGGGGAAAAACCTCCAAAAACTACAGAGTGTACGGCTCCAATTCTAAGGCATGCAAGCATTGCATATGCTGCCTGAGGTATCATTGGCATGTAAATACATACTCTATCTCCCTTTTGTACTCCTATTTGTTTAAGTCCATTTGCAAGTTTTGAAACCTCTAGTAATAATTTTCTAAATGAAATATATTCAAAATCTTTTTCCTCATCACCTTGCCAAATAATGGCAGTTTTGTCAGGTGTAGTTTTTAGGTGGCGATCTATGCAATTATAAGTAATGTTTAGTTTGCCATCTTCAAACCAAGAGGGTTCTTTAAATTTTCCAGAAAATCCTTTCTTTGGAATACTAAACCAATCTAATTCTTTATGGGCTTGCTTTAAGAAAAAGTTACTTGGGTCTTGAATAGAGTTTGCATATAGGCTCTGATATTCTGAAAAATTCTTGAGGTGGGGGTTTTTGAATTTATTAATATCAAAACTCATTTAACTTAATCCTTTCTATTAGCTTTGGCAATTCACTCTCTACAAAGAACCTTTTTGGAAAATCTTTGATCATTCCGAGTTCAACAGTTTTGCTTATCCACTGCAATAATCCATCCCAACAACCGTCTTTATTGAACAAATAAATATTTTTATTCTCAATACCTAAGCTTACATGATTCAGGACATCGAAAAGCTCATCTGCTGTACCGATACCACCCGGAAAAACAAAAAAAAAGTCAGAATTATCCATTAAAGCTTTTTTTCTAGAAAAGAAATCTCCTTTAATTTCAACACCCTCAAGATTTGAAGGCGTTGCTCCAATTTTATTGAACATGTCTAAGGTAATTCCAGATATTCTTTGATCAACAGCTCTAATTTGATCATAAAGTTTTCCCATCAAGCCAAATTTTCCTCCACCATAAACAACCCTAAGATTATTCTCTAACACAAACTTTGAAAATAGTTTTATATCTTCTTCAACATCAAAGTTAGGGATTGTTGAGGCTAGAAATACTCCTACAGATTTCACTTAATTCTCAAGGTCTTGAGTCCAACTTCCTCTGGACGCAAGATTATTCATTTTTGCTCTATGTGAAAATGCTTTTTGTGAACTCAGAATATTTTCATCAAGACCTTGCCACCTATTTAGTGCAGATTTTTGAAGGGCTCGTCCGTATGAGAAACTAAGTTTCCAAGGGAAGCCACCAATTTTATTCATCAAGTTAAGATGTTGCGTTGATTCAATTTCAGACTGGCCCCCAGATAAAAATGTAATTCCTGGTAAGTTATTAGGAACATTTTTTTTCAGACATTTTACAGTCATTTCAGCAACTTTATCAGGAGCTGCTTGTTCATCGGATTCTGAACCAGCAGTGACCATATTAGGTTTTAATATCGTGCCCTCTATAAATACGTTTTCCATTTTTAAATGAGCAAA
>TARA_B100001057_G_scaffold144139_2_pt1 | contig 28447 bp, 25 predicted proteins | sample TARA_B100001057 | Tara Oceans TARA_B100001057 (sample SAMEA2621839) | marine metagenome | biome: marine biome (ENVO:00000447); feature: surface water layer (ENVO:00002042); material: "saline water (ENVO:00002010), including plankton (ENVO:xxxxxxxx)" | depth 5 m
AAATCCTTATTCAGCCTCAAAAGCTGGTGGAGAAGAGTTGGTAGTTGCTTTTGAAAATACATATGGGTTACCATCTTTTATAACACACACGATGAATGTATTTGGCGAAAGACAAAATCCTGAGAAATATATACCCATGGTTATTAAGAAAGTAAGAGATAGTCAAAATGTAACAGTTCATGCTAATAGAGAAAAAACTGTTGCTGGATCTAGGCACTACATACACGCTGAAGATGTAGCAGAGGCAATATTATTTCTTTACAATTTCAATATTGATAGTATGAATCCAGATGATACAGGTGCAAAATGTCAAAAATTTAATATTGTTGGTAAAGATGAAATTGACAATTTACAATTAGCTAAATTTATAGCCCAAGTTCAGCAAAAGGAACTCAAGTATGAAATGATTGACTTCCACACATCTAGGCCCGGTCATGATTTAAGATATGCTCTTGATGGTTCAAAAATGAAGAAAATGGGCTGGGAGCCTAAGTCTGCATATGAAAGGTTAGAATCAACAATTAATTGGACATTAAAAAATGATAGATGGCTCTCAATTTAATTTTCTTAAAAGGAAATTGAGGCATTTATGATTTATATCGCCCTAGTGGATGATTGGGAAATAAGAGGTAACGGAACAGGTGATGTTAAAACTCTTCAATATGATCCAGCCATATCTTTAATGAATCTCTATGACGAATATGGGATTAAGAATACCTTTTATATTGAGACTATGCAAGGACTCAGTTTTAGAGAATATTCTAAAAAAGATAAAAGGGTAAATAAAGATTTCACTTTTTGGAAACAAAGCATTGAACAAATGATAGATAGAGGGCATGATATTCAATTGCATATTCATCCTCAGTTTTACAAGGCACAAAGAATCAATTTAGTCAGTAACAGCTCTTCCTTTTAGCTCTTCCCAATCTTTTTCTGGTCTTACTTTTAGATTAGTTTTCCACACAGCTTTTAACACTTCAGTATCAATATCTATATGTTCCCCGAATTTAATTAAGGCCTGAATATCTTTTGGAAAACAGCTTCCACCAAAGCCATATTTACCATCATGTCCTGGAACATTAAAATGCGAATTACCTACTCTTGGATCAGCTATAAACCCTTCAATTGCTTGGTCCCAATTGGCATTTATTTTATTAGATAATAATTTCATTTCATTCATAAACGATATCTTAGTTGCAAGAAAACAATTATTCATATATTTTATAAGCTCAGCAGTTTGAAAATTAGTCTCAATAATATGAATTCTTTCTCCAAATCTTTTCTTATAAAGCTCCGAAACTTTTTTTGTTAAATTTTTATCTCCACCTAGTATTATTCGAGACTGATTTATAAAGTCTTCATTTGCATTTTTTTCAGTTAAGAATTCAGGATTGAAAACAATTTTTAATTTTGGATATTTTTTTGAAAACATTTCTGAAGTACCTGGGGTAATAGTTGATCTTATTAAAATTATACTATTATTTTTTCTACATTCATTTATCTCAAATAAAGCTTTATCAAGAATTTTTAAATCAATTTCACCACCTAACTTTGCCGGAGTTGGTACAGATACAAAAATAAAATCAGAACTATTAATAGTTTCAGACAAACTGTTTTTAGATAAGGAAGGATTTTTATCGAATATTTTAATTTGTGATTTGAAATTCAAATCACAAGAAAATCCGTATTCAACAGCCGAACCGACAAATCCTTTACCAATTATTCCAATTCTTATATTCATTTTTAGATAAAAATCATTAGTTTGTATTTGTAGTAAATTAATCTTTATTTTTAATACTTATGAGTAAAATTATTGAAAAATCTATTTATGAAAACATAAATCTTTTAGATGATATTAAAACAGACTTAGAAAGTTCTATTTCTAAGGCATCTAAACAAATTATCAAATCCTTAAATAATGGTAAAAAAATACTTTGGTGTGGCAATGGCGGGAGCGCTTCCCAAGCTAACCACTTATCTGCAGAACTTCTTGGTGGAATGTATAAGAAAAAAAAATCTCCATTCAGATCAATTTGTATAAATACTGATACATCATTTTTAACAGCTTGGTCGAATGATGATTCTTACGAAAATATATTTACAAGACAGTTAGAAGCACTAGGAGATCCAGGGGATGTTTTAATTGTTTTATCTACTAGTGGAAACTCCAAAAATGTTGTTAATGCAGCTAACTTTGCAAAAAAAAATAACATTAAAGTCATTTCTTTGACAGGCAATGATGGAGGAAAATTAAAAAATATTTCAAATGTTAATATTAATATACCATCAAGAAATACCCAGAGGATACAAGAAGTACATATTTTAGTTGGACATATTCTATGCGATATTGTTGAACAAACTTTATAACATCCAATTTAAACCAAATCCCAAAGATGTTTGATTTTGCAAATTATTAACAAAAAAGAGATTGAAGGAAAAATTTTGATTGATTGAATACAAAGTCTCAACACTATAACTTAATTCAGATGCTTTATCAATGTTTTTTGAAAAAATGGATTTTAATATCAATTTTTCTGAAATTTTACTTTTTAATCCAAAATATAAAACTTGTGAAGGGTTTACCTCTGAAGATTTTATAAATGGATTACCAATAGTGTTGCTTTTGTAGCTCCAGCCATCAATATAAATCCAATGATTATAGTAGGCATCTTCTACATAAGGAGGATCAATATTTTGATTAGAAGTATCTAAATACTCAACTAATAGGTTTGTATCAAATTTTTCACTAAATATTTCAAATCCCCAAAGACCATCCCATTTATTGTCAAATCTAAGCCCACTGGAATCTTCAAAAAAGTGTTGATGATAAAACTTAATTAATTTATCCTCATTTTTTTTTATAAAATAAAAGTCCCATATTCCTAAATGATTTCCTATTGCATTTTCATGGGGCTGATTATCTCTTAAAGGTTCATCAGCTGCTATAAATACTTTTAAAAAGTCTTTGATACTTGAGGGTTGTCTACCATCACTTATTGTACTTCCTGCCCATATAGCTTCATGAACAAAACCAGCGCCAAATTCATAATGATTATTAGCAAACTTTAAGTAAACAAACTTTTCATGTAGATAAGGAGCTTTAATATAATTTTTGCTTTTATTGAGAAAAGAATGAGAAATACCAAAATCTATCATAAGATTGGTATTAATATTTTGACTCCCTACAATACCAACTTTCGGTATAGCTCTTGCATTATTACTAATTAACATTGAACCTGAACTCAAATTATCATTTAGATAATTACTAAAGTCTCTATAATATTTTCCAGTTCGTAAAAAAATTGATTCTGATATATCATACTTCACATGTATTTCATTTATATAAATATTTTTTTGATTTACATCATTTAATCCTGAATAAATACTAGTAAAGTATTCAATACGTCCTTTATTAATTGCTAAATCAACAGAGAAGTTTAGTTTATTTATATTTCTACCAAAGTTATTTTTTTCAAGCCAAAAAAAACTGCTTTCAATTGGATTATTCTGAATTTTAATATTTAATTCTTTATTTGAGGCGAGTAGCTGGCTTGAAAAAATAAAAAATAAAAAAATATTAAAAATAATCTTTAGTACTTTATTTTTTTTCAACTGGCTTAACATAAAATTTCCAATCCATTATTTCAATTTGCGAATGTTTTGAAATACTAAGAGACTGAAAATTTTTTGTTGGGAAAACTCTTATTTTTCTTCCGTTGACAAGTAAATCAATTGGCATAATAAAATTTTCATTTACATTTTCCCATCTATATAAGTATTCTGAATCTTTTTGAGCAAATACCAGGTGTGGTTGATTTGGTGAGTAAAAATATTGTTGTGCAAAGTACCAATAATCTTTACCAGTTTTATCTTCTACTTTATTAAAAAAATCCTTCGTATTTGCAAATCCTTTAGCATTTTCAGTCATAAATTCTTTTAATATTTCAAACCATGTTTCATCATTATTGATTACACTTCTTAAAGTGTGCATAACCCATGCACCTTTCATATAGGTATCTCCATGAAGTGCCCAATGATTTTCATTCTCATTACCTACAATAGGAATCTCATTTACAATACGATTTTTGATTGTATTCAAATAATGTACACCAACTTCATAACTGTTAAATTTATCTTCAAAAAAAATAGATTCAGAATAAACCTGTAAGCCTTCATGAATCCATATATGAGTTGGATCAGATGCAGTAACGCTATTTCCAAACCATTCATGTCCAGTTTCATGTATTATTAAAGGATCAATTACACCATACATTGGCCAGCTTTTGCTTCTAACGCCATTATATATACTAAACCCATTACCATAAGTAACGGCCGATTGATGTTCCATTCCTAGATATGGAACTTCAATAAGCTTGTATCCATCTTCATACCATTGATAATCACCAAAGTATTTTTCATAAAACCTTATTATTTCTTTTGATTGAGTGAAGTAATTTGAAGCTAATTCTTGATTATAATCTAAAACATAGTGATTCATAAAATGAGTAACGTTATCCTTTAAAAAAGTATCTTGAACTGCTACATAATTTCCAATTTGAACTGAAATGTTATAATTATTTATAGGATTCCTAACAAACCATTCATATGTAGTTTTATCACCTAAATCTGTGACACTTATTAATTTTCCATTTCCAACAGCCATTAAATGTGATGGAACTGTATAAGACATTCTTACACTATCTCCCTCAGACGTAATATGATCTTTGTTAGGCCACCAAATTCTTGCACCTTCACCTTCACAAGATACGGCAATCCAATCACGACCATCTTTATCTTTAGACCATGTAAATCCACCAGCCCAAGGAGGGTTATCAGCACTTTGAGGAATTCCTTCATAAAAAACAGTAAATTCAAAAATGTTACCTTTTTTTATTGTTGATTTAAAATCAATCAATACAGCATCAAACTGTCTTGAAAAAGATAAATTCTCATTTTTATGAGTTATTTTTTTGATATTCAAATTTTCTGCTAAGTCAATTTGTAATTTATTCAAATCTGTAATACTAACTGCTTTTATTTTTACAAAACCATTAAGTGATTTCTTTTTAATATCAAAATCAATATTTATATCATAGAAAGATACTCTATATGATGAACGATTTTCATTTAAATTACCTATTAAGAAATTATTTTGAGTTAATTCTGGTAGATTGTATAGATTTCCATGAGGCCTATTTTCTTGGCAAGATAATAAAGTGCATATCAGTATACTAAAAATTATTTTTTTCATAATAAGTCCTTGTTTTAAACACATTATTAGCAAAAATGATATAATATAAAATAATGCAAAAAAGAAACCATAAAACAATAGCGAATGCCTCTTTAATTAGAAATAAAATGTATACGATAGCTAAATAAATAAGCCATTTCATCCATTTTGGCTGAGACCATAATCTTAATAACGAATTCATTATTTAACTTCTTTTAAGTAATTATAATATTTCATTGATTCATTATAAATAGAATCATATTTACTCTCAATGTTAATATTTTTTTTTTCATATTTACGGAATCCAGTAGTTTTAATAACATTGTCATACCAACTTTTCCACCAGATACCATCATTAGCATGGTTGCCTTTTTCCCATTTAAGCATTGATTTATCAAATTTTACATTAATTTTTCTACACCATTCTGAAAGTGATGCTTTAGGATTCTCTAGCAATTCTTCTGAGTTAATTATTATGTAAGATTTATTTATTTTTTTAAGAAAATTTACAATTTCATATTGTTGTGGATAGCCAAGTTCTTCCACTGAGTTCAATTTATTTTTCTTTGTGTAAGAACTAATTACTTCTTTAGGGTGTCTTAATAATATACAATTTTCAAAATTATGTATCCAATCTATGGTACTCAAATCTATTATATGATGTGCCATGTGTTTCTGATACCATATCTTTCTATTTTTAGGTATCTCACCAATTAGATAATTAATAATTTCTTTATAGTTTGAAGAATAGTTGTTAATGATTTCCATATGCATTGGATGTTTTAAATTTGTTTCTTTCAAATAGTATGCATAGAAAGGCTCATCCGTAACAAATGTATCATCTCTGGAAGACCACGACCTCATTAATGCTGTGGAGATATTTCTAGGACCTGACCAACATGCTATAATCATGCTTTATTTATATTTTCAATAATGTAATTGTTGTAAAGATTTCTAATATGATTTGTTAATGAATTAGAATTAATTGATAATAAGTTTCTATTTTCAATTGAAGATACTGGAATTATACCAGCAAATGTACCAGTTACAAACGCTTCATCACAATCTTTGATTTCATCAAAAGTAAAATCTTTCTGATAACAATTAATATCATTTTTTTCACAAAGATAGATAGCCTTGCTTCTAGTTATTCCATTGAGGCAATATTCACCTCTTGAAGTCCAAACACAATCACCTTTTATAAAAAAAAGGTTTGTTGAATTGCATGTACTAATATTTCCATTCAGATCATTCATTATACCTTCGTCAAAACCCAGTTCATTTGCTTCGATACTTGCTAAAATACAATTTAGCTTGCTTAGGGTATTGTAATGAGTACTTAAAATATTATGAGAAGGACGCACTGTTAAAACCCGTCCAATTTTAATTCCATTTATATATGTATTAGGATTTGTTTTTTTAAATTCTGGAATTATAACCATCGTGATTGGTCCTAAATTAGCATTTGGATTTTGATAGGGGGTAATTTTTTCTCCTCTTGAAATAATCAACCTTATGTGAACATCGTTTTTCATATTATTTTTTAATAATACTTTTGAAATTTGATTGATAATTTCTTTTTTAGAAAAAGGTAAATCTAATGAAATTCCTTTTGCGCTTTCAAATAGTCTATCTAGATGATCATCAATAAATATTAATTGATTTTGATGCAGTCTAATTCCTTCCCATACTCCGTCACCAAGAAGAAATCCGCTATCAAAAACAGATATTTTAGCTTCTTTCCTATGTACAAGCTCTCCATTTATATTGATAAATATATCTGCATTTTTATCATTTTTTATATATGAATGACTGCTCATTTGTGGGCCCACAGGGACTTGAACCCCGAACCTGCGGATTATGAGTCCGTTGCTCTAACCAATTGAGCTATGGGCCCTTGATAATATTAGAATAATACAAATTTGATTAATTTTTAAATAATTTTTTTCTTATTTCAGTTGCCGAAATATCACCAACTTTTTTTGGGGGAACATGTTCAATAATTTCATATCCAACACCTCTCCCATAGTTTATAGACTCTATATCAGGAATTATGATTACTTTTACTTTACCTGATTTAATAAAATCATTCAATTCTTTTTCAATATTATTTTTTACTTCCTTTGGATCGTAGGGGTTGCTATCATCTTTATCGACTTCCCTAATACAGATTAGAATATTCTTTCCTTCATTTAACCTTTGATTAATTAACCAGCGATGACCTTCATGCCAAGGTTGCCATCTGCCTATAAACATTGAATATTTCATCCCTTGCTTCCTCTATATTTAGTTTACCAGTATCTATTGCTAAATGATCTCCAACAGGTTTTTCATAATCATCTGCAAAAAACTTTTCTCTTCCCCTAATTTGAGACGTATACAAATATACTTCAAGTAATGTAAAATCTTCCTTTAGTTCATCTCTCAGGAACCTATAAGGAGCAACAATTGAAACAATGCATAGTATATTTTTATTAGCTAAAAATCTAATGATAGAAATTGCTGTTGATATATTTTTAATTCTTCCTTCTTTTGAATAATCTTGATTTTTGCTGATTGAACGCAAATCATCCCCATCAATATTCATTATTTTAAGTTTAGGATTTTTTTCTTTAAACAATTTTATAAGAGCATTTGCTTGAGTGGTTTTACCGCTACCCGGTTGACCTGTAAGCCAAATTATCATTAGCTATTATAAAGCCTTGATGATTTATAAAAAGACCAAAAGATAAATGAAAATAACAGTAAAATTGTGATTTTAACTAAAAACTTAAGAAGACTGTCACCATCTTTCTCTAAAGGAACTTTAGCTTCATCAAGAAGAAAAATAGATGAAGTACTATCTTTTTGATTAATTTTTGCTATTTCTAATTGATTAGCAAGATTTGTATAAACATCGGAATGAAGATCAATCTTGCGTTGGATTCTATCAATTCTTAAAACTAAAGCAGGTGAATTAGCAACTTTATTTTTCTCGAGAAATTCTAATTTTTCACTTTCTGCATTTTGGAGATCAAGACTTACTTCTCTGATTCTACCATTTATAAAATCAATTTTTTCAGAGGCTTTAGAATTCTCAATTTCATTTGTGTAAGCTATAATAGATGAATAAATCTCATTTAAGATATCTCTAGAAAGCTGGGGATATTTATCAATTGTAACTGATATGGAGTAAAGTGAGGAAATACGATTTTCTGTAAAACTAATTTTATCTTTCAGTTCTTCTTTGGTAATGAAAGTTAGTTTTTCTTCCGTTGAAATTGATGAATTAAAGTTTAAGCTTTTATTAAATTTTAACAGAAGAGTTAAAGGATTAAATGTTCTTTGCTCGAAATTAGAACCCCATAGTTGAACTAATGATATTTTTTGTCCATCTATAAGATACTTTTTATTAATAACTTGATTTAACATTTTTTCTGATTTGATATAATCAGAAATTGAAAAATCAAGAGTACCGCCATTAATTCCAATTAAACTTCCCAGTGGATTTAATAAAGAAGCAGTATCCTGTTTTTCTTTATATGTTGAGTAGAAAGTAGTTTTAGAAGTATAAGAGGGGGTCTTGATTAAATAGTATATTGTACATATTGATAGAGTCAGTAAGCTGATTTTTAAAAAAATTGGAAATTTTTTTTTAATTAAATTTAAAGTGATAAAGTAATTTGATAGGTTCATTAGTTCTGATTATCAATTAAAATTAAAATAGCAGCAATATTTGTAAGCGTAACAGATAAGTTAGATACAAAATCAGTAATGTTAAATTCTGATGGTTCTAAATCTGCCGGGATAAAAATTTTATCACCAGGGAATATTCTTTTTGCCCTTCCTCTAAAAATATTTGCTTTTTCTATCTCTCCGTTTGCTCGAACCACGTAAGCACGTTTTTTTAAACTATTTGGCTTGTATCCTCCCGCTAATTCTATTGCTTTTGACATAGATATTACACCACCGGGATGAGCTACAAAGCCAGGATTATACACATTTCCTTCCACTTTCACCACATTTGTAATAGGTAGAATTGTTATGGTATTTTGGTCCGAGATTAAGAAGTCACTAGTTACATTTGTTACATATTCAAATTCTTCTACTAATTCGCCACTATCATTAATTGTATCCATTTTTTTTAAAATATTAACAGTTTCAATTGAGCCTAGCTCCGATAAACCGCCTGCCGTTTCTATAGCTTTTAAGAGTGTAATGCCTTTTACTAAGGGATAAGTCCCAGGCCTATTAATTTCACCATTAATATTGAAGGTAAATGAATTGTTATAATTAGGATTTTCATAAACAAAGATTTTGTCATTTACTTTCATTTCAAAATTTGCGGCATCCTTATAATTCACTCTAACTTCATCACTATAAAATTTATTCTCGTTCAACCTTAAAATAACAATGTTATCATCAATTGTTTTTCTAAATGCTGGATCATCAAATCCCCCAGCCATATCTAAAATATCTTTTAAACTTGCCGATTTAAATGATACTTGATTATTAATTAATACATCCTCTTTCCCTAAGGGATATTGACCAGGATATGTAACCCTACCATAAACTTCGACCTCAAAGGCATTATCTGCAATTGATAAAACCGTAATTTTTGAACCATTTTTTAATAACTTATTTTTTGATGCAGCTAAATTAATTATTCTTCCAACTCTAGCTATATCATCAGATAATCGATTATCGATTGGAGTAACTTCTTTGGTTATAGCCTTGTTACTAGCAGTAGCTTTCAAACCTCCAGCATAATTAATAAGATTAGATAAAGTTTCACCTTCCAAAAGTTCATAAAAATTTGGACGTTCTACATCACCATCAATTTGAACTCTACTTTTAACAATTGGGATATGAATTACATCTCCATCAATAATTCTTACATCTTGAAATTCTTTTAGACCTGAGTTAAAGAAAGAATAAAAGTCTGTTTTGAGAATAGTTTTGTTATTTCTAATAAGTTCAATGTTTCTCAATGAGCCTGAATCATTTATTCCACCTGCTTGAACAATAGCAGTAAAAATGTCAGAAAATGGATGAATTATATTTAAACCTGGATTTCGAATTTCACCGGAAAAAAATACATTTATTGACTTTATTTTGTTAATCTCAACTCTCAAATTTGTAGGATTTTCTTTATCATTTAATGTTGAGTATATTTCTGATAACCTTACAGTTAATTCTTTTTCAGCATCTGAAACATTAATATTCGATAAATTGATAAATCCAATATTTTCGAAATAAACTGATCCTTCTCTATTTATAGTATATGTATCTCTTTTATTTGTTTCGCCCCACATTGATACAATTATTTCATCTCCAGGACCAAGCAGATAATTTTTAGCAGCAGGAAGGTTATCATAAAAATTCAGATCCCTATCAAAATAATTATATCCAAAAAAAGATGACGAAAGAGTATTTTCATTTTGAGTATCAATATTTATTTCATTTAAACTAATTTGATTTTCATTATTAGAAGTTGATTTAGTTTGAACTTGGCTTTTCATTTCACTTTCAAACTCTTTTTTAAGCTTTTCAATTTGTGTATTAGAAAGATTTTGACTTAAGACTATGCTTAGTAAAAGTATTGTATAAATGGCCTTATGCTTCATAAAAAAAATTTAAGTTTAAAATTGTGTATTACAAATACTAATAATAAATATTTTTTAATTATTTTGAATATACTATAATCATTATAGATTTCTGTAATTATTATATGTTTTTTAACAAATGAAGAAAAAAATATTATTCATTCTTGGAACCCGACCTGAAGCTATAAAATTAGCTCCCATAATTAGTCATTTAAAATCAAATAATTCTAACTTTGAAACTTCTGTTTGTTCAACTGGCCAACACAAAGAGATGTTAGATCAGGTTGTTGATTTTTTTAATATAAAAATTGATTATGACCTAGGTTTAATGACAAAAAATCAAACCTTAAGTCAATTGTCATCTAAAATTTTATCATCTTTAGATGAAATTATTAAAAAAGTGAAACCTGATTATATTTTTGTTCATGGAGATACTACAACAAGTACGTTTAGTGCAATATCTGCTTTTTATCACCAAATAACTGTTTGCCATGTAGAAGCAGGATTAAGGACTTATAACAAATATTCTCCTTTTCCTGAAGAAATGAATAGGTCAATTACTGGAAGGATAGCAGATTATCACTTTGCTCCCACTATTCAAGCCAAAAAAAATCTTTTAAATGAAAATATCCACGAAGATAATATATTTATTACAGGAAATACAGTTATTGATGCATTATTGTATGCTGTAAAAAAATTAGAAAATTATTCAAATAATGAAATTGATTATTTGAATGAAACTATCAATGATAGAAAAAAACTTATTTTAGTTACAGGGCACAGAAGAGAGAATTTTGGTGCAGGTTTTGAAAATATATGTAATGCACTACTAAAAATTTCTGAAATTGAAAATGTTGAAATTGTATACCCTGTCCATTTAAATCCAAATGTTAAAAAAACTGTAAGTCGTTTATTATCAGGTAAATCGAATATCCATTTAATAAGTCCATTAAATTATCCAGCTTTTGTATGGTTGATGGATAAATCTCATATTATTTTAACTGACAGTGGAGGTATTCAAGAAGAAGCTCCATCATTAGGAAAACCAGTTTTAGTTATGAGGGATACTACAGAAAGACCTGAGGGGGTTGAATGTGGCACAGCAATTCTTGTAGGAACAAATCAAAAAAAAATCATCAACCAAACAAAAATGCTTTTAAATGATAAAAATTTATATAATTCAATTAGTAAAGCTATTAATCCATATGGTGATGGTAAAAGCTCTAAAAATATAATTAATTTTATTAGAGATAAAGAAGGCATATAAATTATGAAAAAAGTGTGTGTAGTTGGTCTTGGTTATATTGGCTTACCCACAGCAGCCTTGTTAGCGAACAATAGATTTAATGTTCTCGGTGTTGATGTTGTAGAGGAAACAGTAGAAATTGTTAATAGAGGCGGAATTCATATTATTGAAAAAGATTTAGAAAAATATGTTAAAAAAGCTGTAGAGAATGGTAGCTTAGTAGCAAGCACTAAACCTGATGTTGCAGATGTATTTATCATTGCAGTTCCAACTCCTTTTAAAAATAATTTTGAACCAGATTTAAAGTATGTAATTGAGGCTACCATTTCAATTTCATCATTCGTTAAAAAAAATAATCTTATTATTTTAGAATCAACTTCTCCAGTAGGTACTACTCAAATAGTAAAAAATACGCTTAAGGAAAATGGAGTGGATGTATCAAATATTTTTATCGCGCACTGTCCAGAAAGAGTTCTTCCTGGCAATATTATAAAAGAATTAACTGAAAATGATCGCATTGTTGGAGGTATAGATAAAGCTTCAACAAAGAAAGCTGTAGATTTTTATAAGTGTTTTGTTTCTGGAAAAGTATTTGAAACTGATGATAGGACTGCTGAACTAGCTAAATTAACTGAAAATAGTTTTAGAGATGTAAATATTGCTTTTGCAAATGAATTATCAATTATTTGCGATAATTTAGGAATTGATGTTAGAGAGTTAATTGGATTGACAAATAAGCATCCGAGAGTTGACATATTATCACCAGGTGCTGGAGTGGGTGGACATTGCATCGCTGTTGATCCTTGGTTTATTATTGATGCAGATAAAAAAAACTCAAGGCTCATTAAATTAGCTAGAAAAAGAAATTTAGAAAAAACATCATGGGTTATTAATAAAATAAACCAAAAAGCTAAGGATTTTGAAAGTACAAATAAAAGGAATCCAAAAATTGCATGTATGGGATTGGCATTTAAACCAAACATTGATGATTTGAGAGAATCTCCAGCATTACAAATAGTTAAAAGTTTAATACTTGAAGGCCATGATATAATTGCAGTTGAACCCAATATTAAAAGTCATTCTGACATAAAGTTATCAAGTATAGAGAATGCTGTAAAAAATGCAGATATTATAACTTTTTTAGTTGGACATGATGAATTTAAAAATTTAAATCTCATTACAGATCTTGACTTTTGTGGAATTTTAAATAAAGGAGTTGAATAATGCGTCAAGCTATTATTAGTAAAGGCAAAGTTAGTGCCAAAGAAGTATCAGCACCAAACGTAAATCCGGGATCATTATTAATTAAAGTAGTTAATAGCTGCATATCAGCTGGTACCGAAATTAGCAATGTTAAAGGTACAAAAGTAGATGGTTTAATAAAAAAAGCCCTTCAACAGCCTGAAAGAGTTGCACAAGTTCTTAATTCAGTTAAATCAATTGGGATTAAAAAAACAATTTCGAAGGTTCAGGGTATAATCAATAGCGGCGGTGTAACTGGTTATTCTTTGAGTGGTATTGTAATTGGCGTTGGCGAAGGGGTTGAAAATTTTCAAGTTGGAGATAGAGTTACAGCTGCTGGTGCTACTATTGCTAATCATGCTGAGTATGTTGACGTCCCTAAAAATTTAGTTTGTAAAATGCCAAAAGAACTATCTTTTGAAGATGCTTCCACTGTTACTTTAGGTAGTATTTCACTTCAAGGAGTGAGAAGAGCAGATCTAAAAATGGGAGAATTTTGCGTAGTAACTGGTGCTGGAATTTTAGGGTTGTTATGTATTCAAATGTTGAAGGCAAGCGGGGTTAGAGTAGCAGCTGTGGATTTAGATGATGCTAGGCTAAAGATTGCTAAAAATTTAGGCGCTGAAATAGTTATTAACATAAATGATGAAAATTATGTTGAAAAGGTTTATGACTGGACTGGGGGCTCTGGATCAGATGCGGTTTTATTAACCGCTGCTACAGATTCAAGTGAACCACTATCACAGAGTTTTAAAGCTTGTAAGAGAAAAGGTAAAGTTGTGATTGTTGGAGCTGTTGGGCTGAATATTAGAAGAGCAGATATGTATGAAAAAGAATTAGATTTACTTATGTCTACATCATACGGGCCTGGTAGATATGATCCTAATTATGAGCAAAAAGGAAATGATTATCCTTACGCATATGTAAGATGGACTGAAAACAGAAATATGAGCGAATATCTAAGATTATTAAATAATAAAGATATAGTTTTAGATGATATTATTGACTCAGTTTTTAATATAGATAATGTTGATCAAGCTTTTAAAAAATTACAGTCAGAGTCTAAGCCATTAATGGTATTACTTGAGTATGGAGATTTTGACACAGAGTTGATCGATAAATACTTAAATCATGACAGAAAGATTATTATAAATAACATTCTAAAAATTGATAAAAAAACAATCAATTTTGCTTTAATTGGGTCTGGTTCATTTGCAACATCTGTTCATATGCCAAATTTGTCCTCTTTGAGTTCAAAATATAAATTACATGCAGTGATGAATAGAACTGGCAACAGTGCAAAATATGTAGCAGAAAGGTATAATGCATCATATTCTACAACAAATTACAATGATATATTATCGGATCCGGATATTGATATGGTTTTAATTTCAACTAGACATGATAGTCATGCCAATCTTTCATTAAAAGCACTAAAAAAAGGTAAACATGTCTTTGTTGAAAAACCTATGGCAATTAATCGAGATGAAACAAAGATGATATCTGAATTTTATGATTCAGATTCTAAAAGTAAACCTATATTATTTACAGGATTTAATAGGAGATTTAGTCCCTTTTCAAATGAAATTAGAAATTTCACAAGCGAAAGAATTAATCCATTATTTATTACTTATCGAATGAATGCCGGATATGCTGAAACTGACCATTGGATTCATGAAGATGGTGGGAGAATTATTGGAGAGGGATGTCATATTATCGACTTAATGACATCATTTGTAAATGATAATATAGTTAGTATAAGTTGTGAAAGTTTAAATCCAAATAACTCTAAGTTCATTTCTTCTGATAATAAATCCTTTATTATAAAATACAATGATGGCTCTATCGCGAACGTACAGTATTTTTCAACAGGTTCTTCGAAAATTTCTAAAGAATATATGGAAATTCATTTTGATAACAAGAGTATTATAATGGATGATTATAAATCATTAAAAGGTTATGGGGTTAAAATTAATGAATTGAAATCTTCCATTAGTTCTAAAGGACACAAAGAGCAACTTATTGCTTTTTATGATTCATTAAAAGGCAATACAAATAATTGGCCTATTGAATTATGGGATATGATGCAAACAACAGAATCATCATTTATTATAAGTGAAATGTAATGTGTGGAATTTCTGGTGCAGTCAATTTCCAAGGTTTAAATCCTAATTGTAAAAATATTGTATCTCAAATTAACGATTCTATGTGCCATCGAGGTCCTGATGCTGATGGAATATTTAATGATAAATTTGTTGCATTAGGTCATCGAAGATTATCAATCATTGGATTAAATAAAGCCTCAAATCAACCCATGCAATCTTTTGAAGAAGACATAATCATTGTTTTTAATGGAGAAATTTATAATCATGAAGAAATAAGAAAAGAATTAGAGGATGAATTTCATTTCAAAACAATTAATTCAGATACAGAAGTCATAATTAATTCTTATAAAAAATGGGGAATAAAATGTATTGAAAGATTTGTTGGTATGTTTGCCTTTTGCTTATACGACAAAAAAAATCAAAAAATTTATTTAGTACGAGATAGACTTGGTAAAAAGCCTTTATTTTATACTAAAATTAATGAAACAATCTATTTTTCATCTGAATCTCAGGCTTTTTTTAATGCAGGCTTGTTGGAAAAGAAAATTAATTCAGAAGCTGTTTATCATTATCTAAGTTTTCTTACTGTTCCTGCACCATTATCTTTTTTTAAGAATGTAGAAAAAGTAGAGGCAGGATATTACCATGAAATTTCAAAGGATAAATTTATTAAGGAGCAATATTGGAATATATCTGACTATCTTAATCATAAAATTGATGACAATTTTGAACAGGCATTTCAGAAAACTCAAGAATTATTAGATAAAGCAATGATACATAGAAATGTCGCTGATGTTCCTATTTCAATAGCTCTTAGTGGTGGGCTTGATAGTTCGCTGAATCTTTATTACACCAGGAAAAATCGATCAGATAAAATCTGTTCTATCAATATTGCATTTGAAAAGGATTCTAGAGGTAATGAGTCAGTTGCTGCTAAAAAATTTTCGATTGACCAGGATGTAAATTTTGTGGGTAAAGTATTAAGTCAAAAAGAGTTTATTAATTGGATCAATGGTTATTTGAATATTTCTAAGGATTGTCCAGCAGGAGATCCTAATACTGCATTAATGTATGGCATCTCACAGATAGCAAGAGATAATAATTATAAAGTTTTGTTGGTAGGAGAAGGAGGTGATGAAATAGGAGGATATCCAGTTTATTCACAATTGATGTTATTAAACAAAATTTTTAAATTTATACCTAAGCCATTTATTAAAATATTAAAACTACTTCCAAGAAATAGCTTAACAAGAAAAATTCATAGAACTGTTGATTCCCCACTTTATGCAGCAAGATTCATTTTTGGATTTCCTGAAAACGAAAAGGAGATATTTTGGAAGAAAAAACCATATAATTCATATGATATTATTAAGAAATTGAGTGATGAAGTAGACACAGATTTTGAGGATAATTTCTTAAGAAAATTACAAAACGTTGAATATAAATTAAGACTAGCTGAGCTTTTACTTCCAAGAGTTGATTATCCTACAATGGCAGCCAGTGTCGAAGCAAGAAGCCCATTTATGGATCATAAATTAATTGAATATTCTGCATCAATACCTTGGAAAATCAAGATGAAAGATGGAACAAAATCTATTCTCAAGAAAATTAGTAGATCTAAGCTTCCAAAATCCATAATAGATGGAGAAAAGGTTGGATTTGGGGAATTATTGGTTCCATTTATGAATGAAATTTTGCCAAAATGGTATAAAAAAGATTTAATTGATTCTGAAAATGTTCCCTTGTATCAATTCGTTAAAAGAGATTTTATTATTAAACTATATGAAAAGAAAATTTTTGGACAAGATTGTGGCTTTCAGCTGTGGACATTCTATTCATTAAATTTGTGGTTGAAAAATAATTCAAATTATGGTTAAGAAAATTTTAGTTTTATTTTATAATTCTTTTAAAAATGGAACTTTTTTTCGTGATTTTTACCATCTTTTAAGATATAAAAAAATAACTTTAAAGGATTTAGTTGTAAGGTTAAAAAAAATAACTTTTCAAAGAAGATTAATCAAAATTGTTAATAAGTCTGGCATAGATTTTTTTTATACTGATGAATTTTTAATTAATAAAACTAAGTATAATGATATCGAATCATTATTAAAAAAAATTGAATTAAGGAATATCAATTTTTTCCCAAAAAATATTTTTAAAGTCAATAATGAAATAATCGATCAAGCTGAAAAATTCTGCGAACATAAATTCAATTTATTAGGAAGTGGCGAAATTAAGGTTTATTACGGTATGGAAGCTAATGGAATTGAAAAAATAAAATTTCCAGTAGATAATAAAGCTTTTGGCACATCTGAATTCTTGCCTGATGATTATGAATTGATTGATTGGTTTATAGATTTTAAATCAGGTTACAGATGGAACAGTAATAATTTTTATAAGAACATACAGTCTTCAAATTTATCAGGGGTTGATATAAAAATACCTTGGGAATTATCAAGATGTCAACATTTTGGCATTTTGAGTCAAGCATATACTTTATCTAAAAATGAGAAATATGCAAATGAAATAAAACATCAAATTACAGATTGGATTAATAATAACAAGTTTGGATATGGCCCTAATTGGGTTTGTGCGATGGATGTTGGTATAAGAGTTTCAAATTGGTTTGTATCCTTAGAACTAATAAAAGACTCTAATGCCATGAGAGACAAGAATTTTTTAAAATTGTTTGCTAAATCAGTTAATCACCATTACGAATATCTTTTAAATAATTTGGAATGGAATTCAAATTTGACTTCAAATCATTACCTTTCAGATATCGTTGGTTTATATTTTATCTCAAATTACTTCCCTCATTTTATTAAATCTTCACAAATGAAAATTAAATTTATTAAAGAGATTGAAAGGGAAATATTTAAACAAACCTATCCAGATGGCATGAATTCTGAAGGGTCAACAAGTTATCATAGGCTTGTTTTAGAGCTTTTTGCTTACTCAGCATTGTTGGATAAAAAAGAAAATAATTTTTCAAAGAAGTTTTATGAAAGACTTTTCAAAATGTTTGAATTTTCTTTTAAAACAATGAAAAAAAATGGGGATGCACCTCAAATAGGAGATAATGATAGCGGAGTTTTTTTAACTCTTTCAAGCTCAAAACTTAATAATCATTTATATTTACTTGAACTAGCAAAAAAAATCTTTAAAACTGAGAAATTTAATGTTCTTGAAGAAAACTTTTCAGAGGAATTTAATTTTTTAAAAGAATCAGGAATTTGTGTTTATCGTGACAAAGAAATTTATTTTCTTTTAAGCAATGGACCTAATGGTCAGAATGGTAATGGTGGTCATTGTCATAACGATAAATTAAGTTTTATTTTAGATTATCAATGCAATGAAATGTTTATTGATCCAGGAACATATTTGTATACTCCATTTCCTAAAAAAAGGAATACTTTTAGATCAACATCAAGTCATAATACAGTTTCTGTTGATAATAAAGAGCAAAATCAATTTATTGAAAAATATTTATTTGGAATGGTTGAAAATTGTACTTCTATGATTTCAAATTTTAATCTCTCAAGTGATGGCTTTATTTTTGAAGGTTCACACAACGGTTATGAAAGAATTAATAATTTAATTCATCGAAGAAGAATTGATTTTAATAAATCCAAAAAGACTTTCAATATTAAAGATAGCTTTGATAATCATGAAAAAACAATGACAGCGCACTTTATAATTCCAAAAAAAATGTTCTTAAAAATTGAAAATAATAGATTACATTTACAAAAAAGCATGGTTGAGTTCGATAACTGTTTATCAATATCTAAAATATCTTATTTTTCATCAAAAGGGTATGGGTTAAAAGACGACAACTGCTTTCAAATAAATGTTTTATTTAATCAATATTTAGATACAAGGATTACTTTTCAGTAATGATCAATAATATTTATTATAAAAATATTTCTAAGATTTTTTCCATGGAAATTTTAGCAAAGGCTTTATTTTCTATAATTAGCTTGGGAATAATACGTTTTTTATCTCAAAATGAATTTGCTATTTATATTATTGCTTTATCAACAATAAGTATTATTACCTCATCTGTTGGAGCAGTTTTCAATAGATTATTTATTGCAGGTAAATTTGATCAAAATAAATTTACCTTTTTACCTTTTTTTCTTATTCAGATGGCTTTATTAATCTTGCTGTTTTTATTTTTTTTGCCAATTAAATCAATATATAATGGTAATTTAGATGTAGTTTTTTACGCTTCTGCATTACAAGTATTATTAATATTTATTCAAACAAGTTTTCAGAAAGAATTACAATTCAGTAAGTATTATTTGTCCGAATATTTACGTCTTTTTGTTTATTTATTATTATTTATCTTTTTATTTTTAAATGATTTTTTGAATGCAAGAAATATTTTAAGTATTCAAGCTATATCTGCTGGTATATCATCTTTAATTTTTATTTCAAAAGTAAGTTTCAAAAGAGAATCTTTTTTGTTTAAAAAAATTATTTCATTATTTAGAGTTCTTATTAATGGAAGCAATAAGTATTTAATTTTTTATTCAATAATTGTGATTTTAATAAGTAGCCTTGATACCATTCTAATTAGAATATTTGATGATACGAATCAAGTTGCAATTTTTGGTGCAGCTTTTACATATTATGGCATACTTCAAGCTATTTTGTATGCTGTCAATAAATTATATTTGCCAATGTTACAAAAAACTAATTCTCTAAGAGAAATAAATTCAGCAATGGATACCTTAAATAATTTAAACACAAGATACCTTAGTATTTTATTTGTTATGATCATACTTTCAGCACCATTTTTAATCCCTATTATAGATAATGGAAAATATCCTGAATCAATTTTAATTTTTCAGATTCTTGGAATATCCTCTTTTTTTTCATTAGTTTTAAGTCCTTATAAAAACATTATTTTTAAGTTCAGTGACAATAAGTATATATTTAAAATATATTTCTTATCACTTATTATAGTTTACGGTATAATATTGCCAAATATCATTATAAGGTATCATGCACTAGGTGTTGCTGTCGTATTTTTACTAAATTGGTTCACTGTAAACTTTTTATCATATTTGAGAGCGAAGAAAATTTTAAAAATAATAGATATGTATGGTTGGGATTCTTTGAATCATAGGAATTAAGATATGTTATATTTAATCTTATTAATACTATCATTATTATTTTTTTATAAATCTATTTATAATGGTTGGTTTTTTAAGATGCCTATTTTTGTATCATATGCATTTTCAATAATTATATTTAATGTGTTAGGAAGTTACTATGTATTTTATCCTGATACTTCTACTGCACTAGTAAGAGATATTTTTCTTACTTCACCAACTTTTGAAAAAACTTTTTTTCTGATTCTTTTTTTACAGCTTATTTCATTTTTTATTTTTATTCCCATTCATAAAAATACTTTTTATCCAAAAGAAAAAAAAATTCCTTTAAAAGGAGATTTAAAAAAATATATGTTTACACTTTTTTCAGTATCTTTGTTAATTATATTGTTTTTTCTAACCAAAAATGGAATACCGCCTTTTTTCACGGTTGGTATAGGAGAATTAACTAATAGTTTAATTATTTCTGAAAGAGTTGATTTTTTCCAGAACATTGATAATTTTTGGTTAATTAGCTTCGGTTTTTATTTTATTCCGAGTATAATTTCTGTATTACTCTTCTTGCAGTATAAGCAAGAAAAATCATATTATAATTTCATATTTTTCTTATCATATTTCGTTTTCGCAATGATTTTATCATTAAGTTTTTTGCATAAAACTCCTTTAGTATTTTTAGTAACGCAAATATTTTTAGCATCAATTATATATGATCAAAAAATTTCTTTATCTCAAGTTTTTTATTTCTGTATTGGTGCACTAATTTTTATCTTCTCGCTCTACCTTTTTTCGTTTTCAGGAGAGTACTATGTCCATAGTTCAAGTTTTATTTTTACAAGAATAATTGAATCTATATTTCAGCGTTTATTTATAATATATTCTTTGTCGTTGTCAGTTGTACCTGAGTTAGTATATAATTATGGATTTTTGGAAGGAAAAGCTGGTATCATTAATCCTTTAGGTTTATTTAATTTTGAACAATTCAATTTGCAAAAAGAACTTCATTTGTTACTATATGGTTTTCCAGGCAATAATCCACCACCAGCTTCTGGTTATGCGTATTCCAATTATGGATTATTAGGAGTATTTGGATTAATATTCGCTATTAATTTATTGATTTATATGTACCAATCTTTTTGTAATTATATTAATAATAAATTCTTATCAATTTTTGTTACGATTTTTTTCTCGATAAAAGCAATTTCTTTATCGATGACATCAATTTGGGATAATTTATTAATGCCTCAAGAATTATTTTTGCTTATGATTTCTTTATCTATCTATTATTTAATACCAAATTATAGAAAACAAATATGAAAAATATTTTGATTTTAAAGGACATTAATTATGAATCTGTTGAAAAGATTATTGAATCAAATTTTAAATTACAAAAAGATGATATTGAAGTTATTCCGTTTTCAGAATTTTATACTTCAAAATTTTCAAAGATAAAATCAATTAGAAATCATAATGCAGATACATTGATTTTTGGTTTTTATAAAAAAAAATACATTAAATGGTCATTAATTTTTTACTTATTTCTTTTTTTAACAAAAAGTAAAAAAAAATATATTATCGATACAGATAGTGTTGTTTATAATGTTTCATATATCAATCTGATTTTAATCGTAGCTAAATCTCTTATTTCCTTTTTAGCTCAAGTATTTTATCTACTAAAATTACCATTTATAATTTTGAAATTTCATTTATTTAAAAAATCCCAAGTTAAAAAATTAAAAGAATTAAAAAATCTTAATGGAATTTATTTAAGAACAAATGATTCATATAATTTAGTATCAGGAGGATCTCTTGGTCATACTCTGGGAATAATTGATGGATTAAAATCAAATTGCAAAAAGATTTCATATTTTGGGAATGATAAGATTAATGGGATTTCGAAAAATGTTGATCAGTTTATTCTTCCTCCTAGTGAATTTTTTAATTATATCAATTTTACTAACAGAACGATTTTTTCAGAAAAGTTCTCAAAAAAAGTAATTAATAAGTTAAAAAATAGACAAGCTGACTTTATCTATCAAAGGCTATCAAGAGATGATATATCTGGAGCAATAATTAGTAGAGCTTTAAAAGTACCTTTAATTGTTGAATACAATAGTTCAATGAAATGGGAGTTAATGAATAGCACCTTAAATTTTGAAAAAATTTTAATTTTTTTTACTAATCAGCTGGAAAAAATTATGTTAAAAGAATCATCAATCATAGTCGTTGTATCAAATGTTTTAAGGGATGAATTGATTTCAAAAGGGTATAATGAATCCAAAATAATAGTTATTCCAAATGGTGTTGACATTCAAAAGTTCAGAAATATTACAAATAATGATATAGCCAACAAAATTAATTTGAGTAAAGATAAAATCACAATAGGATTTAGTGGGACTTTTGGTTTTTGGCATGGCGTTGATACATTGGAGGACGCAATTAAAATTATTAATGATTCTAAAAAAGTCGATTGTCAATTTTTGATGATAGGGGACGGTTTTTATAGAAAAAAAATGCAAAATGCTCTAAAACATTATAAGAATGTTGTTTTTACAAAGAACATTGCTTTTGCTAAAATTGTCAAATACTTAAGCATATGCGATATTTTAGTTTCTCCGCACTCTACAAAGACCAAAAATAAGTTTATTGGTTCTCCTACTAAGCTTTTTGAATATATGTCTATGGAGAAAATAATTGTTGCTTCAAATCTTGATCAAATTGATGAAATAATTAGTCCATCAATTTATTTTTCTAATCAATCCAAGCAAATTTCATTAGAAAAATATAAAAACGCGGTTGGAATAAAATATGATCAAGGCAATATAAAAGATCTTGCTGGTGCAATTGAATTTGCAGTTAATAATATCGGATCACTTGAATACCTTGGTATAAATGCAAGAAAAAAAGTTATTGCAAATTATAAGTGGAGTGATTTATCAAAAAAAATCCTTAAAAAATTATTAAATACTGTGAATACCACATGAAGCAAAAAATAATATTTCTTCTATCGCATCAACCTAATCCAAGGTTCATTAAGCAGATTAATTTTCTCGCTAAGAGTCGAGATGTTCATGTCTTACATTTTAAAAGAGCTTGTTTAAAGGATTTACCTGAAAGCTTATACGCTAAAAATGTCAATATCGAATGCTTATTCAAAATAAAGAATTTAACTGCTTATACAATCTTTAACAGATTTTTTCAGTATGTGAAATCAATAAAAAGATTAAATCAAATTTTTAGAGATAATAATTTTAAGATTATTATTTTTAATAATATTGATATGTATGTTCTTTTCGCAGTTTCAACAATATTTAAAAAAATTGACATCACCAAAATTATAGAAATTTCAGATCTTATTTATTTACATGAAAAAAATAATCTCATATCAAAAATATTTAAATTTTTAGAAAAAATTGTTTTTAAAAAAATTGATAAAGCAATTTTCACATCTCCTAAATTTTTTACGGAATATTATAAAAATATTTTTAATGGAGACTATTTCATTTTAGAAAATAAGCCTTTAAGCAATGCTATGCCAAATATTGAAAGCCATAAAAAAAATGATAATATAGTGATTGGTATTGTAGGATTATTATTACAATTAGAAACATATCAATATTTATTTGAATTTGTAAAAAATAATGATAGTTATAAGGTCCACGTTCATGGAAAGGGACTGTATGAAAAAGAGATAAATGAATATGCTAAAAATAATAAAAATATTGAGTTTTTTGGGGAGTATAATTTTTTTGAAGACTCGAGTAATATATACTCTTCTTTAGATATAATTTATATGCCATACAGTTTAAAAATACAATCATTAAATAATAAATTAGCACTACCAAATAAATTATATGAGTCAATGTATTTTAAAGTTCCAATTATAACAAGTAGGCATACATTTTTGGGTGAAATAGTTAAAAAATACGGAATTGGTCAACAGATTGACTATTCAGATAAAACCGAAATTAAAAATGCAATTGAATTAATTGTTAGAAATAAAAAAACCTTTAGAAATAATTTTAATAAGATAGATAGAGATGTATATATAGCAGATAAAGACTATAATAATTTATCAATTTTTCTAGGATTAGAATGAGAATTTTATTTCTGACATCTTATTTTCCTCCTGAGTCAACCCCTGGAGCAACAAGAACATATGCACATGTATCAGAATGGGCTAAATCGAGAGATATTAAAATAACTGTTATAACTCCTTTCCCCAATTTCCCATTTGGGAAAGTATATAAAGGATATAAAAATAAATTATATCAAAAAGAGGTAATAAATAATATTGAAATAATTCGTGTTTGGACTTTTATTTCACCAAATAAGGGTGTTTTAAAAAGAATAATTAGTCAATTTAGTTTTTTAATAGTTTCTTTCATTATTGGATTATTTCAAAAATTTGATCTTGTAATTGCAACTTCTCCTCCATTTTTTACTACTTGGTCAGCATTTTTATTAAGCTTTTTTAAAAGGAAACCATGGATTTTTGAATTAAGAGATATTTGGCCGGAATCAATCAAATCAGTTGGAGCAATCAAGAACGAAAAAATCATTTCATTTTTAGAAAAAATAGAATTAGCTCTCTATAAACATGCGAATATAATTATTGCACTAACTAATTCATTTAAAAAAAATTTAATAAAAAGAGGTATCCCCAAAGAAAAAATTGAGGTTGTTGAAAATGGTGCAAGTAATATTTTTTATGAGAAATTGATAAATAATCAAGAGTTTAAAAAGGAGTTAAATTTAGATAATAAGTTTGTAGTTGGTTATATCGGCACAATGGGTATGGCCCATGGTTTGGATTTTATAATAAATAGTATACCAAAAATAGATGACGATAATATCCATTTTCTTTTTGTTGGTGATGGAGCAAAAAGAGATTCAATAGTTAAACAATCTAAAATGCTTAATCTTAGAAATATCACTTTTATAGGGCTAGTTTCTGAAACTGAAGTAGTCAAGTATATGTCTATTTGCGATATAACACTTGTGAATCTCATTAAGAGTGAGACCTTCAAAAATGTTTTACCATCAAAAATTTTTAATTCTGCCGCAATGAAAAAGCCTATTTTATTAGGAGTTGAGGGAGAATCAAAAGAATTAGTAGAAGGTTATAATGCTGGAATTTATTTTGATCCAGAAAACGAAAAAGATTTTGTTGAAAAGTTGTTAGTTCTTAAAAATAATGAATTTGTATATAACGAATGTCGAAAAGGTTGTAAAAAACTATCTAAAGATTATAATAGACAAGTTTTAGCTAAAAGAATGATTAATATAATTAGTGCAATAAAGTAAAAGTACTTTATACTTCATTTTTTCGTATTGAAGCTGTACCAATTTTTTTTATGACATTAGCAGCAGCTTTATTAGCTAACTTTGCTGCAAGCTCAATATCTTTTGTTAAATTGTAAATTAAAGAAAGTACAGAAATAACCGTATCTCCAGCACCAGTTACATCAGCATTTAAAACTTTTTCAGGAGGTATGTTGATTACTAAATTATTTTTTCCAATTACTGATAATCCTCTAGACCCTTTTTTTGATATAATGTAATCAAACCCATGTTTCTTTATCAATTTTTTGGATGCTTGAATTATCGTTTTATTACTAAAATTAGTTATTTTTGATGCTTTTTTAAGTTCACTTAAATTAGGAGTAACTATATTTCCTCCTTTATATACACCAAAATTATTTTTTTTAGGGTCTACAATCACATCTATTTTTTTATTGCTTTTAAAATATTCTTTCAATTTTTTTATTGAAAAGTTTTTATTATCAATAACACCTTTATCATAATCAGATATTATAATGAGATCATAATCCATCTTAATTTTTTTTAGTGCATACTTTTTGGGCGACCATAAATATTTGTTCTCAAAATCCAATCTTGCTACTTGAATATTATTGGAATATATACGTTGCTTAACTGTAGTAATATGATTTTTGATAGTTTCAATACCATCGGTATTTATTTTGTATTGATTTAATAACTTAATTAATACTCTACCCCATTTGTCGTCTCCAATATTACCAAGACAAGTCACATTTGCTCCTAATGATGCAATATTCACTGCAACATTTCCAGCACCCCCAGGTATCAATTTTTCGCTTTCAGGAATCACAACAGGTACTGGAGCCTCAGGAGAAATACGATTAGATTTACCCATTATGTAACGATCTAACATAAAATCACCAATAATAAGGACTTTAATTTTTGAGAAATTATATTGCATTAATTTTACCTTGATTTTCAATTTTTTTCTGTTTGATTTTTAAAGTTTCATCATCAATTAAATATTCTTTTTTTATTAAATTAAATATTTGATCGAATTCATATAGTAAAGGTGCTCCTGTTGGTATATTTACTGAGACAATTTCATTATCAGATAATTTTTCTAAAATTTTAATAATAGCTCTCAATGAATTACTGTGAGCGACAATTAAATGATTTCCTCCATTTGATTTTATTTTTTTAGAAAAAGACTTCCAAAATGGACTTAATCTATTGATTACGTCTTTTAGGCTTTCACCAACTGGAAGTTCGCTATTAATTGATTGAAACTTTCTTACTAATATTGGGTGTCTCTTATCATTACTTGTAAGAGGGGGTGGTGGTATATCAAAGCTTCTTCTCCAAATTTTAACTTGCTTCTCACCGTATTTTAGTGCTGTTTCAGATTTATTTAATCCTTGAAGTGCACCATAATGTCTTTCATTTAGTCTCCAATCAAATTCAATTCTTTTTTTGTCAAAGTTTAAAGTTTTTGCAACAATCTCTGCAGTGCCAATCGCTCTTTTCAATAATGAAGTATAAATAGTATCGATATTTATTTCTAAATCAAGAATTTTCTTACCAGCTTCAGTCGCTTCACTAATTCCTTTTGAGGTTAAATTAACATCAGTCCAACCGGTAAATTGATTAGATAAATTCCATTCACTTTCACCATGTCGCAATAGGATAATTTTAGTATTCATTAATTTTTTTTGAGTTAATAAGTATTATATTGTCAAATGAAATATAAGCATACAAAAAGAATATTAGATTTACTTTTTTGTGTTATAACTTTTCCACTAGTCATTACAATTATTTTTTTTGCAGGACTTTTAAACAAAATTCTTCATGTAAATGAAAAGATTTTTTTTATACAGAAAAGAATTGGTTATAAAAATAGACATTTCAATATTTACAAAATAAGAACAATGAGTTCTTATGGGGCAAGTAACAATTTTGCCAGCCAAAAAGATTTTCGCGTTGATAAATACGGTTTATTTCTAAGGAAGTATAGAATTGACGAACTCCCTCAATTTTTAAATATTTTTAAAGGAGATATGTCCCTTATTGGACCTCGTCCTGAACAAGTTCATATAGTTGATGATTTGGTAAAAAAATATGGAAATAAATTTTATAAAAGGCATGATGTTTTGCCAGGAATAACAGGTTTATCTCAAGTTGAGTTCGGATACGTAGCAAATTACGAAGATTATTTTCATAAACTCGAATATGATTTAGAGTACGTAAAAAATTTTAATTTCATTACAGATTTGAAAATTTTTTTTAAAACCTTTGGTGTGATACTTTTTAAATTTGGATCTCGATAACTAGTATCTATATTCATCTTTTTTAAATGGACCGTCCATATTTACCCCAATGTATTTTGCTTGCTCTTTAGTGAGCTTTGTTAAATCTGCATCTAAGTGCTTTAAATGTATTTTCGCTACTTCTTCATCAAGCTTTCTTGGTAAATCATAAATTCCGGTTGCAGGTTTATTTTTTGCTAAAAAAATTTGTGCCAAAACTTGATTTGAAAATGATGTTGACATGACAAAACTTGCATGTCCTGTTGCACACCCTAAGTTCACAAGCCTACCTTCAGCTAAGATAAATATTTGCTTACCATTCTTGAAAGTGTATCT
>TARA_B100001057_G_scaffold85954_1_pt1 | contig 28434 bp, 26 predicted proteins | sample TARA_B100001057 | Tara Oceans TARA_B100001057 (sample SAMEA2621839) | marine metagenome | biome: marine biome (ENVO:00000447); feature: surface water layer (ENVO:00002042); material: "saline water (ENVO:00002010), including plankton (ENVO:xxxxxxxx)" | depth 5 m
TGGGATAGTGAGGTAACTTATCAACTAGAATTTGTTGATGTTAATGGAGAAAATGCTCAAACAGCTTTATCAGATGGAACAAGTCCATCTGACGGTGCCAAAGATTTGAATGTTTGTTTCTAATTAACAACAATAATTATTAACTTAAAAGGAGGTTTTTTAACCTCCTTTTTTTATGAATATGAATCAAATGGAAATATATGGTACAAGAAGCATAATTGAAGCTATTGAATCATCAAAAGAGATAAGTAAAGTTTATTTATTAAAATCAAACTCTCAACAAAGCAGTCTAACAAGGAAACTACTTAAACTTCTTGAAGAAAAAAATATCAAGTTTTCATTTGTACCAAAAGAAAAATTTAAAAAATTTAATAATAAAAATCATCAAGGTGCCATAGCTATATTATCTCCAATTTCTATTTTTTCAATTGAAGAATTAATTAAAGAAACTTTTGAGGAGAAAGATTCCCAAACATACTTATTATTAGATGGAATAACAGATACTAGAAATTTTGGAGCAATAATTAGAACTGCTGTTGCTGCTAATACAACTGGTATAATAATAGCACAGAACAACTCTGCTCCAGTTAATTCTGATGTTGTTAAAACATCTTCTGGATCTATATTTAAAATTCCAATAGCAAGAGTTAATAATCTAAAAGATGCAATAATACATCTAGATTCGTTGGGAGTTAAAATTATATCACTTTCTGAGAAAGCTGATAAAAGTATCTATGAGCATAACTTTGATGAATCAATTGGAATTATACTTGGATCAGAATCAAAGGGTATTTCGAAAAGTATCCTTAATTTATCTTCCGAAACACTGAAAATTCCCATCAGTAAAGAAATAGATTCACTTAACGTATCGGTAGCTTTTTCAGCACTAATATTTGAAATCATCAGACAAAGAAAGTTTTAATCTAAAAAATGTAATTTTATAAAAAACATAATTTGTTTTCAAGTAGGAACCTTTATTTAATATACCTCATTACTATTTTAATGGCTTTAAGTAGCTGTAGTTCAAATATTTATGAAAAGTATAATGAACCAATTCTGGTAAAAAACATTTTTCAAGTAAATGATTCATTAATTAAAAGAGATCCAGTAAAGTTTCTTATTCAACCAAATAATCCTACAAAAAAATTATTTGGATACCCCTTAGGATTAGCAATAAATAATTTATCAAATGATAATCCTGATGAGAGATTTGATGAATGGATTAATAGAAAACCTAAAAGATTAAAAAATTTAAATAATATTTTATCAAAAAAACAGACAGCACAACTCAAAGAATATAATAGTCTATTCAATAATTTTATTAAAAATTTAGGAGAAGAACCTACGAAAATATCTGAGGTAAATGTTAAAGAGAATATTATCAGATTAAAGCAATATTTTAATAATGAAGGTTATTTCGATTCTGAAGTTAATGTTGACACTATAATATCCAGTAATCAAGCAACACTGAATTATAGAGTAATTACAAATAAAAGATATTTTATAGATAGTATATCACTTAATATTGATTCAAAGGACATTGATTCAATCACTAGATTAGAAATAAATAATAGCTATTTAAAACAAAATGAATATTTTTCAATAAATAAGTTAATTCTAGAAAGAGATAGACTCTACAATATATTTAAAAATAATGGTGTTTATGATTTCCGAAAAAGGGATATTAAATACAGAGTTTTAATTGATAGTTCAGGACTAAGAAAAACTATTCCTTTGATCCTTAATATATCTAATTTAGAAAATAACAAAGAATATAGAGTTAAAAAAGTTAATAAAATCAACATATTTGTTGAGTCATTAAATGAGCTTTCTAAAATTGATACTTACACTGACTCAATTGATTTTAAAGGAATAAATATTTATTCTAAGGGAAGGCTCAATTATTCTCCAAAATCTCTCACAGAACCTATTTTTTTTAAATTAGGAGAAGACTATAGTGAACAGAAAAAACTTCTAACATCCAGATACTTTTCAAATATTGGAGCCTTTAAATACCCCAGAATTATAATGGAAGAAGTAGATGATTCTCTTTTAACTTCAATCTATCTTTTACCTAGAAACCGATTTAGTTTAGGATTTGATCTTGACTTTACTCATTCTAATATAGAGGATTTTGGAATTTCATTTGGAACAAATTTTAATATCAGAAATATATTTAGAGGAACAGAGAACCTTTCTTTTAATCTTAATAATTCAATCGGTGCTTCAAAAGATATCGGAAATATCAATGATGATTTTTTTAATTTGTTTGAACTAGGGGGAAATCTTAGACTACAAATACCAAGAGCACTCCTGCCTTTTAGAATAGATAACTTTATAAGAAAGGATATGAATCCCGAAACTAATATTACTCTCGGGTCTACTATCCAAAAAAATATAGGATTAGACAAACAGTACTACAATGCTATTTATGAAATTAATTGGAATTCTTCAAAATTTAGTAAAATTAACATTAAGCTGCTTGATTTTGAGTATGTTAATAATCAAAATATTTCAAATTATTTCAATGTATATAAAAACTCTTATGACAAATTAAATTATATATCATCATTATATAATTTAGATCAGTCATTAATAGATCAAAACGGAGATCTTAAAATACCTGAGGGGGCTAATAAATTTATTGCCAATGTGTTAAATAATCAAACCAACCTTGATTATAATAGCGAATTCTATAGAGATATAAATTCAATTACTGAGAGGAAGACAAGATTAACTCAGAATAATATTATTATTGGGTCGTCATTTACCATTAATAGGAATACTCAAGAAAATTTCATAGATGAGAATTTCTCACAATTAAGATTCAAATTTGAAACTGTAGGGAATTTATTTAATGAATTATTAAGAAGCAATAATCTTAACTCTGATAACAAAGTAGAAATATCAAATATTCTTCCATCCCAATATCTAAAGACAGAGTTAAATTATATAAAACATTTCAAGCTTACTAACGGAGATGTTTTTGTATTTAGGGGATTTACTGGCGCAGCTATTCCATTTGGAAATTCAAATTATATCCCTTTCACTAGATCTTATTATGCTGGAGGATCTAATGATAATAGAGCATGGAAAGCATATAAACTAGGACCAGGAAGTAGCAATAATATAAACGAATTTAATGAGGCTAATTTCAAGATTGCCTTTAATTTAGAGTACAGAAATAAAATATCTGGTAATTTAAATGGCGCACTATTTATCGATATTGGTAACATTTGGAATCTTAATGATAATGTATTAGATAAATCAATGACTTTTGATAAATTTTCTGATTTAAGTGAATTGGCTGTTGGAACTGGCTTTGGATTTAGATATGATTTTAATTTTTTTGTTTTAAGACTTGATACTGGCTTTAAAACATATAATCCAGCAAATAGAAAATCTGAAAGATGGTTTAAAGATTTAAGCATAAAAAAGGCTGTATTTAATATTGGTATTAATTACCCTTTTTAAGAATAAGTTTAATATTTTTGACAAAACTAATTTACAGATATTTTGAAAGAGAATATAATAAGTGGAAATAATACCAAAAAAATCTTTAGTCTTGCTAAGAAAAAGGGATTTGCCTTACCAGCAATTAACGTATCAGGTACAAATACTATAAACTCGGTACTAGAGACAGCTTCAGAACTAAATAGCCCAGTGATAATACAGTTTTCAAATGGAGGGGCAAAGTTTCTTTCCGGTAAAGGAGTTACTAAAGATGGTATAACTTCTTCAATTTCAGGATCAATTGCTGGTGCATATCATATTCACAAGATTATTGATAGCTATGATTCAAAAGTAATTATTCATACTGATCATTGTTCACGAAAATTGCTTCCCTGGATTGACGGATTAATTGATTATGGTAAAGAATTTTATCAAAAAAAGGGATACCCGTTGTTTTCTTCTCATATGATTGATCTATCAGAGGAACCTATCGAAGACAATATAAAAACTTGTAAAGAATACTTAAAAAAATTATCTGATCTTGGTATGACGCTAGAGATAGAACTTGGCGTAACAGGTGGTGAAGAAGATGGGGTTGATAATACTGATATTGATTCATCAAAATTATATACTCAGCCTGAGGAAGTAGCTTATGCATATTCTGAACTTATTACTATAAGCGATAAGTTCATGATAGCAGCTGCATTTGGAAATGTTCATGGTGTCTACAAACCTGGAAATGTAAAGTTAACTCCCAAAATTCTTAAAAATTCTCAAGAATATGTTTCAAAAAAATTCAAAATACCAAATAACTCTCTAGATTTTGTTTTTCATGGAGGCTCAGGATCCACAACTGAAGAAATAAAAGAGGCTATTAATTACGGTGTAGTTAAAATGAATATAGACACCGATCTTCAATTTGCTTTCACAGAAGGGGTTAGAGATTATATGATTGGAAAAAAGGAATATTTAATGACTCAGATTGGAAATCCTGAGGGAAATGATATACCAAATAAAAAATACTATGATCCTAGAGTTTGGTTAAGAAAAGGAGAAGAGACTTTTAAGCAAAGATTAAAAACGGCTTTTGAGGACTTAAATAATATCAATACATTAGATTAAACTCCATTAAAATGAGTTGGTTTAAAAGAACAAATAAAAACATTAATACTAAAACTGAGGAGAAAAAGGATATTCCAGCTGGTTTATGGTATAAAAGTCCATCTGGGAAGATTATTGAAACAAAAGAATTAACGGAAAACATGTATGTCAGCCCAGAAGATGACTACCATGTTCATATTGGGAGTAAGGAATATTTTGAGATATTATTTGATAATAAATATACTGAACTTAATTCAAAAATGAAATCTGTTGATTTTCTAAAATTTAAAGATCAAAAAAAATACTCTGATAGATTAAAAGATGCTCAGGATAAAACAAAATTAAAAGATGCAATCAGAGTTGGATTTGGAGAATCTTGTGGAAAAATGATTGTTATTGCCTGTATGGACTTTAAATTTATTGGTGGATCCATGGGTTCAGTTGTAGGAGAAAAAATTTCATTATCAATAGATTACGCTATAAAAAAGAAATGTCCATTATTAATAATTTCCAAGTCAGGAGGAGCTAGGATGATGGAGTCTGCGACTTCTTTGATGCAAATGGCAAAAACCTCAGCAAAATTGAATGATTTATCAGAACAAAAATTACCCTACATTTCTTTATGTACTGATCCTACAACGGGAGGAACTACTGCATCTTTTGCAATGTTAGGGGATATTAATATAGCTGAGCCAAACGCTCTTATTGCATTTGCTGGGCCCAGAGTTGTAAAAGATACCACGGGGAAAGATCTTCCAGAAGGATTTCAAAAAAGTGAATTTCTTCTCGAGAAAGGCTTCCTTGATTTTATAAGTCATAGAAAAGAATTAAAGAAAAAAATTAATCTTTATATCGATTTAATTCAAAATAGGCCGCTCCGTAAATATCAATAAATTGTTTATTTTTCAAATTTATTCTACTATATTTGCGGCTCAAAAATAATTTAATGACTTTACTCAAAAAAGAAGATATATTTAAAGAGTTTGGCAATAACAAGAAAGATACTGGTTCTTCTGAAAGTCAAATAGCTCTTTTTACTAAAAGAATAGAAAGCTTATCTGATCATTTAAAGACTAATGCTAAGGACTTTAACACGGAGAAGTCCCTTGTGAAAATGGTTGGTAAAAGAAGAAATCTTCTTGAGTATTTAAAAAAAACAGATATTGATAGATACCGTCAAATTATAAAAAAATTAGGTATCAGAAAATAAATTTTAGTTTGGTTGTCTAGTAAACACACAACAAAAAAATAACCAATACTAAATTATGATTCCAAAACCTTTAACTCAAACAATTTCATTATCAGATGGTAGAGATATTACTATCGAAACAGGTAAACTTGCAAAACAAGCACACGGATCAGTTGTCATAAAAATGGGAAACTGTATGCTCTTGTCAACAGTTGTATCTAGTTATGGAGCTTCCTCACTTGATTTTCTTCCTCTTACAGTAGATTACAGAGAAAAATTTGCATCAGCAGGAAGGTTTCCAGGAGGATTTTTCAAAAGAGAAGCTAGACCTAGTAATGAGGAAATTTTAACTATGAGAATAGTAGACAGGGTGTTACGCCCTTTATTTCCAAAAGATTATCATTCAGAAACTCAAGTCATGATTCAGTTAATGTCTAGTGATGAAAATGTTATGCCTGATGCTCTTGTTGGATTAGCAGCCTCAGCTGCAATATCTTTATCTGATATACCTTTTGATGGTCCTATTTCTGAAGTAAGAGTAGCAAGAATTGAAGGGAATTTTGTTATAAATCCGTCAAGAACTCAACTCGAAGAATCTGATATAGATATAATGGTTGGAGCCACTGAGGACTCAGTTGTTATGGTTGAGGGAGAATTTGATGAAATCTCCGAGGAAGAAATGGCTGATGCTATAAAGTTTGCTCATGAAGAAATTAAAAGACACATAGATGCTCAAAAAAAGCTTATTAAAGATGCTGGTATAAGCTTAGAGAAAAGAGAGTATGAAGGAGCAGAAGAAGATTCTGAATTAGAAACTGAGATTTTAGATAAAATTTATCAAAAATCTTATGATATTGCTAAAAAAGGTCTTTCAAAAAATGAAAGAAGTGAAACTTTTGGCGCTTTAAAAGAAGAGTTATTAGAGTCATATAACGAAGAAATACTTGAGGAAAAGAAAGACTTAATCATAAATTATTTTAACAAAGCTCAAAAAAAAGCTATAAGAGATCTTGTATTAAATGAAGGGGTTAGACTAGACGGAAGAAAAACTGAGGATATAAGAGATATTTGGACAGAGGTAGGCTATTTACCTTCAACTCATGGGTCTGCTGTCTTTACTAGAGGCGAAACTCAGTCATTGGCGTCCTTAACACTAGGAACTAGTAGAGAGGTTAATGTTATAGACATGCCTACTAATCAGTCTGAAGAAACTTTTTATTTGCACTATAATTTTCCCCCATTCTCAACTGGTGAAGCTAGACCTTTAAGAGGAACATCTAGAAGAGAAGTTGGACATGGAATGTTAGCTCAAAGAGCTTTAAAGAAAGTAATGCCAGAAGATTGTCCTTATACTGTTAGAATTGTATCAGAAATTTTAGAGTCTAATGGTTCATCATCAATGGCTTCTGTGTGTGCAGGGTCACTTGCTTTGATGGATGCAGGGATAAACATTAAAAGTAATGTTTCTGGAATAGCTATGGGACTTATCAGCGAAGGTGATAAATACGCCGTACTCTCAGATATACTTGGAGATGAGGATCACTTAGGAGATATGGATTTTAAGGTTACTGGAACGAGAGAAGGTATTACAGCATGTCAAATGGATATTAAGATTAAGGGACTTAAATATGAAATTCTTGTTGAAGCTTTAAATCAAGCAAAAAAAGGAAGAATCCACATTCTTGATAAACTTGATAGTTCGATAGATAAACCTAATGGATCAGTAAAACCTCATGCACCTAAAATGGTCACTATGGAAATAGCTAAAGATTTTATTGGCTTGGTAATTGGTCCTGGAGGTAAAAATATTCAAGAATTACAAAAAGAATCCGAAACTACTATTGTAATTAATGAAAAAGATGAAGTTGGTATTATTGAGATACTTGGGGTTGACCAAGATAAGATTGACAATGCTATTGAAAGAATTAGAAATTTGGTATTTGAACCTGTTATTGATGAAATTTACAAAGTAAATGTTGTCAAAATACTGGATTTTGGAGCAGTTGTAGAATTTGTTCCTGGTAAGGAAGTCTTACTACACGTTTCTGAAATTGCATGGGAAAGAGTTGAGAAGGTAACAGATTATATCAATCTTGGAGATCAGATTGAGGTTAAGTATTTAGGGATTGATAAAAGAACAAGAAAACAAAAAGTCTCAAGAAAAGTTTTATTAGAAAAAAAATAATTTTTTTCAGTTTGGAACAATTTTTGTGGCAATAATTAGTCTATGAGACAATTAAAAATAACAAAACAAGTCACTAATAGAGAAACAGCTTCTCTAGACAAATATCTTCAAGAAATAGGAAAGGTTGACTTAATTACTGCAGAAGAAGAAGTAGAATTAGCCCAGCGAATTAAGAAAGGTGATCAATTTGCATTAGAAAAGCTTACTAAAGCTAACCTAAGATTTGTTGTCTCTGTTGCAAAACAATATCAAAATCAAGGATTAACCCTTCCAGATCTTATTAATGAAGGAAATCTTGGTTTAATTAAGGCAGCTCAAAGATTTGACGAAACTAGAGGTTTCAAGTTTATTTCTTATGCTGTTTGGTGGATAAGGCAGTCTATCCTTCAAGCTTTAGCTGAACAATCTAGAATTGTTAGATTACCCCTTAACAAGATTGGGTCAATTAATAAAATTAATAAGACATATGCCTTTTTAGAACAAGCTCACGAGAGGGCTCCATCTGCTGAAGAAATAGCTAAGGAACTTGACATGACAGTTAATGATGTAAAAGAGTCATTAAAAAACTCAGGAAGACATGTTTCAATGGATGCACCGTTAGTTGAAGGAGAAGACTCTAATCTATATGATGTCCTTAATAGTGGAGAATCACCAAATCCCGACAAACAGTTACTTCATGAATCACTTCGAACAGAGATTGAAAGAGCTCTAGATACATTAACTCCTCGTGAAGCAGATGTTGTGAGACTTTACTTTGGACTTGGTAATCAACACGCAATGACTTTAGAGGAGATTGGAGAGACTTTTGACTTAACAAGAGAAAGAGTAAGACAAATTAAAGAAAAGGCCATAAGAAGGCTTAAGCACACTTCAAGAAGTAAAATTTTAAAAACTTACCTTGGATAGGCGCCAAATGTTGTTTATATCTTTTAAGAGCTCTTCAAATCTTTCAGTTATTATTAATTTATCTTAGTAGAAAAGTATAGATGTCAATCAAGATTTCCCCCTCAATTCTGGCTGCTGACTTTGGAAATCTTTCTGAAGAGTGCAATAAGATTCATAATAGTAATGCAGATTGGTTTCATTTGGATGTAATGGATGGGTTATTTGTTCCAAACATCTCATTTGGAATGCCAATAATTAAATCAATTAGAAAAATGACTGATAAACCTTTAGATGTTCATCTAATGATTGTAGAGCCAGAAAGATATATTGATAATTTTATTAATCTTGGTTCTGATATTCTTACAGTTCATATTGAAGCTACAAATAGGTTAGATGAAATTATTAATAGAGTACATGGTTTTTCAGTAAAGTCTGGTGTTGCTATTAATCCTGAGACACCAATAGAAAAACTAGAAAAGTATATCGATAAAATTGATCTAGTATGTTTAATGGGAGTGAATCCTGGATTTGCAGGCCAAAAGTTTATTGAAAAAACATATGATAGACTTGAAAAAATAAGAAAATTGGTTGACTCAAGAAACTCTAAAACTCTTATTGAAGTTGATGGCGGTGTTAATAAGGAAAATATAGATAAGCTTAGATCAATAGGGGGCGATGTCTTTGTAGCTGGAAGTTATATTTTTAATTCTTCAGACTATAATGCTGCAATAAATTCATTAAAATAGATAACCTATATTTGGTTAATTATAGTTTATAGTATGTCTAAACTTTTAAGATTATTTTTGATTCTATCAATTTATTTTTTGATAAATGGATGTGAATCTTCTAATAGTTTTGATATAACTCAAGAAGAAGGCTTACTGCAGCTAACTTCAGAAAATGAGCCTCGTGAGTTAAATACAGTTAGCTCAATTAATGATCCATTCTCATTTTTAGCCTTAGGAGACAGTTACACTATTGGAGAGAGTGTAGAAGAAAATGAAAGATGGCCAAACCAGTTTATTGATTATGCCCAAGAATATAATGTTTACTTTGAAAACCCTAAAATAATTGCAGAAACTGGATGGAAAAGTAATGATCTAATTGATGCAATTAAGTCTACCAATTTTGATAAAAAATATGATTATATATCTCTTCTAATTGGAGTTAACAATCAGTTTAATTCTAGACCAATAGATGAGTTCAATGAAGATTTAAATAAACTATTAAATGAAATAAACTATTTGAGAAAAGCAAGCTCAAGTATACTTATAATATCTATTCCTGATTGGGGCTACACTCCATTCGGTGAAGATTACAATAGGAATCAAATTTCAAATGAAATTAATCAATTTAACAATGTTCTTAAAAGATTTGCAACAAATAATGATTTTGATTTTGTTGATATAACTGAAATATCAAGAAAAGCAATTAGTGAAACTAACTTAATAGCAAATGACAATTTACATCCAAGTGGTCTAATGTATTCAGAGTGGGTTGAAAAAATTTTTCAAATATGGATAGACTAAAGAAAGAAGCGAAAAAATTAGATTTGAATGACAAATTGTCTAAATACAAAAATCAATTTATTATTCCTGTTGATAAATTATACTTTGATGGCAATTCACTAGGTATATTACCTAAAAAAACAATTGATGAGATTGACAATGTTATAAAGGATGAGTGGGGTAATAATTTAATTTCAAGCTGGAATGAGACATGGACTATGCTTCCTAGTAAAGTGTCACAAAAAATTTCACAAATAATCAATTCTAAATCAGATGAAGTATACGTAGGTAGCTCAACTTCAGATAATCTATACAAACTGATTAAAAGCATTTTAATAGGTCATAAAGAAATAGAAAGTGTATCAACAGATAATCTAAATTTTCCATCTGATAAATACATTTGTGAGGGCATTTCAAAAGATTTTAATATTGATTATAATCTACTAGATTATAAAACTGATTTATATCCAGATATTGATGATTTGAAGAATTTTATACTTGAAAAAAAAGGAATTGTAGTTCTGTCTCATGTTACTTATAAAAGTTCTTATAAATATCCAATATCTGAAATAAGTAAATTTTGTAATAAAAATAATATTTTTTTGATTTGGGATTTAAGTCATTCTATAGGTGCTGTTAATATTGACATGGATATAAATGAAGTAAATTACGCAGTCGGCTGTACATATAAATACTTGAACGGAGGGCCAGGCTCTCCAGCTTTTATATATGTTAGAAAAAATAAAATTAAAAATTTAAAAACACCCATAAGGGGTTGGTTTAGCCATAATAAACCATTTGATTTCTCAAATAAATATGAAGAATCTAATTCAATTAATAAATTTTCAAATGGGACCCCACATATTATCTCATTATCTACATTAAAATCATCACTAGATATTACAATTAATGCTTCAACAAAAAATTTACAATCTAAATCCAATAAATTGTTTACTTTTTTTAATTCTTTTTATTTGCGAAGTTTAAATGATTTTGGTTTTAAATTATTGACACCAATTAAGACTGAAGAAAGAGGTTCACATATTTCTATAAGTCATGATGAAGCATGGAGGATAACAAAATGTCTCATTTCTCCAAGTAAAAAATATACAAAAAAAATTATTGTAGACTATAGACCTGAAAATATAATTAGAATAGCTCTTACCCCTTTATATATATCTTATGACGATATTTATTTATTGTGTAAAAGACTAATTGAAATAGTTAATGAAAAAGAATATGCAAATAAAGATTTTTCCACTAAAGGAGTTACATAGAGGACAGTAACTAAGTTGATAACTTGTCTTTAATTATATTGGCAATTAAACTTCCCTCTGCCCTTCCTTGTACCTTATTATTAACTACAGAAATTACCTTTCCCATATCTTTCATTGAAGTAGATTTAGTGTCATTAATAACCTTATCAATAATCTCAGATAAATCAGATTCAGTTAGTTGGGTTGGTAAAAATTCAGAAATTATTTTGGCTTGAGAAGTTTCAATTTCAGCTAATTCATCTCTATTTTGTTGTATATAAATCTTAGAACTATCGTTTCTTTGTTTAACCAATTTTTGTAGAATTTTAATAATATTTATTTCATCAAGATTATCCTTAGATCCAGATTTGGTTTTCTCCAACATTATAGCAGATTTAACTGCTCTTAAAGAGTCTAATCTAATTTTATTTTTATTTTTCATTGAGTCTTTTATGGACTCATTTATTTTTTTTTCTATGTCCATATCTAGTCTACATTATCATGAATATAAGTATTTACATCAGGTAATTCAAGGTCATTATCTTCATTTAAAATAGTTTTAGAAAATAATTCCTCATTTTTTGATTTAATATCATTGATTTTAACTCCCTGCCTCTTATAGGCTGGTATTTTTTCTAAATCCTCTATTGATGAGTTCTTACTTTTAAAAACATAATTATATTTTCTTAAATTTTTTATTCTAACCGTATTTTCATCTTCTTGATCATTTTCAATTGGTTTTTCAAAGATTTCATCATCTTGAATAGATGACTTTTCAGAATTATTGTCAATTATTTCTTGAAAATTATTTTCAGTATAGTCTAAACTAATTTCATCATTAAGATCTAACTTAATAAATTCTGTTGAGTCCTCATTATTTCCATCACTAGTTATTTCCATTTCATTCTCATTTACTTCATTATTAAAATCAAATTCTACTGGTGAATCCTCGTCTTCATTAGTTAAAGTATTTTCAATTGAGAAAAGTCCAAAACCAATTTTGTCGTTATATGAATTGTCCTCAACTATATCAATATCTGGGATAACTAACTCTATATCATTTAATTCAATATCTAATAAGTCTTTATCGTTAATGACGGGATCTACTATCTCATAACTTACTTCGATATTTCTTAATATTTCATTGATTTCGCTTTCAATTTTCTTTTGGTGCGAACTTTCTTCTTTGATGTTAATTGGTTGTGATTTACTATTTATTGGTTCAATTTTTAGTTTAGTTTCTTCAACAATATTTTTTTCAAGAGGTTGATCTTGATCTAAACTATATATGACTTTTTTTACTTCCGAATTGACTAAACCATTCTGTCTATCATCACCAAAACCAGTTGCTATAACTGTAACTGAAATATTATTCCCTAAATCAATATCCTCTCCCACTCCCATAATAATATTTGCACTATTGCCTGTCTCATTTTGGATATGTTCATTTATTTCTCCAATCTCATCAATAGTAATCTCGTCAGACCCTGATACAATTAATAGCAAAACATTTTTACTACCTTCAATTTTATTATCATTTAATAAAGGTGAATCTAATGCCTTTATTACTGCCTCGTTTGCTCTATTTGATCCACTAGCAATTGAAGAGCCCATAATCGCTGTTCCACTATTAGATAAGACAGTCTTTGCATCTTTTAAATCAATATTTTGAGTATAATGATGAGTTATAACTTGGGCAACCCCCTGAGCTGCTGTTGATAATACTTCATCAGCCTTTGAAAATCCTTCTTTAAAACCTAGGTTACCATAAACTTCTCTTAATTTATTATTATTTATAATTATAAGTGAATCAACTGACCTTTTTAATTTTTCTAGACCCTTAATTGCTTGAATTTCTCTGTTTTTACCCTCGAAGCTAAAAGGTATAGTTACTATACCTACAGTAAGAATATCAAATTCTTTAGCCATTTCAGCAATTATTGGTGCTGCACCAGTCCCTGTTCCACCTCCCATTCCTGCTGTTATAAATAACATCTTTGTTTGAGTTTCTAATAAATTTTTAAGCTCTTCATAGCTTTCAAGTGCTGCTAACTTACCTATTTCAGGATTAGCTCCTGCTCCTAAGCCTTCAGTTAGATTAATACCAAGCTGGATTTTATTAGGTACTGGACTCTCTTCTAATGCTTGTGAATCTGTATTGCATATTATGAAGTCTACACCTTTTATACCTTGTTTAAACATATAATTCACAGCATTGCTTCCTCCCCCTCCTACTCCCATAACTTTCATTACGTTACTTTTATTTTTTGGTAAATCGAAGCTAAAATTTGTATCCATATCTAGTTTGTTTTAATTAATTATCAATAGTATTATCTACGTTATCTATAAATTTTTTAAATCCTTCACCCCATCTAGCAAAAACTGTTTTTCTTTTGTTATTTAATGAATCATTTGGTTGTGAATTTTCAGTATTTGAATCATTCTCTAATGCTTTCATTAAAAGACCTACAGCTGTTGAATAAATAGGGTTATAATTATTTGAATCTCCCGCCAAATGTTCTGCTGGAAATCCAATCCTTGTATCCATTCCAGTTACATATTCAGTAAGTTGTTTTAAATGTCTTAGTTGACTTCCACCCCCAGTTAAAACTATACCTGCGATCAACTTCTTTTTGGAATCTTCATGACCATAATTTTTAATTTCTAAATATGCCTGTTCTATTATTTCTACTACTCTTGCATTAATAATTTTAGAAAGTGTCTTCAAAGATATTTCTTTAGGATCTCTTCCGTTTAAACCTGGAATTGATACAATTTCTGAATCTTTATTTTCCCCAGGCCAAGCTGATCCAAATTTAATCTTAAGTTGTTCAGCTTGATTACCAATTATTGAGCAACCTTCTTTGATATCCTCAGTGATTACATTTCCTCCAAAAGGGATTACAGCGGTATGCTTAATAATACCATCTTTAAAAATTGCAATATCTGTTGTACCCCCTCCAATATCTATAAGGGCAACACCTGCATCTCTTTCCTCAGGTGATAATACTGCATCAGATGATGCAAGTGGTTCTAGAGTGATATCGCCCATTTCAAGTCCAGAACTTTTTATACATTTTCCTATATTTCTAATTGATGAAACCTGACCAACTACAATATGAAAGTTGGCCTCTAACCTGTTTCCATACATACCCTTTGGCTCTTTTATCTCTGATTGACCATCGACCTTGAAATCTTGTGGTAGAACATGAATAATTTCCTCCCCAGGAAGCATAACTAGTTTATATACTTGATCAATTAATTTTTCAATATCAGTCTCATTTATTACTTCATCTGGATTTTCTCTTGTTATATAATCACTGTGCTGTAGACTTCTTATATGCTGGCCTGCTATACCAACAGCAACGTCATTAATTATAATATCTGATTTTGATTGTGCTTCATCTATAGCAATTTTAATAGATTGAATTGTTTGAGTAATATTATTAACTACCCCCCTATGGACTCCTAGACTTTGAGATTTTCCAACAGCTAAAATATTTACTTTATTATATTGATTCTTTTCTCCAACCATAGCAACAATTTTTGTAGTCCCTATATCCAATCCAACTGAAAAACTTTTATTCATAATTTTATTTTTTTATTGCCACTAATTGATTTTGATATACTAAATCAACTTGTTTATACTTTTTTTTAGATAAATTTTTTGATTGATAAGCATAAAAACCTTTTAACATCTTCAATTTATTTCTAATATTTTTTGTGTCACCTAGTCTTATTTTGAAGTCAAGGTTTTTTATTTGCATGTACAGGTCATCATTTTTAAACCATATTTTTTTTATTTTATTTTCAAAGAAATTATCTTCATTAAAAGTCAAAAGCAATTTAATTGATCTTGATATTTCTATGTCTGACAGGGTCCCATCAATTTCTGTCAACAATTCATTTGAATTAAATTTTTTCATAAATACAACACCATTATTATCAATAAAATGATTAGAATCGCTTAGAAAAGCAATAGCAGTTCTATCAACAAAACTTAATTCAAACTCAGAATTATTATTTAAGTAAATATTAATATCCTTAATTGATTTAATTTTTTTTAATTCATCTTCTATCTCAAATAACTTACCATTTCTTAGTAAATCTTTAAAATACTCTTCTTTAAATAGGCTGTCTATAATTTGCTTATTGTTTGTAAAGTTGTCGTTCTGATAAATTATATTTTTATCCATTAAGTCATAAGTTTTTCCATTTACATAAATTGGAAAATACAAACCTATACAAGTCATAAAGCATAATAAAAGAAGCATTATAAGTAATCTATTCATTTTCAAATATTTCAATATTTAGATTTTCTGTTAAATTTCCTGCACCAAGAATTGAAATAATATCATTTTTTGAATCGACTATTATTTCATTGATTGATTTCATTTCTACAATTTCTTTTTTTGAGGATTTTATCTTTTCTAATAACGTTTGTGAACTGACTCCAATTATAGGTTTTTCTCGAGCAGGATATATATCAAGAAGATAAACCTCGTCAAACTGAGATAAAACCTCAGCAAATTCATCCATAAAGTCTCTTGTTCTTGAAAAAAGATGTGGCTGAAAAATAACTGCTTTTGTCATATTTTCATAATTAATATTTATGGTATCAAGTACTGATTTAATCTCTGTTGGGTGATGGGCATAATCATCTATAATAATTTTATCATTTAATTTATAAATATTCATTCTTCTCTCAACCCCTTTAAAATTTGAAAGAAATGGAAGTAAGTCTTCAATATTAATTTCCTTTATCTGATCAATTATTGATAAAGCTGCTAATGTATTCTTTAGGTTGTGCAACCCAATCATACTTACGAAAATGTCAGGATAAAAATTATCCGGTGTTTTAAGGTTAAAATGAATACCATCTTTTTTATTAATGATATTATTTATTAAATAGTCTGCTTGTCTTTCTATAGAAAATGTAAAGTCTCTCTTAATATTAACTTCAAGATCTGTTATTAATACTTCTGTCACACTCTTTCCAAATAATTCATAACTTTTTCTTAATGATTCATAGTCTCCATAAACATCCAAATGGTCACTTTCAATAGATGTAATAGCAGCGTAGTCAGCTTTTAGATTTAAAAATGATCTATCATACTCGTCTGCTTCAACTATAATATAGTCATCACCTGTATTAAGGTAATTTGTATTGTATCCTTTTAGATAGCCTCCAATAAAAGCTTTGAAATTTATTCCAAAAGAATGAAATAAATGACTAATTATAGCTGTAGTTGTAGTTTTTCCATGGGTTCCAGCTACAGCGATACACTTATTTTTGTTAGATATTTGACCAAGAATTTCTGATCTTTTGTAGATTATATTCTTTCCATTTGATCTAAAATAATTAAGAAAAAGGTTGTCATCATTAATAGCTGGGGTGTAGACGATAATTACATCGTTTAACTTCATATCACTTGGAATACTATTTAGACACAACTTGTCTATTATATTAATACCTTTTTCCATTAGAATCTTTACAGACTTATTAATAGACTTATCATAACCAAATATAGTATTACCCTCCTCTAATAAATATTGAGCTAAAGCAGACATTCCTACACCACCAATTCCAATAAAAAAATATTTTTTATTATTCATTTATTAAATGTTTCTTTATTAGTTGAACAATATTATGTGAAGCATTTGGAAATGCCATAAGAGAAATATTTTGAGAAAGAGTGTCACGCAGATTCTTGTCTTTGATCATTAAGTCTAGCTTACTCTTAAATATTATATCCAAATCTTTTTCCTCAATACATATGCAAGCATTTTTTTCCTCTATCTTTTTTGCATTTTTAAGTTGATGATTTTCTGCAACGTTTGGAGATGGAATTAATATTGATGGTTTTGAAACAATGGCCAATTCTGATAAAGTTAAGGCTCCACTTCTTGCAATTATTATATCAGATGAGTAATAAATTGATTCAATTTCATCAATAAAGTCTGTAACAAAGATATTCTCAGAATTATAATTTATATATTCCTTTATATAAGTCTTTCCACATTGCCAAATTATAAATATGTTTTTAGAATTTATAAAATCTAAGTTATCTTTAATTGTTTTATTTATTTTATCAGAGCCTAGACTTCCTCCTAAAACAGAAATTAAAATCGTATCCTTCTTAATATTTAGCTTTTTTCTTTGGTTTAAATACTTTTTTTGTGATTTAATACTCTCTCTAATTGGATTTCCTGTTTTATAAATTTTTTTTTCGGGAAAAAATTTTTCCATCCCATCAAAAGCAACAGATATATAATCCGCATGATTTGATAATAATCTATTTGAAATCCCTGGAAAAGAATTCTGTTCTTGTATTAAAATTGGAATTTTTAAAACTGAAGCAATAAAGACAATTGGAAAACTTGCAAAACCGCCTGTTCCAATTACAAAATTTGGTTTGAAATTTAGTATTATATAAAAAGATTGAATAAAACTAATAAGAAGTTTAAATGGAAGTAAGAAGTTTTTTAGCGAAAAAGATCTTTGTAATCCACTAATTAAAAGACCATGTATCTTATATCCGTTTTTTGGAACAATACTCATTTCCATTTTTCCTTTGGCTCCAATAAATTTTATTACGGGACTGTCAAAAGACTGATCTATCTCATTTGCAATGGACAAAGCTGGATAAATATGTCCACCTGTTCCTCCTCCTGATATTATAAATCTATTTTTTGTCATTTTTATTTTTTATTGAAGAGCTTACACTAAGAATCATTCCCAATGATATACAAGTCATCCAAGCAGAAGATCCACCACTGCTTATAAGAGGGAGATTCTGGCCTGTTACAGGAATTATTTGAGTTGCTACAGAAATATTTGTAAATGCTTGAATCATTATTAAAATGCCTAATCCAGAGACTAATATTTTTCCAAATTTGTCATCCACTTTATGAGTAATTACCAAGATTCTAAAAAACATTAAAATATAAAGTATGATTATCATAGATCCGCCAATTAATCCGTATTCCTCAACTATTATTGCAAAAATAAAATCTGAGTTACTTTGAGGTAAGTGATTTTTCATAATACTTTTACCTGCACCTACACCAATTAAACCGCCGTTATTTATGGCTATTTTAGCTCTTTGAATTTGATAATTGGCATCTAGATTATCTTTTGAATTAAAGTTTTGAATTCTACTGACCCATGTATCAATTCTGCTAGGAAACTGATCTGGATATGTTTTGGCTAAAAAGAAGAATGAGAAAGAAAGAAATCCCAATATTAAAAACATTTTTAATAAATGAGTTATTGGATAACCTGAAATAAAAAATATTAAAATCAACGAACTAAAAATTAATATAGCAGAAGATAAATTAGCTGGAAGTATCAAAAAAACATATGCAAAAATTGGAATCCATAAAGGTATAATTGTTTCTTTAAATCTTATTTTAGATAAATCAACTTTTGATAAATACCTTGCTGAATAAGTAATTAAAATGATAGATGCAAGAGATGAGGTTTGGAAACTAATTCCTACGAAAGGTATATCTATCCATCTACTTGCAGCAGAACCTGCAATTGTTGTTCCCTGATTAAGTGTATAGATTAGTAGTAATAGTCCTATTGGTAATAGGATTATTGAAATACCTCTAAATAGCTTATGAGGAACTAGCTTAATTGACATCATCAATAAAAGACCAAAGAGTAAGACAATAAAATGCTTAATTAAATAAAAAATTGGAGAGGACCCATCTATAACATATGATAAATATGAACTAGATGAAAAGACTGGAAAAAATGAAAAAAGTGAGAGTAATAAAATGATTACTAGTAAAACTTTATCTCCAAATATTAAACTTTTTGAACTCATTTATAAATTTCTTACAGCTTTTTTAAATTGGTCTCCCCTATCTTGATAATCTTTAAATAAATCAAAACTTGAACATGCAGGTGAGAGAAGCACGTTATCTTTCTTTTCTGCAATTTTATTTGCAACTTTTACAGCTTCAGTGATTGATTCAGTCTCAATAATAATTTCAATTACAGGCTTAAATGTTTCAATAAGCTTTGTGTTATCAATACCGAGACAGATAATAGCTTTAACTTTTTCTCTAACTAATGGAAGTAATTCAGAATAATCGTTCCCTTTATCAACTCCTCCTGCAATCCAAACAGTTGGAGACATCATTGAATCAAGAGCATAAAAAGCAGCATTTACATTAGTTGCTTTAGAATCATTTATATAGTTGACTCCATGAATTTTTAAAAAATTTTCAAGTCGATGAGGTAGACCAGAAAAAGTCAATAGACTATCTCTAATTATTTCATTGTCTATCTTAAGTAAATCTGAAACTGTTATTGCAGCCATAGCATTTAGCAGGTTATGCCTTCCCTTAAGTGCAAACTCATCTGTATTTATCATAATAGTTTTTTTTTTGTTAGAAATAATATTTTTATTAATTGTTACAAGATTTTTATCCTTATCTTTTATACCCGCTGATATTATATTAACCTCTGATTGTACAGTATTAATAAAATTTGATAATACCTTGTCATCAGAATTATATATCAGATAATCTGATTTATTTTGATTTTTTGAAATTTTCAATTTAGTTTTAACATACTCACCAAAATCATTATTGTATCTATCAAGGTGATCCTCAGTAATGTTTGTTATGACAGAAATATTTGGCTTAAAATTTCGTATATCATCAAGCTGGAAGCTACTTATTTCAAGCACGAATATATCTCGATCACCAGAGAGAATCATCTTTGAAAAGCTATCCCCAATATTTCCAGCGATTCCAACATCAAGACCAGCTTTGTTAAGAATATGATAAATAAGCTTTGTTGTAGTTGTTTTTCCGTTAGAACCTGTAACACATATCATACAAGAATTTGAAAAACTTGAGGCAAATTCAATTTCTGATATAACAGGTATATCAATTGATTTTATTTTCAAAATAATATTTGAATCATTAGGAATACCTGGGCTCTTTACAACTAAATCAGATTGTTTAATTTTGTCGAAAGAGTGACAATTTTCCTCAAACAATATTCGATTATCATCTAATAGAAATTTATTTTTTAGACTAATATTATTTTGATCAGAAACAAAGACATTATATCCTTTTTTGTTTGCAAGAATAGCTGCACCAATTCCACTTTCACCACATCCAAGAATAGAAATATTTTGCATTATCTTATTTTTAATGTTAGTATTGTTATAATTGCTAGAAAAATTCCAACAATCCACAACCTTGAAACTATTTTACTTTCATGATAACCTGCTTTCTGAAAATGATGGTGAATGGGTGACATTAAAAAAATTCGTTTACCAACTCCTGTTCTTTTTTTAGTTATTTTAAAATAACTTACTTGAAGTATTACAGATACAGCTTCAAGAAGGAAAACTCCACATAATATTGGAATTAAAAGTTCTTTTCTAATTAAAATTGATATTACCGCAATTATGCCACCAACTGTTAGACTTCCTGTGTCCCCCATAAAAACCGTTGCTGGATAAGTATTATACCAAAGAAATCCAACTAAAGCTCCCAAAAGTGCAGCAATGAAAACCGTAATTTCACCTATTCTTGGTATATACATTATATTTAAGTAATCTGAGAAAATAATATTACCTGATGTCCACGCAAAAACTCCTAGTGTAAACACAATTATTGCTGAAAGGCCAGCAGAAAGACCATCTAGGCCGTCTGTTAAATTGTTAGAATTAGATACAGCAGATATTATAAAAACTATTATAGGTATAAGGATTAACCAAATAAATTTATCTCCATTATTAAAGATTGAATTAGAAATCTCACTGTAATTCAATTCATTATCCTTAAAGAAAGGGACAGTTGTTTTATAAGATTTAACTTCTTTTAGCTCAGAGAATTTAATTTTATCGGAATTTAAATTATCAAATTCAACTATTGTTATATCATTACTTAATAGAATTACTAATCCTACAAAAATTCCTAATAAAGATTGACCAGCTATTTTAAGATACCCTTTGAGTCCTTTCTTATTCTTTTTAAAAACCTTAATGTAATCATCAGCTAGCCCAATTAATCCCAGAAATATTGTTGATATAAGCAGAGTTTGGATATAAATATTATCCAAGTTTGACATTAATAATGTAGGAATAATTGTAGCAATTATAATTATAACACCACCCATTGTGGGAGTACCAGATTTACTTTCTTCTCCATCCAATCCAAGATTTCTAATATTTTCGCCAATTTGCTTATACTTTAAGTAATTAATTATCTTTCTCCCAAAGAAAATTGAAATTATAAGGGACATAATTACAGATAAAGCAGCTCTAAAAGATAAATATCTAAATAAACTTGCACCTGGTAGTTCAAACTGACTCTCTAATATTTCAAATAGGTGGTATAACATACTTATTTATTAAAAATTTCTTTTGCAATTTCAAAATCATCAAAATATACCCTTTGATTATTTGATTCTTGATAATTCTCATGACCTTTTCCAGCAATCAAAACTATGTCTCCTTGAGTACTGTATTTTTTTGCTTTTTCTATTGCTTTTTTTCTCTCAATTTCAATTGTAATTTTTGATGAATTAAAATTTGAGACTCCTTCAATCATGTCATCAATTATTAATTTTGGATCCTCAGATCTGGGATTATCTGATGTAAATATTACTTTAGAACTTAAATCAGATGATATTTTTGCCATTAACGGTCTTTTATTTTTATCTCTGTCACCACCACAACCAATAACCGTTATCAAATTTTGATTAGACTTTTTGATCTTATTAATAGTTGAAATAACATTTTCAACAGCATCTGGGGTATGAGCATAATCAATTATAACTGTAACATTGTCTATTGACATAAATTTCTGAAGTCTACCAACAACGCTGTCAAGCTCACTAATACCTGTTAACAATTTAATCTTGTCAATATTAAATATTTTACCAACAGAATAAATTGCTGATATATTTGATGCATTAAAATTACCTATCAGCTTTGTCCAAATTTCACTATTATCTATACTTAATAACATACCATCTAATTGTTGCTCTATGATTTTACATGTAAAATTTGATTTTGATTTTAGAGAATAAGTATAAACACTGGCATCAGTATTTTGAATCATATATTCAGAATTTTTGTCATCTTTGTTTACTAATGCAAATGATTTTTTCTTAAGAGAATCAAATGCAATTTTCTTTGTATCTCTATAACTTGCGAAAGATTTATGATAATCAAGATGGTCATGAGTAAGGTTTGTGAATATCATACCCTTAAAATATAGATGTTCAATTCTCTTCTGGTAAATCCCATGAGATGAAACTTCCATGAAACATATTTTGACACCTCTTTTAATCATTTCTGACAAATGATAATTAATTGTAATTGGATCTGGCGTTGTATTTATAGAATTCTTAACGAAATCTTCGTATTCTATATTTACAGTTGAGATTAAGCCAGATTTAAGATTTAATTGGTTAAACAATTTATTTAGTAAAGTTGATATTGTTGTTTTACCATTTGTACCTGTTACTCCAATTATATCAATATTATTAGATGGATTGTTAAAGAAATTAGATGCTACTCTAGAAAGGGAAGTCTTAGAACATTTGACACAAATAAAAACTAAGTTTAACTTCTTAAAATTATCTGGTAGCCTTTCACATATAACGGCAGAAGCACCATTATCAATCGAATTTCTTATATAATCATGACCATCTAATTCGTGTCCAGGAATTGCAATAAATAAAGTATTATTATCAACATCCCTTGAATCAAAAGTAATTTTAGAAATATTAATATTAGTATCACCGTAAACCGATTCTATATTAACTCCAAATAAAATATCTTTTAGTTTTTTCAAAATAATATATCTAATTCTTTTTCACTTATTTTAATTTCAGTAGGAACACCTGTAATTATTTTTTTAGCTACATTTTTAAAAACTGGAGCCGCGACAGAATTTCCATAGTATCCTTTTGATTTTTCTGGTTTATTAATTACCACAATAGCAGAATATTTTGGATTATCAGCGGGGAAGTATCCAACAAAACTTGACACATATTGAGTCTCGCCAGAGGTGTAATCAATTTGACTTGTGCCTGTCTTACCTGCAATTTTAATATTTAAGTCATTTATATTATTAGCAGTTCCCCATGGTTTTTCAACTACGTTTCTTAACATCCTTTGAACTGAATTTAAAGTCTCTTTTGAACAAATCGATGACATTATTACTTCTCTGTTTATTTTATAAACAGGTTTTTCTCCAAACGCACCTATGCTTCTAATAAAACTAGGTTTTACCATTTCTCCATTGTTAGCTACTGCATTGTAAAAGGTAAGTGTTTGAAGAGGAGTCATCATAACACCATATCCAAATGCCATCCAAGGCAAGGAAATTCCATTCCAATTTTCATCCATAGGATGAGGAATTTTGGGTTCGCCTTCACCTTTTATATCAATATTAATTTTTTGATCAATTTTCATGTTAATTAATCTATCAACCAGTCTTTCAGGATTATCTTTATAATTATCATAAATGAACTTAACCATCCCTGTGTTTGAAGAAACTTCGAAAGCCTTTGATATTGGGATTTTTCCATACCCCCTCCTATTAGAGTCCTTTACCTCATATTTATTATAAAACTTTAATATACCGTTACCAGTATCAACGGTATCATTTGGTTTAATAACACCGTCCTCCAAAGCCGCTATTAACGTCATTAGCTTAAATGTAGATCCAGGCTCTTGAGTTTCCCATATACCATAATTAATTTTTTCATAATATTTTCCTTCCTTAGTTCTTCCTAAATTTGAAATTCCTTTTACTTTACCAGAATTGGTCTCCATAATAATCATAGTTCCATGATCAGCTTCAAATCTTTCTAACTGTCCTAATAATTCATGATGGACTATATCTTGAATTTGAGTATCAATTGTAGTATGTACGTCATACCCCTGAACAGGTTCTCTTTCAAAATAAGGAGTCATTGGCTTCCATTGTCCATCAGCTATTTTTTGCATTAGCCTTAACCCACTTTTCCCAGATAAATATTCAGAATATGCTCCCTCTAAACCGACTCTCAAGTATTTGCCTTCTTTATCAACTTTTTCATAGCCAATAGTCCTTTCTGCGATTTTCCCAAGATGATTCTGTCTAGTGTGGTGTTCTTTAATTATTAATCCTCCTTTATATAGACCTTTATTAAAAATTGGGAAAGATTTAATTTTTTCTACTTCATTTATTGAGAGGTTCTTTCCGATTAGTAAGTATCTATTATTCTTTTCTCTCGCATTATCAAGATATGTCCTAAAATAATTTTGATCATATTCAAAAAAGCCTGATAATTTATCCACTAGAGGTATAATATTGCTATTGTAAACTGATTCTGAAGGTATTTTTGAATCCCACCTTAATTCATATTTCACCACAGTTGAAACTAGTAGATCTCCATTGTCAGAGTATATATTTCCTCTTGGTGACTCAACTTCAATATTCTTTACCGCTTCAATCGAAGTCCTGGTATATTCATCAACCTCAAAATTTTGTAGGTAAAATATTTTTCCAATTAAAAAAAATGAAAACAATAGAAATAAAAAGAACATCATATTCATTCTATTCACTATTCTATTGTTTAAACCTTTCATGTTAGTCAGTTATTATAATTTTAATTGGAGGATTATTAGAGTTCTTGAATCCATTATCCTTCAATTTTGAAGTAACCTTAGATTCCATTTTTATATTCATTAAATCTACTTTAGTAGACACTGAAATACTATTTAAGGTGTTTACTTCTTTATTTAGTTTTGATATTAAAAATATTTTCTGATCTGCACTGTGACTGCTGTATATAGATATCATTAATAGAGATGAAATGAACATTAACATTTTCCAGTTTTTAGAAGAATCCTTTCCAACTAAAAAATCTATATTTAAAAAAGATAGAAAGTTTCTCATGTTCTTTCAGCTATTCTGAGTTTAGCACTTCTTGATCTATTATTCATCTTGATTTCATAATTTGAAGGGGTAATCATTTTTCCTACTTTTTTGAAGATTATATCCTTATTACCAAAAATATCAGACGATACCTCATCATTATATCCTCCATTTTGAATAAATTTTTTTACAATTCTGTCTTCCAAAGAATGATATGATATGCAGACTAGTCTTCCGCCTCTTTTAATATATCTTGAAGACTTTTGTAATAATGCTCTTATCACCCCTAACTCGTCATTAACTTCAATTCTTATTGCCTGAAAAACTTTGGCAAAAAATTTATTTTCATCTTTTACTTTTACTAACTGTATTAATGCTTTCTTGAGATCACCTGTTGTTGATATAATTTTTTTTGTTCTTTCAGATATTATTTTTTCTGTTACTCTTTTGTGGTTTCTTAATTCTCCAAAATTTTTAAAAATATATTCTAATTGAACCCTATCGTAATTATTAATTATAAATCTAGCATCCAATTTTTGAGTAGAATTCATTCTCATATCTAGACTCGAATTAAACCTTGTAGAAAATCCCCTGTTTTTTGTATCAATTTGGTAAGAAGAAATTCCAAAGTCAGCTAATAATCCGTCAATTTTATTTATTTCAAAATAGTTTAAGAAGTTATTTAGATACTTAAAGTTTGATTTTACTAGACTAAGTCTACTATCTTCAGATTTATTTTCTATAGCATCTTGATCTTGATCAAAAGCTATCAATTTTCCTCTTGAGTTAAGATTTTTTAATATCTCATTTGAATGACCTCCTCCTCCATATGTTACATCAACATAGATTCCATTAGGATTGATGTTTAAGCCTGATATTGATTCTTTAAGTAAAACAGGATTATGAAACATCATTGTCAATTTTATCACCCATTACATCTTCAGCAAGATTTCCAAAATCAAATTTTGCATCATCTATAGCGTTTTCATAAAGTTCTTTATCCCAAATTTCAAGAATATTAACCGCTGATGAGACAACTATATCTTTTGAAATTTTAGCATGATTAATTAAGTCTCTTGGAATTAAAATTCTTCCCGAAATATCAATATCAATTTGTCTAACTCCAGCAGTAAACCTTCTTATAAAGTCGATATTTTTTTTATTAAACCTATTTAGTTTATTTATCCTTAGCATCAATTCATCCCATTCTTTTATCGGATATAATTCTAGACAAGAATTAAAAACAGCTCTCTTTATAACAAATCCATGTTTTAGCTTGTCAGATAATTGTTTTTTTAACAAAATTGGAAGCATGATTCTTCCTTTATCATCTGCTTTACATTCATATGTTCCTATAAAGTGCTGCATTAATTGGTTGATTTACTCAAATATAAAATTTATTTACCACTTTTTACCACTTTTTACCACTTTGTTAATAAATTATTTTTTTTTCTTTTATTGACTTGATTAACAATGATTTAGGATGTATAGAAAATAGGTTATTCTTTATGCATATATTTGTGCTTAACTTAAAAAATATGGAAGAAGGTTTAATTAAAGAAGGAGGATTTTCATACGTTGAAAAAGGAGAAGGAAGACCTATAATAATCCTTCATGGCCTTATGGGTGGTTTAAGTAATTTTCAGGGTGTTTTTGAATACTTTCCATCAAAAAACTATAAAGTTATAATTCCGGAGCTTCCAGTTGATTCAACTCCAATTCTCAAAACAAATGTTGCTAGATTTTCAAAATTTGTTTTTGATTTTATTGAATTTAAAAAACTTAAAGATGTAGTTCTGTTGGGTAATTCTCTTGGCGGACATGTTGGCCTTCTTTTTACTAGAGATTATCCTGAAATAGTTAGTGGACTTATTATTACTGGTAGCTCAGGACTATATGAGAAATCAATGATTGGTGATGGTTACCCTAAAAGAGGTAACTATGAATATATTAAGGGTAAAACAGAAGAAGTTTTCTATGATCCTAAAATTGCTAGCAAAGAAATAGTAGATGAGGTATTTGCAAGCGTAAATGACAGAGAAAAATTGATAAGAACTTTATCTTTAGCTAAAAGTGCAATAAGACATAACATGGCAGAAGATCTTCCAAAGATGGTCACCAAGACTCTAATTATTTGGGGCAAGCAAGATGTTGTTACACCTCCTAATGTTGCTGAGGACTTTCACTCTCTTCTTCCTAATTCAGATCTACTCTGGATTGATAAATGCGGACATGCTCCAATGATGGAACATCCTATTCATTTCAATAAATTAATGGAGAAGTGGCTTTCGGAAAATAACTTGTAATCAATTTAATTATGAAAGTAATTAATTCAGTTTTTGAAAAAAGTAGCAAGTCAATTGACCAGTGCCCAGAAAGTAAACTTCCAGAATATGCTTTAGTTGGTAGATCAAATGTTGGTAAATCATCACTAATAAATTCCCTTTTAAATAATAATAAAATCGCAAAGACATCATCAACACCTGGAAAAACCATTTTAATAAATCATTTCAAAATAAATGAGAGTTTCTACTTAGTAGATCTACCTGGCTATGGATATGCAACTCTTTCAAAAAAAATTAAAAAAGACATTAAAAAAACTCATATGAGTTATTTCAAATTAAGAAAACAACTCCTGTATACTTTCTTGCTTATTGATATTAGACATGACTTACAAAAAATTGATATTGAGTTTATGGAGTTTTTAAATGATAATTTATGCCCTTTTGTTATAATTTTTACAAAATCAGACAAATTAAAGTCTGGTCAGATTGACAGTCAAATTACTAATTTAAGAAAACAACTTTCAGTTTATTGGGATGAACTTCCAATATCATATGTAACATCATCAAAATACAAATCAGGTATTGATGATATTTTAAATTTTATAGAAAACTCTATAAAAGAATATCAAATCTAATTTTTTTCAGAAACTCTTTTTTCAAATTC
>TARA_B100001057_G_scaffold406159_1_pt1 | contig 28412 bp, 28 predicted proteins | sample TARA_B100001057 | Tara Oceans TARA_B100001057 (sample SAMEA2621839) | marine metagenome | biome: marine biome (ENVO:00000447); feature: surface water layer (ENVO:00002042); material: "saline water (ENVO:00002010), including plankton (ENVO:xxxxxxxx)" | depth 5 m
TTTGAGGAGAATCAATCAAACTTAATTAATTGGAAGAGTATAAATTTCGATGGAAAAATTTGGTTTGAATGCTCAATAAGAAATGAAAACTTAGAAATTATATCAACTTCATCAAAAAGGGTTTCTGATACATTAATTAGAATAATAAAACTAATTAGAGAATATAACCCCTCCTTTATGAAAAACAGTGGATCTGATATATCGACTAATCTAACATTTGATAAAAATTGGGGTTTAGGATCTTCATCTACTTTAATATCAAACCTAGCAAAACTATCCGGTGTTGATCCATATATCTTAAATAATAAAATTTTTAAGGGAAGTGGCTATGATATTGCATGTGCAGACAGTGATTGTCCGATTACTTATAATATAAATAAAAATCAAAGAGAAATTAATGAAGTCCATTTTAAGCCTAGTTTTCAAAGTAATATTTGTTTTGTTTACTTAAATCGAAAAAAGAAAACAATTGATGAGATCAAAAGATTTGAGAAAATTAAAAAATCCTATTCAGCTGTAAATGAAATATCAGAAATTACACTAAGGCTATTAAAATGTAGTGAGCAGGCTGAGTTCGATTTTTTAATAGAAAATCATGAAAAAATAATTTCAAACCTAATTTCTGTAAAGACAATAAAAGAGGAATTGTTTAATGATTTTAGAGGAAGCATAAAAAGCCTTGGAGCCTGGGGAGGAGACTTTATAATGGTTTCCTATGATATAGATCCTAGTGACTATTTTGTGAATAAAGGGTATAAAACTATTATTAAATTTAAAGATATAATTATTTAATAGTAGAAGTTTCTATTATCAGTTATTTCTGCTTTTGACTCAAGAACTTCAGGAATTAAATTTGTGAGTCTCTGTAATTCTTTATCAGCTAATGATCTAGATATTGCAGAAGTAATATTTATTTCTTCAGCTTTAACCTTCGATATAATTCTAATTAAATAAATCCCACTTTTTCCCTTAAGAAAATCTGAAGTTTCATCTTCTTCTAAAGCGAAAGCTGACCCTATTATATAAGGTTCCGCACCGGCGCCAACTAACAAAGGATCATACTGAGTAACTGCAGACGCTCTTTCTAATTCAATATCATATTCATCCGATAAATCCTCAATTTCACTTACTTTACCATGTTTGTCTTGAATATATTTAAACTTTTTTTCTGTTTTAAGAATTTGAGATACCTCATCTCTAACGTCATCAATTTCAGGTAGAGACTTCTTTTTAAAAAATTTAACTTTAGCGACAAGATAACCATTATCAATATTAAATCTTTTAACGTCACCAACCCTTGTTGATTTTTCATGAAGCCACTTAATAACTTGTCTTGAATTTATAAAACCTGGTATACTTGAATCAAATTCATCGAATGATTCGTAAGTTTTAATTGAAATAGCTGTATTACTATTATTAAGAGCTAAGCCATTATTAGCATCAAACTCAGCTTGAGATGCAGATCTAAAGTTTGAATTTGACGATTCGTTTGATGGCAAAATCTCCTTTACTACATCAGCAATTAAAACTTTGTTTAAATTATCTTCTCTTTTTTTATCAATCATTTTTGATATTTTAAATGAGTTTCCATCTCTATAGGGTCCAAAAACATCTCCTATTTTTAAGCCATAAAGAATATCTGAAAATTCACTAGATAATTCTTGTTTAGTTTTATAAATTGAATCCCAACTTACATCTGAATAAATTTCGACGAACTCAGAGAAATCATTAGAATCTTTAAAGCCAATAATATCTTCAGATTGATTAGACACTTGATTAAGCTGAGTATATCCGTCACGTAATTGTTCAAGATTAGTTCTGATATTATTTAAATCTAAAGATGATGCAATATCCTCAATAAAAATATAATCTATTTCCCTTGATTCTAGTGATTCATAAGAATCTCTGTTGTCTTTAACATATGACATAATTTCAGAGTCTCTGATACTTATTAATGAATCAGGAATAGCTCCATAAGGGATTCTGAGATACTGTAAGTTAACCTTATCATTTTCTAGATGGTACTGTATGCTTGATTCAACATCTGTGTATTTTACACTAGACCTAATCATATCAAGGTATATTTTCTGTTTAGCAATAGATATAATATTTTCCTCCTCAAATTTCCATTGATTGTATAAATTAGGGTTTGATGACTTTAATTGAGAAATGTAATCTGAAAACTTGTTAAAATCAAAAAAGCCAACTTCATTCAGAAAAAGTGGGTTCTGAGAAATTGAGCTATCGCTGGAAATAATTTGTTCTAGTTGATTCTTTCCTGCATCTATACCCAATTTGTTTAGTTCTTGATTCAAAGCTTGGATTCTTAAGCTTTGATCCCATGCAAAATTTACGGCATTAATAGTATTCATACCGTAAACGGCTTGAGCTTGGTCAACTATTTGATTAAAAGTTTCGAAATCAATTTCCTCACCATTGATATCTCCAATTGGCTGATTTGAGCTGAAGCCTCCATTAGAAGTAAATACTCCTGAAATAACAAAAGCAAATAAAGCCATTCCAATAACTAAAATTAGAAAAATTGATCTTTTACGAATTTGTCCAAGTATTGCCATAATAAAATAATTTTCGAAAATACAATTTAGTATTTATTTAAACTAAACTTGATCAGTTTTTTTTAAAACTACTCTCTCAACTTTAGTTACGCTAGCTTGAGTAATTTTAATAATACAATCGTTAAGTATAATTTCATCACCAACTTTAGGTATTTCTTCTTTATTAAAAACAATAAGCCCACCAATTGTTTCGTATGAGTCTGATTCAGGCAATTCAAGATTATACTTTTTATTTATGTATTCTATTTCAAGTCTTGATGAAAATTCAAAAGTGTTATTTGATAATTTATTTTCATATAACTCAAAATTATCATGCTCATCTTCTATTTCCCCAAATAATTCTTCAACAATATCTTCTATGGTAATTATTCCTGATGTACCACCATACTCATCAATTACAACTGCTAAACTTTTTCTCTCTAGTGTTAACTTTTCAAGAATATCATTAACTAACATTGGTTCAGGAACAAATACCACCGGTAATAGGAATTCTTTAACTCTCGATGGTTTTTTTAGAAAGTCAAAAGAATGTATATATCCTATAATATCATCAATCGTATCTCTATAAATTGGAATTTTTGAAAATCCTGTTTTAATCAGTAGTTTTTTTACTTCCTCAATTTTAGTTGTATCTTCTAATGCTATTACCTCTGCTCTTGGAACCATAATATCTCTAGCCTTAATTTCTGAAAGTTCCAATGCATTTTGAAAAATTTCAATTTCTGAGTCTAATTCTTTATCAGACTTTTCAATCTCACCCTCGATATAATTTTCTAGTTCATTTTTTGAAAATGAAATAGATGAATCATCTGGGTCGACTTTAAAAAAATACTTTAAAATAAAATTTGATATTATTGTTACTAAACTAGTTAATGGATAAAGTATTATGTAGAAAAAATATGCAGGTACAGAAAAAATCTTCATGGAAAAATTTGAGTAAATCTGAAATAATACTTTTGGTATAAATTCTGCGGCAATTAATATTAAAAGTGTTGATATTATTGTTTGGATAAATAAAACTGTAAGTTCATTCATGGAAGGAGTAAATAAAAATGATAAATTATCGATAATAAATTGACCCATAAACAAGCCATAAATTACAAGCGCAAAACTGTTGCCAATTAGCATTGTTGATATAAATCTGGAAGAGTTTCTTGTAATTATTGATAATAATTTTGAGATCAGACCTTTCTGATTCCTCTCAATCTCAAGGTTAAATCTGTTTGAAGAAACATATGCAATCTCCATACCTGAAAAAAAGGCTGATAAAAGAAGGCTTATAATAATCAACATTTAATTTTTATTGGAGTATTTTTTTCTAAAGTGCCTTCTAAACAGTGCCATAAATACAGATAATAACGAAAATCCAAGAAAAAGATATGCCCTGTTCCTGTCAACTATCCAATTTTCAAATACACTAAAAATTGAAATTAATGCTATAACCCAGTAAATAATCTCGGATACTATATAATTTTTCATTAATCAGATATATTAATTGTTCCTGTAAGAGAACCTGTTACAAGATCGGTAAAGTCTCTATTAGAGTCAAGTCTGTTAGCAATTATTTTGTTAGATTCATCAATATATTCAAATTCCTCTTCTGTAAATAGCCATTCATTCTCAGTATCATAATAAAGTATATTTGACTTAAGGATTTCATTTTCAGATGTCTTAATATTTACATTACCAGAAAACTCAATAAATTTGTAGTTATTGAATACAATTGCATAATCAGAATTTATTATTGAAACTTTATTTTTATCATAAATTGTTAATTCAACATTATCAAAAAACTCAGAATAATTTAGCCTATCATTTGTAAAATCATAATGATATTTTCCTGAAACAATAGACTTAGTAATTGTCGAGTCCGTATATTCCATTTTAAAATCCTGAGCAATACTTAAAGGTATTTTTTCATTTTGATATTTAACAATTGTATTGTCAGTATCACAGGATAGTATCAGAAAAAATGTGAAGAAATTATAAAAATGTTTCATTTTATAAAGAGGGCACCTTTACACTTCTTCCAATCCAACACGAAAAAGTAATTGTAGTACCTTGATTCCCCTCCGTGAAAATATCTGTTTTAGTTGGAGCTCTTCCGTTAAATGCTGCAACTGTTCTATCAGTAATTTTTTTGAGAGAAGCGTCTACTCTTCCTGCTTTTCTTGCAGTTTGAGCAGCTAGCCAGAAAACTGCTCTCTTATTAAACTGAGAATCACCACAATTATTAGCACTATCAGCATACATATTAGCAATTAATAAATAGGATTGACCTAATGAAGGTTGAAAAGATAGTGCCTGCTCGGCATATCTTCTGGCAGAAGCCTTTCTTCCTGCATTTTTAAATTTCACAGCAATTTTGTAAAGTATGTTTGCCTTTTTATAATTATCAGTTTGAAGAGAAACAGACTCTTGATAATATTTTAAAGCTTCATCAGAGTTACCTTGTTTGTCATTTAGGATTCCGAGATAATATGCTGAATCCGCAGATGGCTCAAGTAAATGAAGCTGCTCAACTAAAGTAACAAATAATGGATCATCAGAGCATTCCTTACCATCAAGTCTACCAGCTGCTCTCCTAATCCATAATGTGTTGTTTTTATTTGCCTCAAAGTTTTTCGAATAAAGAGGAATCAATATGTCACATGTAGCTTCTTTAGCAATTAATTGATCGATTAATTGTAAATAAGCACTAACAGCATTTGAATTTATATCATAGACTCTTTTATTCCTTACCTCTCTTGAAGTAAGTGGTGTGCCCGCTTCCTCTTTATTTAAGATTATATCAATATTTCTTGAAATACTAATTTTTAAAGATTCAAACTTTTCAGTTAACTCTTCATATTTTTCAAATAAAGTCTCTAAATCTATCTTCTCACCAGATTTATATAGGTCATATCCAGTCTGAAAATAATAAGCTAAAGATTTAGGATTAGTAAAACTTTCGGGATCATTATTAAATGCATAATCAAAAGTTTCGTAGATCATTAATTTATCGGAAATATCATTATCCAGCATTGCTTGTCCTTTACTACTGAATATTTTTCCAATTTGATTTTTACCCTTTCTTACAGGAAAATTTGATGCCCACTTATCATACATTACAAGAAGCTCCTCAACATATCTTGATTTATCGGCTTCTTCTGTTGATTTCTTTATCAGGTCTTTTAAAATAAGTTCACCATACTGATAGGTTGCCACATTTAGTTTTGGACAATTATCAAGCACTAACTTCCAAGGCTCATAAGCAGATTCATAATTCTTAATTTTTGCAGATTCTGCAAAAATTGATAAGTTCTCTAAACAATCATCAGAATTTGTCTGAGAATATGTTAATGAAGAAAAAAATATAAAAAATAGGTATGTAGAAGATTTGATGTAATTCATTGATATTAATCTAGTTATACTTTCTTTTTATAAACCATATATCATTTAGTGACAGTCCTAATCTAAGAGCAAAATAATTTTCTTTGATAGTATTATCTTTATTACCAACTTTACCAATCTCAAGTGCTAAATTTGCCTTAGATAGCCCTGATAATGGTAAACCAAGTCCCAAATTTAAACTAAATTGATTTACAGGCAAATTATTTACAATAATACTTTTTTCATGATTCCTTATACCAAAGCTATATTTTACTCTTTTCCAATAGTCTGTTAATGAGGAGTAATCTGGTATAATATATCCACCAATTGCAATTGAGTTTGAATCTCTGTAAGAAACATTACTTATGTTTAGAAAAGTATTTTGAAATTTTGATGAAAGCTTATTCTCATACTGAAATCCAAGGTACCAAGAATTTTTTTTCTCTAACCCAAAAGAATAGGTGCTCCTCTTAGAAACTAATAAGCTTGTGTTTTCAAGGCCTTTAGAATTTAAGTCTACATCAATGAAGTCTCCAACCGACTCTAATGTTAGTGAAGCTGATGTTGAAGTAAATACTGATTGACTGTTGAATGAATTTAAATTTCCTTCAGGGTCATATGAATATAATAAATTAACTGTCAAGTCATTCTTTAGTGGTATGAAGACGTTTGAAGATAGTGTGTATGTATAGCCTGTGATTTCTGAGCTACTACTATTCAATATACCATAGTTTACAGTATCAAAAAGATTATATTTTTCATAATCAAATTTCCCAAAGTTATAATTTGCAGATGCACCTATTGATAAATATCTAAAGATTGGAATACCCAATGAGATGAATACACGATTAATATTTCCATCTGCAACAAAAAACCTAGTGTTAATTGAATTATCAACATTATATTCATCTGTAGTTTGAAGGTTAAAACCAGCAGATGAATAAGGAATTACTCCAAATCCAACACCAAATTTTTTTAATGGTATTCCAATAGCAATATAATTTATATTTGACGTTGTAATATTATCTGAAATATTGTTATTTGATATACTGGTAGCCTTGTAGAAAGATCCTACAAGATAATTGGTTGACTTGAGTTTTGCTAAAGAGGATGGATTATTAATATTAAACTCTATTGAATCTACTACAGAATCAATACCACCAATAGAAAGATTAGAGACATTACCTTTAAAACTTATTTCACCTAGTTCATTCAATGAATAAGGTGACCCAGTTGTAGTTTGTGAAAAAACACCTAGAGAAAACATTGAGAATAATAATGAAAAAAGATTATTTTTTGTAAGCTTCATTATATTTAATAATATAGTTTAGACCGTATGCTAAAAAGTCTCGATCCGCAAAGATTGCATTTTTTATCTTATTTAACAAAAACGAAAAGTCACCACCAGTTATTATCACATTTAAGTCTCTATATTTAGTTTTTAAACTTCTTATGTATTCTTTTATTTCTCCTATAATACCATTTGATACACCAATATGGAGTGAGTCATTTGTATTAGCTCCAACTAATTTATCTATTTCTTTAAATTCTATTAGCGGTAGATTGGATGTATAGTCATTAAAGCACTGGTATCTTGCAGCTATACCAAGTGATATAGCCCCACCATGGTAAACATTGTTTAAATCTACAAAATCATAAGTTATACATGTACCAATATCAATTATTAGCGAATTTTGATTTGAGTAGTCATTAACTACTGAAGATATTAGTGACAGTCTATCTTGTCCTAAGGTATTTTTTGATTGATAATTATTTTTAAATGGAAATTTTAAATTCTCATCTGATAAATCATATATAATTGATTTTTTAAAAATATTGTGTAAATCTTTTTCATAGTTATTAGTTACGGATGAACATATGACGTTAGACACGTCATGTTTTTGATCTATAAATTGTAATTTATCTAATAACTCATCCTCTTTGAAAATTTCATTAAATAAAATAGAATTATTTTCAAATAAATAAAGTTTAACAGAACTATTTCCTATATCTATAACCAGATTCACTAGGGGGATTTTTTACAAAATTACAGAAACATTTCAATACAGCTTTGTATAAAATTAATATATTTGCCATTGCTTTTGGTACCATAGCTCAGTTGGTAGAGCAAAGGACTGAAAATCCTTGTGTCCCTGGTTCGATTCCTGGTGGTACCACAAAAAAACCCTATCCTTGGTAGGGTTTTTTTTGTATATTTCAATACCTAAATTTTATAAATTGACCTATTACATAGATAAGTTCTACTTTCAAGATAAAAAATTCTGGATGTTTAAGTTAATGGGGTTCTACACCTTTAACAAAAAGTTGATAGATCATGAAGGTCTTAATTTTTTGAAGTTATTGGGAACTGGTTCAGGAGATGGTTTTAGCTTTATACCAGATTTTTCAAATTATATTATTATTTCAGCTTGGAAAAATGAATCCTTCAGGGAAAAATTTTTAAAAGAAAACAAAATTATAAATGAAATTATTAGTAATTCTTCAAAAAGAGTTGAACTCAAGATTGATCCATATAATTTTAAAGGAACTTGGAATGGAAAAAATCCATTTCAAAATGATAGCTCCTACAAAAACGGTCAAATGGCAGTTATTACTAGGGCAAGGGTCAAATTAAAAAAGCTTTTTAATTTCTTAATAAGTACATCAATTGCTGCAAAATCAATCAAAACACATGAAGGTGCTGAGTATTACAAAGGTATTGGAGAGTTACCCATAATAGAGCAAGCCACACTTAGTATTTGGAAAACTGAGGAAAAGATGAAATCTTATGCCTACTCAAATGAAAATCATTTAAAAATAATTAATAAAGCAAGAAAAAATAAATGGTACTCCGAAGAATTATTTGTTAGAGCTAATATCATTAATATTAGAGAATACATATGAAAAGAAAGGCTATAATAATTGGATCTGGAATTTCAGGATTAGCATTGGCAGTTAGACTTAAATCTAGAGGCTTTGATGTTCATGTTTATGAGAAAAATAAATCTATTGGTGGAAAATTAAGTGATTTTCATATGGATAACTTCAGACATGATTTCGGACCTAAATTGTTTACTATGCCAAATCTATTAGAAGATATCTTCAATGATGCTAATCTAGAAATAAATGAATATATAAAATATAGAAAACTTGACATTGCATGTAAATATTTTTGGGATGATGGCACAGAAATAAATGCATTTTCAGATAGAAAAAAGTTTATTAATGAATTAAATGACAAATTGAGTGTTGATGAAAGTAAACTTAATTCTTACCTGGAAAGATCCGAGAGAAAATTTAAATTAGTTCATAAAATATTTCTAGAAAGATCTCTTCATAAATTTTCAACATTTTTTTCAATTGAGTCAATAATAGCTACTATTAATTTTTTTAAACTTGATATTTTTACATCGTTAAACTCTTTAAATAAAAAATATTTTAAAAACCAAAAACTGATTCAACTCTTTAACAGATTTGCTACCTACAACGGGTCAAGCCCATATTTAACATCTGGTATAATGTCAATTATTCAGCATCTCGAACATGATTTAGGGGTCTACATGCCTGAGAATGGTATATCTAGTATTTCAAAATGTCTTCATAGACTTGCAATAGATACAGGTGTCAAATTTCACTTAAATTGTCAAATTCATGAAATTATAATTAATAATAATTGTGCAATTGGTATTAAAACATCAAATTCAACTGAATATGCAGACTATGTAATTTCTAATATGGATGTAAGTTTAACATACGAAAAGTTGCTAAAAGATTATAAAAAACCGTATTATGTTAAAAAATATCAGCCTTCAAGTTCTGCGGTAGTATTTTATTGGAATATGGATAAATCTTTTGAAAATCTAAATATTCATAATATAATATTTAGTAAAGATCAAAGAAAAGAATTCGACTTCATTTTTAATAAAAAATTAATTTCAGACGATCCTACTGTATACATTTGTTCTACATCAAAAATGGTTAAAAATGATGCTCCCAAAGGATGTGAAAATTGGTTTATATTAATAAATTCTCCTTTTGATAGTGGACAAGATTGGGAAATAGTAAAGAATGATTTAAGAAAAAATGTAATTAGAAAAATTGAAAAAACAATTAATATTAAAATAGAAAGACACATACTTAAAGAAAAAATTTTAACACCAATCGATATTGAGCTTGAAACCATGTCTAAATTTGGATCACTTTATGGAAGTTCAAGTAACTCGATAAAGTCTGCTTTCCTTCGACATCCTAATTTTTCAAAAAAAATAAAAAACTTGTATTTTTGTGGAGGCAGTGTTCATCCTGGTGGAGGTATTCCTCTTTGTTTAAATTCTGCTAAAATTGTTTCTGATCTAATAGACTAGCATGTTCAAAATATTTAATAGTAAAGAATTGATAAGTATTTCAATTTTCATTATGTGGCTTATCAACATAAGTGGATTCTTTGGTATAATATCTGATCAAAAAGATTTTTTTCTTGCTTCAACACCTATTGTACTTACAATTACCCTTTTTTTATTATTATTAAATCAAGGTCTTGATAGAAAAGGGCTTTTAGCTATATCATTAATTTTCTTATTTGGATTAATTGTTGAGATTCTAGGAGTTAATTTTTCTTTGTTTTTTGGTAATTATGAATATGGAAATAATCTTGGAATAAAAATTTATGGAGTACCAATAGTAATTGGTTTTAACTGGGTTCTTTTAGTAATGATTACTGGAAATTTTGCTGATAAGATATTTTCAAAAAATATCTTTTTTAAAACGATTTTTGGATCAACCTTAATGGTTATTTTGGACTTATTAATTGAAGTAGTTGCTCCAAAAATTGGTTATTGGGAATTTGATATTAATCCTGTTCCAACATCTAACTATCTTTGGTGGTTTATTTTTTCTATTATATTTCATTACATATATCAAAAAAGTGTTTCAAATAAAGAGTATTTGTTATCAATAAATATATTAGCTATACATTTTTTATTTTTTGGGATGTTAAGTGTTTTTCTGTAGATTTACTAAAAACAAATCAATTATGAAATACATATATGCAATTTTATCACTGGCTTTAATTACAAGTTGTAATATGCCGGCTGAAAATCAAACAGATAGTGGTGAGCCTGAAGGTCCCCATACTTCTGCTGAATGGCAGATTTGGGCTTACTCAACAGCAGCTCCAGATTATATTGCTGCTGATGCAACAGTCTTTGATGGTCCACCAGATATGGGAGGAAATCTATTAAGAGAAGGATCAAATGGATGGACATGTCTACCTGCTAATCCTAGAGGTCAATCTGACCCAGCTAACGGATGGATTGATCCACATGAAGCTATGCCACTTTGTGGAGACGCTGAAGTCTTTAAGTGGATTGGAGCGTATTTCGCAGGTGAAATCCCAGTAATGGATAAAGATGGATATGCGTGGATGCTTCATGGAGACATGGGAGAAGATAATACAATGGCTGGTGTAATGATGAAAGAAGATTCTACTCCAGGACAATGGATTGAATCAGGCCCACATTTAATGAGAATGCCTAAAGATCCTTCTACATTAGATGGAATGACTGACGACTTTTCATCAGGTGCTCCATATGTTATGTTCGGTGGAACTATATATGCCCATGTTATGTATCCTATGGCAGGATATTATGATTATCAACCAGAATCAGCACCCCAATAATTAACTTCTAAAAAAAACCCTCATTAATGAGGGTTTTTTTTTAATTATCTTTTTTAATTGGTGGCGTTGGAATTCCTACACTTTGTGATAAATAATTTGTCTCATTCATCTCACGCTCTAAGGCATCAATTGTTAATGGCTTACCTGAGTCTTTTCTGGAAACATTATCTCTGGAATTAGTAACAACTTTTTCTATTTCATTATTTAATTCTTCAGGCAAATTATCTTGAGAACTTTTTAAAGCCTCTAAGAACTTTTTACCAAATAGGCTGTCAACCATTAATTTTCGTCTAAGATTGAATGATAAATTACCCATTTGCTTTATAAGAGCATCTTTATCGTCTTGACTTAATCCTTCAAAGTTTTCGTAATCCATTGTCCTCTTGTAATGGGCAAACATTACAGGAATTTGCTCCATAGTTATAATCCAAACATCAAATTTTCCTTGAGGATAGTGTTTCTTCTTAATATCTGAGTATAGGTTTGATGGAACCACTAAATAAATATCTTTTTTGACTTTTGGAAGTTTAGCATATTTTTCTTGATCTTTTACTTTTGTATTAATGTCTGAAATAAATGATGCTGTATCTTGATTATCTTTTGGTGATTTAGCATCAAAAATAACATACCTGTCCTCAACAAGAATTGAGTTATCAGGTTTTTTCCTATCTGGAAAATCTTCTGGACCTACATATTTAATTGCATATTTTATGCATTCATTTGTAATAAAATTTGCAACATCAGATTCATGAGTCTGCCATGAAATTTTTCTTAAATTTTCATTTTCAACTCTCACTCTTTCTTCTTCATCTTCTTCTCTTTGCTTTTTTTCCTCTGCTCTTGATACGTAGTTATCATAATCAGACATTTTTTTATCAAAGGCTTTTCTTCTCTCTTCTTTAGTAGTTCTATACTTTGTAACTTCATCACGAAGTTCCATTATTTCATTATCTTTTTTTGAAATAACTGCCTCATTTTTTTTCAATTCATCGAGACGGCTTAATTGTAATTGTATGTTACTGATAATTTCTGAAAAATCATCAATCTTTGAATTTAACCTTATGGAATCTTTTTTTAAGATCTTCCAAGCAAATAATCTTTGAAAAAATCCATAATTATTGATTCTATCAAAAATATTTTTAATGTCTTTTATGATATCTTTAAGTGATTCAAAATATTTATTTTGAGATTCCATTCTTAAATATAATTAAAAAAAAAAGCCCTCCAAAGGAAAGCTTATTTAGTTGCCATAAGCAACACACAACATATCAAATGTAGTGATTTTTAAGTTTTTATAAAACTTTTATACATAATATGTCTAATTAGACATACGCATTTTTTTTCCAATATTAAATATTGGCATCATCAACCCTAAGGTTTTCATGTGATCTGATTGATTATAAAAGATTCTGAGTTTTCTGTTTTTAAACAGTTTAAAATCTATTCCTAGGTATGGCTCTAGATCATCACCATGCATTGAATCCATGTTCATTCCCATTTCGTGACTCATAAATCCAGCTGCAACATTGAATCTTCCGAGATTATACTTAACATTCAACATTATCTCATAATCATCGTCAATATCAAACGGTGTAATCATAACGCCAGCACCCAATGAAACTTTTGGTAAGACCATGTAATTAATACCAACTCCTAACTTAGAATACTCAGTCTCCAAATCAACTGCACCGGAAACACCAATATGTGCCTGAGAATGAATATTAAAACTTATTAGCAACAAAAGTGTAATTAAAAAATGTTTCATAATAATCTATTTAGGTAGTGAACCATGACGGTCATAATAATCCTTATCATATTGTTGTCTTTCTTTGTTTGACAAAATAAAGGAGGCTATAACAAGAAGAGTAACAATAATTCCAAAAATAAATATAGAAAAAGTTAAATTTCCTGAGATTAAATCGCTAATTTGACCGTATCTGTTCATTGAGCAAACTTATTAAATCAGTGTTCAATATATTGCTTTTTATATTATAATTAACAAATATTTTTGATTAATATGTTAAACTAAAATTTACATTTGTAGTGTGTTTAAAATAAGAAAAATTTCAAAAGAGTATTACCCTGAAATATTGTTTGTAATATTTCTTGTTGTGATGCTTACAAAAGTTTATATCATGGTTCAATTAGCCAATGGTGTGAACATTTTTTCTTAGACGTTTCTTCCTTGCTTTATCGCAGTTTCAAATTGTCACATTAAGATTTTTTTTTATATTTCAAACATGAATCTATCCTTCAGCATTAGAGGTCTTCTAATCATTACCTCAACTATGTTAATTATTAGCTGTCAAAAAAACGATAATTGGACTCCACTTTTTAATGGAAAGAATTTTGATGGTTGGGAAATTAAGGTTAAAGGTTTTGACCTAAATCATAACTATAGGGATACATATACTATTGAGGATGGAGTAATAAAAGTTTCATATGATAAATATGACTCCTTTGATGATAAAGATGGAAACATCTTCTACACTAGAAAAAAGTTTAAAGATTATCATTTAAAACTTGAATATAAGTTTTATGGAGATCATGTAAGGAATTCAGACTGGTCATACAGAAATAGTGGTGTAATGCTTCATTCAGAAAATCCAAATAAAATTTTTAAAGATCAAGGGGTGCCAGTAAGTATTGAAGCTCAATTTCTTGGAGGTCTAGAATACAGGGCAGATGGTGTCAAAACTACTCTAAATATGTGTTCACCAGGTACTGATGTAGATATTGATGGAGAAATTGCACTAAATCATTGTATGAGATCAAAATCTAAAATTTATCCAATAAATGAATGGGTTGGAATTGAGATAATAGTTTATAACGATTCAATAGTTCATCATATTATAGAAAATGATACAGTAATGACTTATACAAACATTAGATATGCAAATGATGAATATTATTCTGAGAACTTTAAAGACATGATTGGAGAACCACTCTCTGAAGGTTTTATAGCTCTTCAATCTGAAGGACATCCAGTTAAGTTCAGAAACATAATGATTAAAGAGTTAGATTAGTTTATTACAATATTTTTCCCCAATCTCCTCCAGTGTAAATTTCTATAATTGACCAAAAAATAAAAACCATAGATAGGAAAAAAAAAGTTATTCCGTAGAAAATCCAAAAAAGGTTTTTTTTGAATACATAAAAAATTAATCCAATTAAAATAGATGGAACATTTAGTAAAACTATAAATGTTATAGGATCTATTAAAAGAAAGAATTCAAAACTGAAATCATGAACTACAAAAAAAATTAATCCTAAAATATAGCTTAAAATCAAATATTTTTTCAATGTATTCATCTGAGGATTTTTATATTTTTATGTTTGATAAATATAATATTAATGAAAATACGCGAGGCTAAAATAAGTGATTTAGAAAATCTTTCCGTCCTATTTAATTCATACAGAGAATTTTATGGTAAAAAATCAGATAGATTAATAGCTAAAGAGTTTATTAACTCAAGAATTACTCTAGGGGATTCAAAAATATTTATTTGTGAATCTAATAATGATCTAATCGGGTTTGTTCAACTATATCCAATCTTTTCATCTACTAGAGTTAGTAAGTATTGGATATTAAATGATCTTTTTATCAATAAAGATTTTAGAGGAAAAGGTTTTTCTAAATTATTAATTCGAAGGGCACAGGATCTTGTTATTGACAGTAAATCCTGCGGAATGTTATTAGAAACAGAAAAAACAAATACTATAGGTAACAAACTTTATCCATCAACTGGATTTAAGAAATATAACCAATCAAACTTTTATGAGTGGATACCTAATTAATTTTTCTTAAGATTTCTCCAGCTTTAATTTTCATAAATACTGACTCATCAATAGCTAACTGACCATTTACCATCACATATTCTATTCCCTCAGGATATTGATGAGGGTCTTCAAAAGTTGCTTTGTCAATTATTTCTTTTTCATTAAAAATTGTTATGTCAGCTTTCATTCCAGGTTTAATCAGCCCTCTATCTTTTAATCCAAATGACTTTGCCGGTAAATATGTCATCTTATAGATTGCTTCGCTGAGAGATATAACTTTTTTCTCTCTGACATATCTTCCTAACACCCTAGGAAATGTTCCATATGCTCTTGGATGAGGGTGTCCCACACCAGGTTCAGACAATCTCCCATCAGATGCAATCATAGTATGAGAAAATTTCATAATATTTTCAACATCAGATTCATCCATCGCATGAAATATGCAACTTGCACCACCATTTAACTGTGCTTCAACAACCAATTTTGCACCATTTTCAATTGTAGGTTTTAAACCTTTCATCTCCGACCAATCTTTTAAAGTCTTTCCTTCTAACTCTGGCATCCAATCAACTTTAGAAAATTGAATTCTATCTAAATCATTCCCACCCCTATCGTTTAAAATATTAAATATTATCTGTTCTTCAATTTTTTTTCTCTGAGTTTTATCAGAGACTCTTTTTTTAAACTCTTTATTACCACCTGCTCGAGCCCATGTTGGAATTAGGACAGATATTCCTGTATGGCTTGCGCTATATGGATATTGATCAGCCATAATTTTAATCCCTTTCTGTCTAGCAGAATCAATTAGTGATAATGTTATTTCACTTTTTCCCCACATAGGTTTTCCAATTACCTTATGGTGTGTTAAAACTACACTTATATCAGCTTCTTTAGAGATTTGAATTGCTTCTTTGACTGCATCAATGATTTTCAGACCTTCATCCCTTAAATGTGAAGTATAAACACCTCCTTTTTTTGATATTTCTTTTGAAATTTCAATCACTTCTTCAACCTTAGAAAAATTACCTGGTAAATATTTAAGTCCCGTTGAAATACCAAAAGCACCTTCATCCATCGCCTTACTTGCCAAATCTTTCATTTGATTTAATTCATCATCTGTTGGTTCTCTATTATCAAGATTCATAACAACTCTTCTAATTTTATTATGTCCTGTTAAAAAACCTACATTCATTCCTACCCCTACTTGCTGAATTGTATCAAGAAATTCCTTAAATCCATAGCTAAGTGGCACTCCTCTTCCATCTGGTCCTCCAAAACTAGTAGTAACACCCTGTCTAAGGTGACTTTCACTATCTGAAAGTTTAATAAGGTTGTCCATTGGGTCTAGATGAGCATGAGTATCAATAAATCCTGGTGAAACAATTAGTCCAGATGCATCAATTATTCTTATTGAGTTTTTTGAATTTATCTCACCTATTCTTACTATTGTGTTTCCTTTAATTGCTATATCAGCAATTTTACTTTCACCTCCTGTTCCATCAAAAATTTCACCATTTTTAATTATTAAATCATAAGTTTCTATACTACAGCTTATCAGAGAGAATGATAGGAATATGAATATGAATTTTTTATACATTTTTATATATTTTCTATTAAGAAGGTAAATATTCTTTTAATTTTAACCAAGTTTAAATTATTCCCAATAAAAATTTAATAGATATGGAAGATATAAGAGAGTTTGATATAATCATATGGGGAGCCTCAGGATTCACTGGCAGACTAGTAGCTGAATATTTATACAAAAATTATGATTCAAAAGATTTAAAATGGGCAATAGCTGGAAGAGATAAAGAAAAACTTCTTCTGATTAGAGATACTTTTCTTGATACAAATATCCCTTTAATTATTGCAGACAGCTTTGATGAGATCAGTCTAAATAAAATGACAAAAAGAACCAAAGTTATTTGCACAACCGTTGGCCCGTATGCAAAATATGGTTCTCTAATGGTTAAATCATGCATTAAAACAAAAACACATTATTGTGATCTAGCTGGTGAAGCACAGTGGATCAGAAAAATGATTGATCTTTATCATAAGGACGCTATAGATAATCGAGTAAGAATTGTTAATTCCTGTGGTTTTGATTCGATTCCCTCAGATTTAGGAGTATATTTTATTCATAAAAATATTACTGAAAAAAATCTCTCAATAATGATGAGAGTAACAGGTGCAAAAGGAACCTACAGTGGAGGAACATACGCTAGCATACAGAATATAATTGAAGAAGCATCAAAAAACAGAGCGGTTAGAAAAAGCTTAACAAATCCATACGGACTTAATCCAATTGGAAAGCAAAATGGACCTGATAAGACAGATTTAAGATCTGTTGTATATGACAAGAAAACCAAAAGTTGGATATCACCTTTTTTAATGGCCGGAATAAATACTCGAATAGTAAGAAGAAGCAATGCGTTAAGCAATTTTAGCTACGGAAAAGAATTTAAATATGATGAAGCGGTAATGAGTGGTAAGGGTTTAAAAGGAAGAATAAATGGTATAATTTTATCAATTCCTCTTATTTTTATGGCTGCGAAACCCGGATCTTTTTTAAATAAAATTTTTAATATTATATCTCCTAAACCGGGACAAGGTCCAAACAAAAAAGAGAGAGAAAGCGGTTATTTTAGTTTACGTTTTTTTGTCTTTAAAAACTCAGGTGATAAATCAATTTTTAGGGTAACAGGTGATCGAGATCCTGGTTATGGATCTACCTCTAAAATGTTAGCAGAAAGTGCTGTCTGTCTTGCAAAAGATAAATTAGAAGATAAATTTGGGATCTTAACACCTTCTTATGCTATGGGTGAGAATATTCTTACAAGACTAAGTTCTAAAGCTGGATTAACATTTAGTAAGGTTAATTAATGATTAACAAAAAGTTTAAAATTAAATAACAGTTTATTTACAATTTATTAACGAACAGAAGTGATTATTATTTCTGATTAGATTATCTTTGTAAAAAATTTAAATACTCAAAAAATTAACCATGAAAAACTTATTATTTTCCATAACAATTTTATTTAGCTCACTCACATTATCGGCAAATGAAACAAATCCAGAAATTTATGGATATTGGCTAAATACTGATAGTGAAATTTTATTAATTCAGACAAATAACACTTTTACAAGGAGATCTAAATCTGATGTGATAGCAACAGGTAAATTAATTATTGGTGACAACAATATAAATGTCTTAAGAACTGATACTGGTGAAGAATACACATTAGATTATTTCCTAGGTGAAGAAACGCTAGTAGTTAGAAAACCCAATTCAAATCAAGCATGGTTATTTACAAAAGTTGGAAACTAATACTATCTTTAGAATTTTTAGTATTGTAATTAATTACTCTATACTGTGATAGTTTTTTTTTAATAAATATAGAGTTTTTTAATCTTATTAAATTAAAGGAATAAGATTAGATTCTTTAATCTCTTTAAATCCACCCCTAATATTTACAATATTATGAATTCCCCTACTTTTCAATATTGAGCAAGCGATCATACTTCTATATCCTCCTTGGCAATGTATAAACTTTAAATTATTATCAATGAAGTCATGAAAACTTTCATTTAAAGATGATAGAGAGATATTCATAGCTTCTATGACATGACCTTGATTAAACTCACTATTTCTTCTAACGTCAATAATTTTATCTTTTGAAAGATTAATGTCTGTTATTTGATTAGAATCAATTGAATCAACACTATCTGTTTGTCTTCCAGATTCTACCCATGACCTTAAACCACCATCTAGATACCCTAATGTATTATCAAAACCTACTCTAGAGAGTCTTGTTATAGTTTCTTTCTCTCTTCCAACATCACAAACAAACAAAAGCTTTTGGTTTATGTCTGTTATCATTTCTCCAACCCATGGGGCAAAAGAGCCATCTAAACCAATATATATTGATCTTGGTATATGACTTTTTTCAAAATCATCTGGATTTCTCACATCTAAAATTAATGCATCAGTTGAGTTAGCAATTTTTTCAAAATCACCCGGATTTAAGGCCTTATTCATTGAAATTATTTTGTCAATATCAGTATATCCTTCCTTATTCATTTTAACATTTGACGGAAAATATTTTGGCGGTGGCTCTAACCCATCCAAGAGTTTGTCTACAAAAGTTTCTTTTGATAAATTATTACTAAGCGCATAATTTACTTTTTTTTGATTTAATAATGTATCATATGTTATAGACATCATGTTTTTACCACAAGCAGAACCTGCGCCATGGGCAGGATATATAGTAATATTATCAGGGAGAGACATTATCTTATTTCTTAAACTATCATAAAGTTTTCCAGCTAGTTCTTCTTTGGTGATATTTAAGTTTTCTTGAGCTAAATCTGGCCTTCCAACATCCCCAAGAAATAGAGTATCTCCAGTAAATAAGGAATGTTCAATATCGTTTTCATCTTTCAATAAATAACAAGTACTTTCTAGTGTATGTCCAGGTGTATGTATAGCTTTTATTATTACATTTCCTAATCTAAACTCCTGACCATCCTCTGCAATAATTGATTCGAAATTTGTTTTTGCTGTAGGACCATAAATTATTTTTGCACCAGACTCTTTTGATAACGTTAAATGTCCGCTAACAAAGTCTGCATGAAAATGAGTCTCAAATATATATTTGATTTTTGAATTTGTTTTTTTTGCCTTATTTATATATTGATTTACTTCTCTTAAAGGATCAATTATTGCAACTTCATTTTCACTTTCTATATAATATGCCCCCTGAGATAAGCATCCAGTATATATTTGTTCTACTTTCATAAATACAAAATTAAATTATATTAACAGTTAATGTTCATATTTGACTCTGTTTTTTTATTAAAAAAAGAGAGGAAATTAAGTTGATTGGAAACCAACTTTTATTTCTGTTACAATATATTAAGTGTTTTGTTGTCTTTGGGTTGTATAGATTTTTATTTATTGAGTTAAAAATAATTTCCCTTTTTGATAAACTATCAATGTCATCAGTTATTATACTATCCGTAAAATAATTTATTAATGTAACAGGCACTTTTCTGAATCCCAACTCTTTTAATGCATTAAATCTGTGGTGACCGTCAATAATCAGATTTGTTTCACTACAAATTAATATTGTTGAAATAATTAATTCATTATTCCTATATTTTAAATTATCCTTGATTAATTCCTTTTTATCAACTAAAACCTTTTCATGGGGAAGAAGTAAGTTAATTTCAACTTCAGTTATTCCTTTTATTATATCACTATCTATTTTTAAAGAAAACATAAAAATTATTTGAATTAAAGTTAAGTATATTTTATGTGTAGTTTTTGTAAATTTAAGTATGTCAAAAAAATTACATTGGGAGAGTATATATAAAGATAAGTCGCCGGAACAAGTCTCGTGGACTCAAAAAACACCAACAACCTCGATAAGTTTTTTTGATGATTTAAATATTAATAAACAAGCTCCAATAATTGACGTTGGGGGCGGAGAAAGTAGATTTGTTGACTACCTTATAGAAAAAGGTTTTGAAGATATTTCAGTTCTTGATATATCTGAAAACGCAATTAATAAAACCAAAAAAAGATTAGGTGTACTATCAGAAAAGATAACATGGATTATTTCGGATATTAATGATTTTGAACCAAATATTCAATATAATTTCTGGCATGATCGAGCTGTTTTTCACTTCCTGACATCTAAAAATGAGATAAATAACTATGTTAGAAAAGTAAAGTTATATTCAGAAAACTTTTTAATTGGAACATTCTCAAAATTTGGTCCAGAAAAATGTAGTGGACTAAAAATTACTCAATATGATGAGTCTATGCTATCTAATCTTTTCTCAGGCGATGGATTAAGTTTAAAAAAATTTAAATACGAAAATCACACAACTCCTTTTGATACCCAACAAAATTTTATATTTTGCTGTTTCACTTCATAAATCAATAATAAATAATGGAATATAATAATCTACCTGGGACAGATATTAAGGTTAGTAAAATTTGTTTAGGAACCATGACATGGGGAAGGCAAAATAGTGAATCTGAGGCGTTTGAACAAATGGATTATAGTATTCAAAATGGTGTAAATTTTTTTGATACAGCAGAACTATATCCAGTCCCAGCTACTCCTGAAAGATATGCAGACACAGAGAGAATTATTGGAAATTGGATTAATCAAAGAGGCTCAAGAAATAAAATTATTTTGGCATCAAAGATTGCTGGACCTGGAGACTATACAGCTCATATAAGAAAGTCTGGATTTAAAGGAGACTCCATTGAGGAAGCAATTAATGGAAGTCTTAAAAGACTAAAAACTGATTATCTAGATATTTATCAGCTTCATTGGCCTGAGAGATCAACAAATTTTTTTGGTAAAAGAGGTTTCACCTATGTTGATGACCATTGGAAAGATAATTTTTTAGAAATATTAGAAAACTTGAGAAAAATAATTGAGACTGGAAAGGTAAGATATGTTGGATTATCTAATGAAAATCCATGGGGAATAATGAAATACCTTGAATATTCAAAAAGTGGACTACCAAAAATGATTACCATTCAGAATCCTTACTCTCTTTTGAATAGATTATTTGAAATAGGAAGTGCTGAGATTTGTAAAAGAGAAGACGTGGGCCTCCTAGCATACTCACCATTAGGATTTGGTGTACTATCTGGCAAATATCGTAATGGGTCAATGCCTGAAAACAGCAGATTGAAACTCTTTCCAAATCTTGCACGTTTTAGCAACGAAAAATGTTTTGACGCAGTAAATTTGTACCATGATATAGCTAGCAAACATGGTATGAGTCTAACTCAAATGTCACTTGCCTTTGTTAATGACAGACCATTTGTCACAAGTAATATTATTGGTGCTACAAGTATGAATCAATTAAGGGAAAATATTGATTCTGCAAATATTAAACTCTCAGATGAAGTGATTTCTGAAATCAATGGAGTTAATGAAATGATTCCTAACCCAGCACCTTAATTCTAAGTTTTTGGATCAGGTCCGTATATGTTATCCCCGGAATCTCCCTCTCTAACAAATAAAAAAATTAAAAAAATTGGACCAATGATTGGAAGTAAAACAGTTAAATATATCCAGCCACTTTTTCCTATATCATGAAGCCTTCGAATAGAAACTGAAATTTGAGGTATCATAACAGAAAGACCATAACCAATATAAATTGGACCATATCCTATTCCCCAAACTGTCCCAAAAATAATATCCAAATAGAAAGCCGAAAGACTAAAAATTGAATTAAATAAAAAAAACATCCAGTACTCTTTTCTTCTGGATCTTCCATTAAATTCAAAATACGAATTGATTACTTTTAAATACCATTCCATTTTTTTAATTTACAAACCTAAATATTAATACCAAAATTAAAAGTTTATAATAAATTTAGATCTAATTATTTGTAAAGTAAATGGAATCAAACATTAATAGCTTATCCTTAAAAGAAATCAAAAAAAATCTTTTACTAGATTATGGAATAGAGGGAGAGATAATTAAGCTGTATGGTGAATTAGACTTAAACTTTAAAGTAACATCAAATAAGGGAATTTCATACTTACTTAAGATTTCAAGGTCAAATTTTAATCCTAAATATATTGACTTTCAAAGTTCCTTGATAAAGCACATCAACAAAAATTGTGAGATAAAAACAAATATTATAATTAAGACAATTGATAAACGTGAATCATCAGTTATAAAAGACAAATATAATCTTGTTAGATCAGTAAGACTTTTCACATGGATAGACGGAAGGCTATGGAGCTCTGTTAATCCAATTAAAAAAAAATTACGTACACAATTAGGAACCTACACAGCTTTAATATCAAGTTCACTTATAAGTTTTGATCATACTTTATCCAGTAGAGAAATTGATTGGGATATTTCAAACTCACTTTGGGTTGAAAGTTACTTATCAAAATTTAACTCTAGGAAACATAAATTAATAAACAGCTTTATAACAGACTTTAAAAAAAATCTAATTCTATATAATAGTCTAGAAAAATCAATAATTCATAATGATATCAATGACAATAATATTATTGTATCTAATAATATGAAAGAGCCTGTAATTGAATCAATTATTGATTTTGGTGATTCTGTTTATTCCCAAAGAATAAATGATTTAGCTATATCATGCGCATATGGAATAATGAATTTAAATGATCCACTATCTGGATGTTGCGAAATTGTAAGTGGCTACAATAAAGCATTGAATATATCTGAAAATGAACTAAAACTTTTATATAATTTAATTGGAATGAGATTGGTTATTTCTGTGACAAAATCTATGATTAACAAGCTTGATCATCCAGATAATGATTATCTAACTATTAGTGAAAAGCCAGCATGGGATCTCTTGGAAAAATGGTCAAGTATTAACTCAGAATTTGCATATTATTCATTTAGGAAATCGTGTAATTTAAATGCCCATCCCGACTGTAATAAATTTTATAAATGGGTCAGAAATAAAAAGTTCAAAGCGAAAGATTTATTTCCAACAATACAAAAAAAAGAATTTTATAAAGTTGATCTGAGCGTCGGAAGTGAATGGATTGGTGGAAAAAATGAGGTGGAAGATTTAGATATCTTTCAATTTAAAATTAATAAACTTCAAAAAGAAAATTCTAAAAAAATTATAGCAGGTGGTTATCTAGAACCTAGATCAATATATACATCTGGGTCATATGAAAAAACAGGAAATTATGGCCCTGAAAATAGAACTATTCATTTAGGTTTAGACTTTTGGCTTCCTCCAGGAACTAAAGTAGCCTCTATATTTGATGGTGAAGTTATTACAGCTGTCAATGACAAAGGACATAAAGAATATGGTGGACTTGTAATTATTAAACACAAGATTGATGAAATAGAATTTTACACTCTATATGGACATAATACAGAAGAAAGTGTTCTTAAAAATAAAATAGGTAGCAAAGTGAAAAAAGGAGATATAATTGCAGAGATAGCAAATTATCCAGAAAATGGAAATTGGGCGCCGCATCTACATTTTCAAGTAATGTTATCAATGCTGAATTATAAAATAGATTATCCAGGGGTATGTTATTTTAATCAAATTGATGTATGGAAAGATTTATGCCCTGATCCTAATTTACTTTTTAAATCAAGAAATTTAGATCCTGATATATCAAACTCTCAAGAGGAACTAATTAAACACAGAAAAAACCACTTAGGAAAAAGTCTTAAACTTCATTACGAGGAGCCTCTCCACATTGTAAGAGGAGAAGGTGTTTATTTAATTGATATTAAAGGAAGAAAATATTTAGATACAGTAAACAATGTAGCGCATGTTGGACATGAGAATGAATCTGTGGTTGCGAAAGGCAAAAGTCAGATGTCAATATTAAATACTAATTCAAGATATCTTCACAAGAATATTAATGAGCTTTCAAAAGAATTACTAAAAACACTTCCCCATGAGCTTTCTGTTGTTCACTTTGTAAACTCAGGAAGTGAAGCTAACGAATTGGCAATTAGGATGATGAAGTCTCACACTGGGCAAACTGATATAATTGTTTCTGAACATGGTTATCATGGTAACACCAATATATGTGTTGATATTTCATCATATAAATTTGATGGTAAAGGTGGAAGTGGACCACCTGAAAATACTCATGTAATTCCTATACCAAATAGTTTTCGAGGAAAGTTTAGGGGTCCTAATACAGCAATGAAATATGTAAATGAAGTTAAGGAATGTATAAAGAACATTCATTCAAAAAAAAGGGGATTAGGCGGGTTTATAATTGAACCTATTTTAAGTTGTGGTGGTCAAGTTGAATTGCCAAAAGGTTTTTTAAGGAATACATATGAACTTGTTAGAAAAAATGGGGGAATATGTATTTCAGATGAGGTTCAAGTCGGATGTGGTAGGCTTGGGAAATCATTTTGGGGATTTGAAATTCACAACGTGATCCCTGACATAATTACTATAGGTAAACCTCTTGGTAATGGACATCCAATTGGTGCTGTCGTATGTACAAAAGAAATAGCTGAAAGTTTTGCTAATGGAATGGAGTTTTTTAATACGTTTGGCGGAAATCCTGTTTCTTGCTCTATTGGAACAGAGGTCTTAAAGTTTGTTAAAAATGAAAAACTTCAAAAAAAATCTAAATATTTGGGAGACTATTTTAAGGGAGAACTCATAAAACTATCTAAAAAGTTTGAAATAATTGGTGATATTCGAGGACAAGGATTATTTCTAGGAATTGAATTTGTAAACAGTGAGATGAGTCCTTTGAATGAAGAAACGAGATATATTGTTAATCGTTTTAAAAAATTTGGAATTCTATCAAGTGTTGATGGTCCAGAAAATAATGTTATTAAAATTAAGCCACCTTTAACATTTAGTAAACACAACTGTGATATGTTTATTCTTTATCTTAGTAAAATATTAAATGAAGATTTTCTAAAAAGAAAGTATTATGTATAAATATATATTTTTAACAACATTTTTATTTTTAAATTCTGCATTAGTTATGTCGCAAAAATATGAGACCCAAGAATATGAGGTTGTTGACGAGATGGATAAAATTGAAATTAGATATTATCCTAGTGCTCCCATGATTAAGGTATCTTCAAACCAAAGTAGAAATAATAACTTTGGTAAGCTTTTCAGATATATTGCTGGTAATAATAATGATGAAGAAAAAATTGCAATGACAACACCTGTCTATATGTCTGACCAAAACAAGACTATGGAATTTGTTCTTCCTAAAAAATTTCTTTCCAAAGATTTACCAGTCCCTAATGATGATGACCTAGAGGTATACATATCTAAGCCTAAATATTTTGCGGCAATAAAATATTCCGGTTATTCAAATAGTAAAAAGGAACAGAACCATAGAGAAGAGTTAATTGAAATTATACAAAATAATCAGCTAAAAATGTTAAGCGAATACTTCGTGCTTTCTTATGATGCTCCTACAAAATTTTATAATAGAAGAAACGAAATTTTGATCCAGGTTGATTATTCAAATTGAATATTTGAATAAAAAAAATCAAATTATTAATCATATTTTAAAAAAAATATTCTAAAAATATCATTTTCATAAAACTGAAGTTTTTTATTAATAAATAATTTTTATCAGATTTCATAAATAGTAGATTTGAATCCAACAAATTTTAAATCTATAATTATGAATAAAAATAAACTAAAAGTTTCTCATCATTTAAGAATTACTTTTTTAACTCTTTTTGCTTTTTTATCTTCAAATATTAGTTATTCTCAAGATTTTGGAGCAGATATAGTGAGTTCTTATGTTTGGAGAGGTACTCAATTTGGATCTGGTGCTCATGTACAACCATATATGACTCTTGGATCTGGAAACCTTGAAGGTGGAATATGGGGAAGTTTTCCTACTTCAGCTAAGGGAGGCGGAAATGAGCTTGACGCATATCTAAGTTATGACTTTGGGCCATTAGCACTGACGCTAACAAATTATACATTCCCAGGTGAAGGAGGGAAATACACAAAAGGGGAAGGTTTTTTTGAAGGTGACTATATGGAAATAAGTGGCTCAACATCTATATTTGGCTTTGATATAATGACTGGATATTTCACAGAACAAGAGGCGTTATATATAGAGCTAGGGTTTGATGCAGGTCCTGTTAACGTAGCAATTGGTTACGGAAATGATCAAGGAGATTCTTGGTATGCAAACGGAGGATCTGGTCTTGTAAATATGACATTCTCTGGTTCTAAGGAAATTACACTTTCTGAATCATATTCATTACCTGTATTTGGATCATTCATTGTAAATCCTGAAGCTGAAACAGCATTTTTGGTTTTTGGTATTAGTTTCTAAATTTATAATGTTATGAAAAAAATAGAAGCAATTATTAGAAAGTCAAAATTTGACGAAGTCGTAAACGCTCTGCATGTTGCAGAGGTATACTTTTTCAGCTACTGGGATGTTACAGGTGTTGGAAATGAAAAAATTGGCAATGTATACAGAGGTATCACATATAGTACTAAAGATATCCAAAGGAGATGTTTATCAATAATAGTATCTGACTCATTTGTAGATATAACTATTGATGCAATTTTAAAGTCTGGAGCTACTGGTAATGTTGGAGATGGGAAAATATTTGTATATCCATGTGAAGAAGCATACCGAATAAGAACAGGAGAAAAAGGTAATAAATCATTTAACTAAATATTATGGAATTATTGACAACAAACAATGTATGGATGATGTTCTGTGCAGCATTGGTATTTTTTATGCATCTTGGATTTTCATTTTTAGAAATCGGTCTAACTAGACAAAAAAATACAATAAACATTTTATTTAAAAACTTTTTTATAATAACAATGGGAATTATAGTCTATTGTCTTTTTGGATTCAATTTAATGTATCCCGGAGATTTCAACATTATTGGTAATGGTATTTTGGGATTTGCTGGACTTGGATTAGACTCTGTTGCAGCTGCTGATTTGAGCTATAACGAAGGATACACATATTGGACTGATTTCTTATTTCAGGCAATGTTTGCTGCAACTGCCGGGACAATTATATCAGGAGCTGTAGCAGAAAGAATTAAAATAAATTCATTTATGTTAGTTGTATTCTTATATATAACAATAGTTTATCCAATAGTTGGTTCATGGCAATGGGGATCAGGTTTCCTCTCTGAAGTATTCGGTTTTTATGATTTTGCGGGATCTACATTAGTTCATTCTGTAGGAGGATGGGGTGCTTTAATTATTATATATCTTTTAGGAGCTAGAAAAGGAAAATTTGATAATAACGGAAATCCTGTTGCGATTCCTGGATCAAATATTCCTCTATCAGCTGCTGGTGTTCTAATTCTCTGGTTAGGTTGGTTTGGATTTAATGGTGGTTCTGTTTTATCTGCTGATCCAGCAAATACTTCATTAGTACTTGTTACAACTTGTTTAGCCGCAGCTGCAGGAGGGATAGGAGCTGCTTTTTTCTCTAATTTATTATATAAAAATTTAGATATAACAAT
>TARA_B100001057_G_scaffold295944_3_pt1 | contig 28410 bp, 10 predicted proteins | sample TARA_B100001057 | Tara Oceans TARA_B100001057 (sample SAMEA2621839) | marine metagenome | biome: marine biome (ENVO:00000447); feature: surface water layer (ENVO:00002042); material: "saline water (ENVO:00002010), including plankton (ENVO:xxxxxxxx)" | depth 5 m
ATCGGCAGAAACCAATGATGTAGCAGAACCAAGATAGTTGGTAGAACCATTTGCACTGTATGATCCATCTGTTCCAAGACCAGCACCAGACTGAGTAGCATCCAATTCAGATTGGAGACTAGTAGCATCAGACTGAAGTGTAGAAATGTCACTGACTATTGAAGCAGCAACTCTAACACCAGAGGCCGTCTTTGTAAGAGTGGCACCGTCTAACTTCATCTGAAGCGTAGCATCAGTATGAGTTGAAGCACTAGAACCGTCTTGTGACAACATCAAACCAGAATCAGACGCAAGGTCTAGACCGATTTCGTCGGAAGGTAGTTCTACAACACCAGCACCAAATGACAAGAATAGTTCATTACCATTCTTCTTAATACCAGCACCAGCTTCGATTTGTCCAGCACCTGAGAACTGCTCAAACGTCATGTTGGTAGAACCAACAGAGATGTTATCTGCACTTACAAGTACGAAACCGTTGCTTGCGTTTGTAGTACCTTCTTCAACGAATGTGAACGCACCAGAAGTAACTTCTGGGTCAGAATCAAAATCCGCAGCTCTTACAGCAGCACCAGATGCCTGAGCAACATAGATACCGTTCTGAGATGCGTCTGTTTGATCCTTAACAAGTACTCTGTCACCACTTGACAGTGTAACACCGTCAACTGTTGAACCATTAGCGAGTGCGCTTGAAAGGTCTACATTTCCTGTTGTAGTAACTCGTACTGATGCCTTAACATCAAGACCAGAAGCAGTTGCGTCTACATAACCCTTAGTCGCAGCATCCGCATCGTCAGAAGGAGTAGGCAAGTTAGTGATTTTGTTGGTGCTCATATTCAGAGTACCACCCATCGTATCACCAGCTCTCACTACTGCAGCGTCAGCAACATCAGATACTGCCTTAGTTGCACTGTCAAGTGCTTCGTCAGCAGTCTTCATAGATGTTGTTGAGTCAAGATAGTTAGTACCACTGTATGATACAAACGATCCATCAGCAGCAAGACCTACTGCGTTTTCTATGGCATCAACTTCTGATTGAAGTCCTGTGATACCACTAGATACGGAACCAGCAACTGAATCAGCAACAGACTTAATCTGTGCATCAAGAGCTTCGTCAGCAGATACCAATGAAGTCGCAGAAGCAAGATAGTTCGTAGAACCATTTGCAGTGTAAGCACCACCTGTTCCAAGACCAGCACCAGTTTGTGTTGCATCTAATTCAGACTGAACTGCAGCAACAGCGCTATCTAATGCTTCATCGGCAGAAACCAATGAAGTTGCACCTGTGAGGTAAGTAGTAGCACCATTAGCACTATACGCACCATCGGCACCAAGTCCAGCACCTGTTTGAGTTGCATCCAACTCAGATTGTACATTTCCAATAGACGTTGCGTTTGCGCTGTCTGCAGAAGCTCTTGAAGTTGCTTCTGAAGTAATCGCATCAGCATTTGTCTTGATCTGGGCATCCAATAAAGAATCTGCATTCTTTAATGAGGTTGCACCAGAAATATAGTTTGACGAACCATCAGCGGTATAAGTACCGTCTGAGTTCAACCCTGTGCCAGATTGGCTAGTGTTGATTTCGTCTGATACTGCTTTAATCGCAGCATCCAACAATGCGTCAGTCCCTTTAAGGGTTGTTGCACTGTCAATATAGTTTGTTCCACTGTGACTGGCTAACGAGCCGTCAGCAGATAGACCAGCACCAGTTTGTGTGGCGTCTAGTTCAGATTGAATCGCCGCGTCAGCAGATTGTCTCGCGGATTCTTCAGCATTAACGTCCGCAATTCTAGCAGATGTTTCTACTGCAATTGCCGCTGTCATCTCTGTGAGTGTAACCGCTTGACGTACTACGACTTGATCGCTTCCGTCTAAACTGGAGAACTTAAATACTTTTTCAGTAGTATTATACCACAAACGACCAGCGGATGCTGGTGTAGGGTCGGCAGCCACCTGCTCAATTCGTAAACTTTCGATTACTGAATTGTCTGCAAGCTTAATGCCATGAAATTTAATATACTTATTAGACATTTTTTTCCTCTCTGTTAAAAAGATTTATTTTTGCAAAATTAAATGATCCGGTAACTCGAATCGACAGTGTTCTATTTATAAAATAATTTAATTTTAAGGTTAGTTATCTGGCAATAATTCTACATTATCGAAAATAACATCGACATAACCAGTAATTGTTTCTGAAAGATGTACTTTAAAGCTATTAGAATCTATTACTTCTACATAAGCAATGAATGGGGTTCCGTCAGTTTCGAAAAGTTTTTCATGAAAAGAAGTAGTTCCTTTGTCATGTTGGATGACCCACTGATTTGCAGCACTATTAATAACATATCTAAATGTTCTTAATACTGGTTTATTAATCAGATCTATATAATCTGAAGTTGTAGCAATACTGGCAAGTTCTAGATTAGTTCTCGCTTCGGCGGCATTAGATCCACCAGTTCCACCATGCTCCAGTCCGATATGCTCGCCGGTTTGAAATTCAGCGAGCCCCTCGGTATTTCCTGTGCCATCCTTATTAACTCTAATTGGGATAGTAGAGTTAGACATATGTTACTCCTACTTACGATGATAGGAGCCGCGTATCCGCCTGTGATGATGTGATTCCATATCCAGCGACCATTGTCAAAACTCTCATACCATTACCAAAAGGTTTCGTTGACATAAGTGCCTTATACAGTCTTCTCTTGTCTGTTGTACCAGTAGTACTGAATCGATCACTTGTTATCAAAGTATCCTGACCTACGGCACCTCCATCAGAAAACGCAATCAAATCCAATTCTTTTCCTGTAAAGAAGTATCTCTGTGATCCCAATCTATTCGGGAACTGGATTACTAATTGTCCGTCTTCATTCAATGCAAGTTGTTCTAATATATTTAGTACCGCATGAGAGTCCGTCTCAGATATACCGGCGAAAACGTGTCTATCCCAAGGTTTCAGTACGTCTTTCTCGCGAACTACGAATCTTCTGAATCGTCCTTGGTTCTCAATATCAAAAGCCTTCAATTCCTGTTCTACAAATTCATCGACTCTGAAGTCAAAGATTCTAGATCCGAATTGATTTGTTAGTCCTTCTACAAAGGCAGAAGTTGTTCTGTCTGTAGTTTCTCCACTGGATTCATCTACAGAGAAGAATGGAGTCAAATCGGAATACAACAAAGGCGGTTCAGACGTTTGATATACACAGTGTACTGGTTGTGATAATGAATCATAATCCGGAACACCAGTTGTAGAATCAACGTGTCTCTGAATAACAAACCATGCATAATCGTCTGCTTGTGCGCTTGCGGCTTGATCTCTGAGATAGAAAACAACACCGTGATCCGCAACAGTTAATGTATAACTCATTGGGTATGATAATGCAACACTTCTTTCTTGTTTACCAGTTCTTCTAAAGAATCCTTTCTGCATTCTCAGAGTACCAGTATTGAATGGAGTATCAAATACTAATTCTGTACTTGATCCTCTCAGATATTTATCTTCATATCTAAATTCTGCTTTAGTTGTTTCTGTTCCGTCAGAAGTTCCTCCCCCAAGAATTCTTTCGCCTTCTGTGCCAGAAACTACTTTATTATAATCCTTAAATCCAACAATACCGGCAGAAGGATTCAGACCACTAGTTCTTATTGCTTGAAGTGATTGAACTTCCAAATAATCAGTAACTTCTGGCGATATTAAGTGAGTTCTTGCTCGAACATATCCTGAGTATTGAGGTCTAACACCACCAAGGAATCCTGGCTCTCTAAATTCTCCTTTTTCAAGTCCATCTGCACTTTGTATAGAAGTTACAGTTCCATCACCTTTAATTTGATATTCTGTCGCAACGTGTACTTTCAGATATTCAAACTCAGTATTTCCTTTATTTCCCCCAACACCTTGATAGTTTTGAGTTGCAATAAATGGAGACGCATCTGTTACTTCATAACCTCTACTGACTTCGAAACGAATTCTCCAAGGTTGATCTCCGCCAACACCACCTAAGTTTGATTGGTCATTTGTTTCAAGAACAATCGGCCCGATTGAGTGATCTGCGATAAACTCAAAACTTTCTAATTCTAAACCACACTCATGGTATGGGAAAGAAGAATAGTGTGCGTAGTTATCGGACACAGAAACTTCTGGATGATACCCTCTCAGATCTGGGTCAAATGAGGTTTCTGGGCCCTTTCTATCTCCCTGAGATATAAATCCGGTTGAAGAATATGTAGTCCCAGCTTCAGAGACAAACTTAGGCCCTGCTGCACCAATAACGTGTTGTTTGTAAGAAGTAAAATACTTAGTATTCCCTCCCAAAGTTGTCGGATGAGACGTAGCATCTGCAGTAGATGTGGATGAATTATTATAACTTGCCCCGACAGCATCTGATAAGTGAGTTATTGGATCCGCAAATGTTCCAAAATCTCTGGCAAATGGAAACTTAATTTTAACTTTTTGTCTTACCAGAGAAGAAGGTAATTGAGATCTTACAAAACCAATTGTTTGTAGAGGCCCCAAACCTCCAGTATCATCGTCAGTGAACTCATACTGAGTCATTGGTGTAACTGTAAGTTGACCAGTAAACACTGCTTCTGATGGTAGATCGTCTACATACATTGTATTGTTTGTGTATTGTGTTCCGTCCCATACTTCCATATCATATAAAGATACAGTAGTAGGAATATCTGTATATCCATTTGATGTCATTTCATTCATAATAACTAAGAATGAATCGTCTGCTAATCCTGTCGCTGCAGTAATTACAGAACCAAATGGATCTGAATCAGATGATCCTGTAGCATAAACTGATGTGTATTTAGAAGAATTTTCATTCATTAATCCATATGCACCAGTTTGGTTATGTATAGATGTCTTGTCTAGATACGCCCATGAGTCTGGTGTATATTCAAACTTAATTAGGTTTGATTCTAGACTTACTTTCATAAACTTAGATATATAAGAATTAGTTATAACTGAATTCTTAATGGCAGCACCTAACGATGCGGAACTGTTAAATCTTCTATCCGCAGTATACTCCAAAGTTAAATCAAAAGTTGAAGGAGTAGTGTAGATTTCCGAAATAGAACTCTGAGTTATCAAACCACTTAATACAAACTCAAATTTATCTCCATAGTAGGCTTCGTTTGGAAGAGCGAAATCAATCTTATGATGATATCCTCCCAAATAATAATTACCATTTGCATCGGAACTATCCTTTACAGCAACACCGAAAGAACCGTTGATTGCAGTTATACCAATTGGAGTAGAAGAAGCGCTTCTAACACTCGTATCGACTGGACTCATTCCAAAGTTGGCTCTATCAGATTCTATTCTAACTGGTTCTAAACTTTCTGAATAGTTTGAAGAATTGTAACCAATAGATAAATCAAATCCTACTTTATTAGATCTAAACAATATATTAGATGTATTCTCCGAATCTATCTCAAAACTATATTCTGGTAAATTATCATTCAACTCGTTCGCTAATTCTAATGCAAAGTCAGAAATAGAAGTAGACTCTACAGTAATCTGAACAGTTACTGGATCGCCAAATAATACATCACTAGAAGCTCCAGTATATCTTCCTTTAATCCTTTGTAGAGTAAAAGTATAAACATCTCCTAACTGCATACCTGTTACCGCCAGTGCCGATGGGGAACTATTATCTTCTGTTTTCATAGATAAAGTCATAGATCCCAGAAGAGTCTTTGGTTCTATTTGATCTGAAGTAAAGAATGTTTCTGATTTATCTAACGCAATCCAGAAATGATGTTTATTTCCTTGAACTAGTTCTTCTTCTTTATACTGAACTAAACTTGCTTCGGTGGAAGTAGACAGACCAGTAGTAACATCTTCCGGAGAAAACTTAACACCTCTTGCAGAATTGATCAAACATCTCTTAACTTTGTTATATTCATTTTCGTAAACAAGTTTAGCAACTGTTCCGATTCCTACATATCCAGTAGAATACCCAGTTCCAGAAATTACCCCACCTTGCGGATCTTTCTTTAGAAATGTCTTACCTTCTCCAGAATTTACAATAAATTCATTAGACTCTTCGGGTTGTACCATATCAAGAGTTACGTAACTCATTCTTTCTGTAGGAGATGCACCTCTACCATCATACTCGTTTTGTTCGTCAAAAGTTACCCGTTGCTTACCGGCAGGCATGCCGGAGGATTTTGATTTGATCCATCCGACAACTAATGCCGGAAAATATTGAGTAGTTGCAGCGTTTCTTACATCATCATTGTCCCAAGAACTAACAGTAAAACTATCTCCGACTTGATGAGAAGTTCCCAAAGAATCATTTACAAGATTCACAACCACTTGATTATTGATATCAAACTGATCAGTTACAGGTTCTATTTTGTTAAGAAGACTTTTCTCTCTTTCAAATTCTATTCTAAAGGATAAAGACTCTGCTGAACCGGCACCAATACTTGAACTGTGTACTATATCATTAGTGTTTTTATCGGCGACATTTGTTAATTCGGTTTGAGCACTAAATCTACTTAACTTTGAAAAAGTAAGAGCTCCAAAATCTCCTGTCTTATCTCCCTTTTCTCCAAGAGTTTGAACACCGGAATTAGAAAATCCGGTAGATTGTGGAGGAATTCTAGAAAGAGTAGTATAATCTGGTTCTTTGGCCGATACAGTTACTATAATCTGAGCATTACGCAATGACGACTGTTGGCTGGGCCCACTTTCAGTTGCATTTGCCTGGCCAGGTCCAGATTGAGTCCAATAATCATAACTCCCCGAAGGATACTGAATTTGAGTCGCAGAAAACCCTCCATTTTTTAGTCTTTGGCCACTATTAGAAGTCAAAGTTGCTCCTTCAAGAATAAATTGATCCGCGGCCGAAGCTTCTCTTTTAGATGATGTTCCGGAACCAACCAATCTATAAGGTCTAACTACTATACTTATATCATGATCTTGAGCATTAAAAGTGCCAGCCATAGTAAAGGTATTTGACACCGATTTGTTCTCATAGTTTACAGTCACATCTATTGGTTCTGACCATCCAGTCAGTTCTGCAGTAGAATTGTCGTCATCTCCAAAAGGGTTTTCTGAAAAGATTTTTTCGCCGGGGAAGAAATCTTTAGACAATGCTTCTACTACAAGTTGTCTTCCCTCTGTCTGTTCTACCCATTCGTCTATAAAGACAGTTTTTCTTTGTAGATTTCCATATGGTTTCTTTTCAACATTAACTCTTGTGATTATTTTTCCGCGAGTAGAATCTTCGTCATCGGGCAAGTCGTATTCTGGAACATAGTTTCCACCATAAACCATCCCAGCACTTGGGAGTCTGCTTTTTAACATTTTCGGGCCATAAGAGACAGTTACAGTCAACTCATTTCCTACTGATACTGGTTGTCCACCAAAATCTAAAAATGTAATTCCAGTTCCATTTGTAGAATAATTTGGCGTAAGACCTGTCGAGGTTAATTTTGTTACGACATCAGAAGAATCGGTTGTAGTTACTGTATAAACTTGATCTACAGTTTCATCAAAATCTGCGATAGAAAAATCTGTAGAAAACTCTAGAACGCTTTTAGTTCCATCAGAAATATGTGTTGCAGTTTGGCCTCTGACATTTGCAAGTAACTCTGGGTCATACATCATATTCTTTTCAAATATGTTTTTACCCACTACACAGGGATCTCCATTTGCATCTATAAATTCTGTTACAACACCGATTGCTCCTGATTGTTCACCAACAACTCTCTGTCCAACTCTAAATTGAGCAACTTCAGTAAATCTTGCTGCAGCGGGATATATTTCTTTTGCGAGAGGAAAATTATCATCTATACTTCCACTAGAGTCATTATCTCCAGTAAGAGATCCAGTTTGACTAGAAATACTAATTGCTTCTTGTCCTCGATTTGATCCCAAGAAGACACCGGAACCCTCTTCACCAACAGTATCCAGTTGATTAAATACTCTCTCGTACTTATCTGCACCGATATTAAAAATAATTTTCTTAACTCGACTCTGATGATTTATAACACCAGAAGGTAGGGTTTGACTAGTTTCATTAGTCATCATATTCGATGGGTGTGGATTTAAATACGCAAACAATTCGGAGTTTGGGCCAAGGTAAGATGCAGCGGATGTTGATCCCGAAATTTGTTCTAATGTAGGGAACTCTGACCACCTTTTATTCCATCGTTCTGCATCGGCATATGCTTGGTGAATGTATTTGAATCTTTGGCCTGTTGGATCTTCTCCATTTCCTAAAGGTAAGTCGTAAACAAATTTATTATGATCATGTTCGTTAACTGCAGGCACAGTATAGTTTGGTATTTTTTTGGAGTCTTCAAATGCATTACCAAACGCTCCACCTCCAACCGTAGAGGGATCAGAATCATAGTGGTATACGATAAATTTATCGATAAACGAAGTCAACTCGCTGTCAGAGATTGTGAGTTTAATTACTTCTGGCCCAACGTCTGTAAATCCGTTGGCCAATAGATCGTCTGTTAGCTGACTAAGAAGTGGTTTATCGTCATCTTTTTCTTTATCCCAATGATATCCGTCAAGATGTATGACATTATTTCGTTCAAGATTGACGCCCATATGGAGCTCCTTTGCGCTTAAATTAATACTATATTTAGTGTGATTGTCTTAGTATTTATAATTATTTTTCATTCTATTACGGAGTGGATCCGGATATTAACAAATCAATATCGTCTCTGTTCCCGTCTGTTAATGTAAACCTCAACAAACCACTGATCAACTCTTGGCCATCGAATGTGGTCAATAGAGGAACTTGTTCTTCTGTTCCGTTATTTAGTAAAAGAGGCAAGAATGGAACACTACTACTCCCTCCGCCTCCTCCTGATGCTGATATAGTCGATGGAATAAACTTACCAGTCGTATCGTCATATACAATACCTATAGGTTCTCCGCCGGCAACCAGAGTATCTATTTCTGACTGGGTGTGTCCGGAATATTCGAAGTTATTTAGTGCGTTCTGAACATTCTGTATATTATTTACGAGAGACTGTATGTTTGCTCCAATCGATCCGCCGCCAACTCCAAAGTCTCCGACATATCTCGCACCAGATATATAAACTACATTTCCATTAATTCCGCTCGGAAGATTTGTTCCAATAAAATGAAGAATACCACTTTGATAGTCAAAAAACCATTCGTCATTATTTCCGGATCCAGCCGCAAATATTTGATCTCCTGTAGATTGGGGGGTTGACATTCCAGAAGATTCGATGTATACTTTGACCTGATATGTGGATCCGAACTCAGGCGGTATCCAATCTGTCAGTCCTGTAATCCATGTCCTATTCGCAGAAGCGGTCAAATCCTTCGTACATTCCACTGTACTGGACTGAGAATCCAAATAGACACCAACATAGGTATTAGATGATGTAGGCATTACAGAAGGAATCTGTGCGGAATCTGACCACAATTTATCCCCTCTTATCAATAAAGGACTAGGAATGCTCTCGTTTGTCGCACCTTTGATTGAATTGATATCTGTCTTTGAAGCACCATAACCAAGCTTCTTCCACAGATAGTCAATTTTTTGATCGTCGGAGATTGCCATTATTGCCTCTATGTGATACTAATAGAATTGACTGACTGTCCAGAGTTCAATGCAATTCTAACCAATGCAACATTTCCAGTCGCGTTTGTCAAGTTCTCTGTTCCCAATGTCATTCTGTAAAAACCGCTTAGTGTGGTGTTTGATTGTATTTTGTCCGAACCTGTAGACGCACAACCATTGCTTCCGTTTCCTCCAGCAGCAGTATCCTCGCCAGGCACACCAGCACCAGCATACTGAACCGAACAATCCAACCATCCATTGATTGTACTGGAGTTATCTATTGTAGTGCCAGGCGATGCAATCCAAATACCACTGATACCCCCAGAGGATATATTGATATTGAAGTTCGCAGTCACTGTTCTTCTGAACGCAAAAGTAAAATACTGAATTCCTGTGTCACCACTTCTATCTGGCCCAACCGGAAGATATCCAGAAGTATAATCTGCGACACTATGAGACAATCTTCCCAATCTTATTGTTGCTTCTTGTGTTCCTACTACGCCGGGATCTGATGACTCTGCATAAAGACTATTTGTATAGTAATTTGTGGAGTTACTTATGGAAGGATTATCCGTAGTCTCTGAAGCAAAATCGAATATCCTCACTCCGTTGTCATTGAAACCATCTCCAAGAGATGAACTTACGGGTATGGATAATTCGTTGATTCCTGTTTGATTTGCGGTGTGAACCTGTAAAATCATATCATTAGTTTCATAACTGCCAGAGCCGTTGACATTCAGACCTCTAACTTTTATTTTTTCTACAGACCGAACACTTGACGGTGTGATATTGACAGTCAGATCTTTTATGGTATACTGAGTATCTTTTGCTGTATTTGCATTTGGTATTCCTCCAGTCAAGAAAGAATCTAATGGATTGTCAACTTCAGAATAAGAATAATTTTCACTTGCAATAGAACTTCCACTTGTCCCTTCTAAGTTTGTGCTCGAAGAAACTTCTATCACACTATTAGTTACTCTATATGTTTGGCCAATAAAGTTCGTTATTTGTATTCCGCTCCATGTTAAAGACGATCCAGTATCGTAGTAAGGAATACCACTAATATACTTGTAAGTTCCGGTCTTTTCTGTTATAGTACCATTTGTAACTGTTGGAGTAGATGTCAAATCATCTTTGATAAATTCTACTTTGTTGGTGTCTCCGGTTTCTGTGTGAGATAACTGAAAACTGTTAACACCATTCGGAATTGTGTTGGAGTCTTTTGATACCCTCGCCTTAAATCCTTTATATAAATCTGGGCGATATATACTAGAATTAAAACTAGTGGGAGTTCCTTGCGCGCTCAAAAGATTATAGTCACTTTCCTGTGTGAGAACTAAACTTCCGTGTGTTCCTGCATTACTTCCGGTAGTTAAAGTAACCGAACCGTCTGAAGTTTCATTTACTATAGCACTCAACGCACCGGAGTCTGCGTTATGTGCAAATGAAGTTATCTCACTAGATTCAGTAGTCCCAGAAGTTGATGTAATTCTATTGACTTCATTTCCCGCAGATTGAGTTGTGACTCCGGTGTTATCTGTAAACCCATGTGCAAGTCTTGGCGAAGAACCCACATCCTCTGTGAAAGAAATTGATTTAGTACTCAAACCATCGGGCGCGGCAATACTGTCATCGTAAACCTTTAGGCTTAACGTACTATTTGTTGGAACTGCATTCGGGTCTGCAGTAGTGTGAGAATCTAGTGTGAGTCTCATAGTATCTCTTCCTGTCCCACTATCTGTTCCATCCGCCCATGTATGTTGTAGTCTGTCTCCGCTCACTCCACCAGCAGCAGAGTCATTTGCGATTGTATCGTTAGTGGAACCATCTCCCCAGTCCATGTCGTAAGTCACATCTGCCATAAGAGTGTTTGTTGTAATATTTTCTAGATATAAAGAACCACCCTCTACAACATACAAATCATTACCTGTTAACGGTGTTCCTCCAGAAGAATTTCTGTATAATCTAAAGGCAACAGCAGGGTTAGCAGTAAATACGATAATATAATCTTCTCTTGTGTGAAATGCTTCGCTTCCAGTTCCTGTGGCCTGATTGTGGAATGCCCGGACAGTAATAGTATATGGACTGTTAACATTTGAAGTATAAATGTGACTTGGTGTAGAACTGGAGGATCCATTAGTTTGAGAACCATCTCCCCAATCTATGTCATAACGATTTGGATTTCCATCGGAAGTTATGCTAAGAGTAACATTCATTCCTTCTCCTCCAGTAAGGGGAGAACCGGAAAATAAAACACTTTTGACAAATGTATTATTTCTGATATTATCTAGTGCTTCGTTGAGATCATCGATGACATCTGCAGTCTTCGCAGTATCAGATATCCCTATCGCACCATCATCGTAAGTTCCGTCTGTAGGAAGACCTATAGTCAGTTCAGTTGCTGTTAGAGATGCACTAACAGAAAGAGTTCCTACTTTAGTTACTGAATCATAATCAAATATTAAATTGCCATCGAATACTAGTTTCTCTACTTCGACATCGTTTATTGCAACTCCCGCAACGTCTGTACCAGAAACTATTTGTGCGCTGCCGACTTCTATCCAAGTATCATTATGAGAATAGTATAGAGATCCGGTAGATAAATCTTTTGCGAGTCTACCACTTTCTGGGATCGCAGGGAAGTCTGCGAAGGTTGCGAAATCTTCGTATTTAATTGCGCTGATATTAGTTCTAAATTGATCTAGTGTACTAGTACCAGTTCCGCCACTCGCGACTTCAAGAACATCATCCTCGTTGAATTCTCCAAGGATAACTTCTCCATCACTCTGGAATATAGCCTTTAATGGTCTTGGTGTATTAAATGCCAAAGTTTATCTCCTTACCCACCAGCACTAACATTGTCACTTCCCTGCAAGATAGCAGATCCACAAGATATTGGATCTCCCTTTCTCGCAAGAGGTTTTCCATTTACATAAACACTAGAAGATCCCACAGAAGTAACTCCCCCATGTTTAGAGTTTCCGCAAGGATGTAGATTCCAAGCATCTCCTTTTCGATGTGCCGCCTTTCCATTCACAAAGACGTTACTACTACCCTTGATGCAAGCTCTAGGCGCATAACAACCATGACCCGTACAAGAGTCTCCTAATCTAGTTACAGCTGACATATATTGGGTATCCTCTTGTCGTAACTCTTTCTGGATTGTCTTCGTAGTAAGTTTGTTCGTCCACTTCTTCTTTACAATCCAATTTAAATTCTTCTATTCTTTCTAATCTTTCGTAAGTTTCTTCTTCGAAAGGATTACCTTTCGATAACTCCAGAAACTCTATTTCTTCATTAAACTGTTTCTGAGTAAGATTGGTTCTGCCTGCTCTGTAATCCTTTGTCAATTCATTTATGGATTCTTGTATTGCAGCGATATTCGCATCTACATCAAATCTATAATGACCTTGACTTCTCATGTAGGTCAACCATTCATATTGATCTTCTCTGTCAGATATACCTTCAGTATTTAATAAGAACCTATCTTTATCATAGGTGTAATTATTATTTATGGGGAAAATTAAGTCAATTTGTTTTATTAATCCACTAGCAGTAGATAATTCTGATTCCAGAACCATCAACCCATTTGCCCTTTGGATACTTTCTAGTACAATTCTCAGTTCATCGTTCACAATTATCTGATTTATCTCTGATGCGATGAATGAGCCTTCAATATTATCTATTTCATATCGTATAATATTGAGATCTTGTGGGTCTGCGCCAAGAACAGAAAACTCTCTGATGTAATTAAATAGAATTCTAGTTATTGTAGCAGAACCCTGTAAGTTGCCAGAACTGTCTCTTTGTGTTATAATATCTCCAATAGAAAATCCAACGTCATCTATAATATCTATAGTTCCTCGCGTTGTGGCCCTACCAACAATTGTAACTTCTATTTCCTTGACCTCTTCTGGATTGAAATCTTCGTAGTTGGTATCTATTTCTAGATTTTGATTTTTAATCCACGATTCGTATGAATACTGTTTCAGAAACTGTTCTGTTTCTCCTATATTTCCACTAATGATAGAATTATTGAGAGTCAAACAATTAGGCAATCTGCCACTGACCACCTCATAAACAAAATTAAAAGTATCTCCTATTGCGTTTTGATCTAAATCGTGATATACTGGGTCAAACTCAAAAAGTTTTCCAAACGCCGCATCTCTTCCCACAACACTTTGAAAGAATCTGTATTCTTGATCAACATTTTCTGCAGTAGTTTCTTTTATGTATTCTGTTTCCATAAGTCTGGTGCTATTACTCATGACCATAACATGAGGAACAGTATGACCCAAATGAGATCCTCCGTTTATTGGATGATTTGATTCTGGTCTATAATATAATGTTTCATGTGGTTTTATAGAATCATGCGAAGACAAGTTTGTCGATAAGAATAAATCATTGATGTATTCATAAAGAGTATCATAGTCTTTATAGTATCCGGCATATCTTGCTTCCATAGTATTGTAAAATACAAATACTTCTCCAGCCTCAGTGACCACATATTTACCACCAAACTTAATTTCTTCATATCTAAACTTAAAGATATTCTTATCTGGGATGTGAACTTTTGTTTGTAAAAACTGTTCGTCCGGAATATATGCAGTATCTGTAGAAGATTTAACATATGGAACATAACCAAGATAATCCTGATAATCGTCTAGTTCAATATAGAATATACTACGAATAAAAGTCTTGTCGTTATCTGAGATATACTTTGGTTCTAGGTTAATTAATATATCATTTTTCTCTTGGGTATAAAATTCAGTTTCAATTACAAGATCCGAAATGATTTCATGATGTTCACCTGATGCTGCTTGTCTTGGCATATATCTTTGGAAGAAATTATTAATTGGATGATATTCTACATTAGGACTTCCGTATATTAAATTCTGAGCCTCATACACTCTATCCACATCGTTATCAAAAAACATAGAATCGTCTATCTGTTCTATCGTATCTTTAAACTCTAGATAGTAAAGACCAGTTTCCGGATTTTGTAGAATGGGAACAGTTTCTTCAAAAGTGGCCCTTTCTATTTCTTTGTATATTCCCCTTTCTTCTATATCTAAAATAAACGAACTCTTATTTAGTGAGAAGTCTTCTAGTCTAGATTTAATAAATAGTTCAGTAACAATATTTAAATTGAGAGTTCCGTCAAGAGGATTTAGTGCGGATTTAACATCTTGACTACTTGTGCTAAAATAAAGTGCTTGAAGTAATTGTTTCGATTCTATATCTTGTCCGCCAAGTTCTTTTATTTGATCCTCGACTATATTTAAATTTCTAAGAGCGTACTCTTTCTTTCTTTCAAATACATCTAGAGTCATAAATGAATATGCTAACAATTGCACTCGAATTTTTGCACTTACTTCTTCGTAAGACATTCCAGTAGAAAGAAGATTATCCAGAGATTGATATATCTCCGAAACATATTTGGTGTTTATAAGATTAGTGTTGTCTTCTGTATTAAAAGAAGATCCCAAAATATATTCCAAGTTATGCTCGGGGGAATTGAAAAATGTATTGTATCTTTCTCCACTATAGACTTCCTTGGTATCAAATGAAGTAGAAGTAACTCGGTCAAGATAATCGCTGTATTTAAATGGATCATAGTAAATATTTTGACGCTCAGAAAACCCATCAACCATGTCAATGACATATTCTTTGAAGTGGTTTTCATAGGTAATATCAACTTCGGAAGCTTCAGTATAGATAAATGAAGACATACGAACTGTCTTCGCTTTCGTTATTATATTACCGGATCCAAAAAATACTGGCATCTTATAACCTTATATCCCTACTTATTCCAAGTCTATCTATAAATGGCCCAATGAATTGATCAGAAGTTGCGATTCTGAATGGTCTTAGTTTATAAAATGTCATCGTCCCGTCTCGGAGTTGTATGATTCCCTTTGTTTCAAAGTCATCGTTCACCTCATCTGGATCTTGTCCGTCGTCTGCATTGTCTAACGGAGTCTCTGATTCACCAGCACCATCACTAATATTTCCTGCGTCAGTTTCAGTTTCGTCTGCTTCATCTGTTATTTCACTTACTTCATCTTCAACATCATCGGAAGAATCTCCTATGTTTGTTGGATCGTCTTCGACTACATCTGTAGAATCGCCCACGATAGATGGGTCTTCTTCAAAATCGTTGGTAGAATCGCCGATTTGAGAAGGTGTTTCTTCAACGACATCCGCAGAATCTCCAGTATCTGTTGGTTGTTCTGTTCCAACATCAGCAGAGTCTCCGGTGTCTATTGGATCTACTTCACCAACATCAGCAGAATCACCAGTGTCGCTTGGATCTACTTCACCAACATCAGTAGAGTCTCCGGTATCATTTGGATCTACTTCTCCGACATCAGCAGAATCCCCAGTGTCGCTCGGATCTACTTCTCCGACATCAGCAGAATCCCCAGTGTCGCTCGGATCTACTTCTCCGACATCAGCGGAATCACCAGTGTCATCTGGCTGAACTTCACCAAGATCTGCCGAATCGCCAGTGTCATTTGGATCTACCTCACCGACATCTGAAGATATCGCAGTGTCTTCTGTAACTTCTATCGCATCTTCTGGAGATATAGACACATCCGGAGCATCTTCCAATACTTCATCTGCTGGATCTGATATATCGGATGCTTCTTCTTCTGCTTCATCAGAAGATAACCCGACATCAGATATTGGATCCACTGCGTTATCTGGAGGAGCAACAGTATCGGAGGATTCTTCTAAACTTTCATCAGAAGATATACCAACATCAGATATTGGATCTACTGCGTTATCTGGAGGAGCAACAGTATCTACTATTTCCTGCTCTGAAACATCTGAAGAATCACCAGTATCGACTACTTCTTGTTCTGAAACATCTGAAGAATCTCCTGTATCTATTACTTCTTGTTCTGCGTTTACAATCTCTGGAGAAGTTTCTCCTAATTCGTCTTCTGCTAATTGAGATGATTGTGTGTCTTCTCCAACAGTGTCCGTACCTTCTGTTGTGGTAGAAGACTCATCTCCTATAATATCTTCTCCGAAGATAGTAGAATCAGATTCTTCTTCGCGTTCTTCCTCTCCAGTAACAGTCTGAGTGCTTTCGTCTCCTATTACATCGGATGATGAAATTGTTTCGTCGGTTTCATCTCCTATAGAATCTTCTCCAGAAACAATAGAGTCAGTTTCCTCCTCTCTTGATTCTTCTCCAGTGACACTCTCGGTAGTTTCATCTTCTATTATAGATTCGCCACTGATTGAATCGTCGGTATCAAATAATCTTAAAATATTTTCTACAAATTCACTTTCTTCTGTAGATACAAACCTCAATAGATCCTGTATCTCTGGGACATCTTCAGTAAAATCTAAGGCCTTCAATTCGTCAATTATATCATCAAAAGATGATTCTATTATTAAACTTTCAAAATTATTTTCTAGTTCTGATATAAGGGTTTGATCTAGTAACTGAACCTTATCAGTATCTTCTATTAGATTTTGAACATTCTCTAGGAATGTTTCTACGAAACTTACAATATTGAGATTGACCAGAGTATCTAAGAGAGTTGTCTCTGCTAAATCATATTGAAATTCTGATTGTTTTTCTAGTTCTTCTATTAAAGTTTTTGCGAAGACATCATCTATGTCTGTTATCTCTGTTCTTCTTATAGTTTCTAAATCAAAGGATTCTTGTTCTTCTCCAAACAATCTCTGTAGTGCATCGACTAATAATTCTTCTTCAGCAGTGACTAAGGTTTTTATCAGGGCTTCTTCTATAAATTCAGAAACTAATTTTGTCAATACATCTATTATTTCTGATCGTTCCGCAAACAACCTATCACTAAATTCATCTATAGTTCTGAAACCTATTGACCTTATTTCATGGAAAGATTTCGCTTCAAACCTGTCGGTTTCTAATGAGGTTTGGAATAATTGTAAATTAGTTTGTATTAGATCATCCAACTCACCAAATAACTGGGTATTTTCTTGTATGATATCTAATGTTTCATCAAACTGTGGATCTACATTAATTCCTAGTGCTTCTTGAATATCTACAAATACTTGAGGATTAGATTGTTCTATTTCTTGTAAATCTTGGAATGTTTGTATAGATTGTTCAACATTCTCAATTAATTCATCTATTGGTTTTGGATCTTGTAAATCAATTAACTCAGAAAGTTCTCCAAGAACTTTATCATTAATTTCAGTTGACTCTAAGAATTCTGCAAACGCCTGTTGAGACAAATCCGCATCATCAGAACTCTCGTCCACAGATTGTTGAATTGATTGTAATACTTCTTTTGTTTCTGTCAGTGTTTGTGTTTTTTCTTCTACCAATTCAGAAACATTTATTTGTGTCGTTTCTGAAGTTATTGATGATTCTTCTGCAATAGTAGTAGAATCTATTGCAGAAATGTCTTGAGTTTCATCTGTATCTGTAGTTTGTACGGAAGTAGTTTCTGATACTTCAGAAAACATTTCGTTCAATCTATTTGTGAATGATTCTTTTAATTGTTCTGAAGTATTTTCTATGTCTACTATTAAATTTTCTTCAGCATCTGAAGTGAATTGTTGTATTAGAGTTTCGTCGGATAAAATATCTTCTACAATATTTCTAGAGGTATCGTTTATAATTTCTCTAAAGCTGTCAAATACTTGACTTAGAGAATTTAAATCTATTTCTCCAGAAGTATCTGTTTCTATAAATCCAGCCTTTTGTAAAACTTCTAGAATTAATTCTGGTTCTATTTGGCCCAATGTAGAGGTTGCAGAACTTCTATTCGCAGTAATCGCTTCTGATAAACTCGAAGCAACAATAGATGTCAGAATGTCTGATATTCTATTATTTTCGTCGGTGGAAGATTGTGTTGAAAATTTTGCCGGTTCATTTGCCAGAGGATCATTTATTTCCACATTCCATGTAAAGGAATCAGTGACCTCAAAGACAAACCCAGAAGATCTTTCTAGAACCAGTATTTCATATTCTACTGGTTCGTTTATAACTTGATGATTAACTTGTAATCGTAGCCTATCGCCATTTTGTACGGATACGATATTTCCCCAGAAAATATCATCAACATACATAAATCCATTTTGAAAAACCAGTACAACGGAATCATCCAAGCCGGAAACTAAAATTTCATTCGATCCGACAGATTGAGGTTGTGCGCCAATCTCCGTAGCGACATAATCTTCAAATAAAAATATTGTTTTAAAATCTGCCATCGGGTTCTCTGGATATAAAAAAAGGAGACACAAGCCTCCTTTTATTTATGATAATTTATTAAGGTTTAAGTCCTAACAACAAAATCCGAATATATAGGATTGATTGGCCCACCTCTTACTAGAACGAATATTCTCATGCCGTTTCCATAACTTTGTGTAGATTGCATACCCACATAAGATCTAGATGCAGAAGTTGTTGATGTGTCAGTTCCGGTGTGCCAAGAATATATGTCTCTGTAGTTAAGAACATCACCACTCGCAGAAGTATAATCCCCCGCAGATGATGCGCTAGGCGCAACTCCAATTCCGTTGTCGAGACTGTAAGATCCAGTGATGTCAGTTGCAAGACTTACTTGTTTTCCATCCAGATCGTATTTAGGAGACGCTGCAGTACCAATACTAGTGAATCCTCCAAGGGTAGATGAACTTGCACCAGAATAACACAGTAAATCCATTTCAGAGTTTGGATAGATAAACTTCTGAGTTGTCAAAGGAGAAGGGAATGTAAATACAAAAGTCTTATCCTGAGTGATTGACAATTGTTCCTGTGGGTTGATAATAGCTGGACTATCTATTTGTGGAATTATCGCAGACACATGAAAATCCCAAGGCTTAAGAACATCATCTTCTCTCACAACAAATCTGTATATTGCAATTGTATCTTTGTGCAAATTAGACCAAGCACTTGGTATATCTCTATCTTCTGGTATTTCCAACAAATAAGATGCTGCAGAAGAGTCCGTTTCCTCTGCAGAATTATAATTTTCATAAGAGAATTTGAGTTGTTCTCCCTTCACTAAATCATTCTTAATATATATTGTATCCTGAGGCATAGAGTAGACATATTCGTTTTGTAAACTCAAACTTATATCTCTAAATGTTACATCACCATCAGATTCTATAAAATACCCATTTGGATACGGAGAAGAATTAATTTCTACTCCATTTACAAAAACATCTAACCTATTAACTTCATAAAGAGGTTTAATCTGAGTTTGTGATCTTATTTGTGATGAACCTCCAAATGGATTGATATATTTGTTTTGATAACCAGCCCCATTCCAAACATAAGATAAAATAATCTTTGTATTCTCTGGACTGAAATAAGATTTAATTTCTAGTACATCACTATTACCAAGTACTACAGTATCGCCCCTAACATATTTAAATATCGGATCTATTACCATAGTTGTAGAAACTTCGTCAACAATAAACGTATAAGTGTTTCCAGAGTCTTCCATAATAACACTGGAACCTATTGGGAAAGGTGTCGAGTCTGATTCATTAACTACTACAGAAACTGCAAACTCTCCTTGTGTTCCGGTCTGTGTTACAGATACTCCAGATGCTGTTCTATTTCCATTATCAAAAGTAAGATCTGCAGAGGCGAACCCTGCCGGAATATTAAAAGCCGCAACCTTGACTGTGAAGTTTATTTCCTGATCAATAGTATAATGCGAGCTTGGTATGATTGCCCCGTTTAATAGAACATTTCTTGGTTCGACTAAAATGCCAGAAGAATCATACCACCCCATCCTAGATAAAGATTTAGGATTGGAAGAATTTGCGCCGGGCATATTTGGGCCCTCAACAAGATCAGATATGTATGCATTAGGAATGATATTATCCGTATCTTTTGTGACAAATTGAAAGTACCAGTATTCATCATTTTCTTTTACAATATTATAATCTATTCCTTCGACAAGATCGGCTAACCCATTACTTCCCCCAGAATCAATGTCGAAAATTTGAACTTGATATGGAGATAACCCAGATTCTGCTGGGCCCAGTTGTTCTTGTCTAGAAAGACTTAATGTATTTAATTTTTTAGGGACATATTTAAGCCCATCCGGATTAGATAATTGAATACCAGATGTTGCTGCTGATGCATAAGATATGACCGCAAATTCCTGATCTGCAGTTTCTATCGCATCAGTTGGTGCGTTGGGAGTTGGAGTTCCTGTCTGACCAATTGGATATCCCAACATATCGCCTGCAGTATTAAGTCCCACATCGGGTGGCATAAGTTTGTTATAAACACCCTTTGTAGTATAATTAGATCCAAGAGGAAGTGCATAGTTTCCAGAACCCAAAGCATAATCTGCAATATTGATTTCGTGAATTGGATCGTAATCACTAGGAGGGATTCTATAACTTGTTCCTCTATAGTATGATGTTCCTGCAGAAGAAACTGCTACTGGATCTTTGTCAGTAACGATGGTAAATTGTATTGGTGTCTCTGGTGTTAGTTGAGTTCCATCAGTTTTAAAGATTGGGCCCAAATCTGTTGTTTCAATGACTGTCTTTCCGTTAGCAAAGGTTTGTGATGAATATGATGCATAGAAACCCATGTTAAAATCGGACGCCTCTGTGGGACGCTTAGAGGGTGCATAGACACAATGAACGGGAGACTTTCCGTCTTCCAGATCTATTTTACCAGAAATATTATTGACATGACGTTGCACAACAAACCATGCATAATCATCATCGTCTATAGATGCTTGATCTTGGATAAAAAACGCAGTACCATGATCCGAACAAGTAAGTCGATATGATATAGGATAACTTCCAGCGATATTTGTATCAGTCTTTCCTTGTCTTCTATAAAAACCAGATTTTGCTTTATTTCCTCTTTCGTCAAACTTATAGTATACATCGGAAAGTTCGCCGGGATTTCTTGTGGGGCCAGATGTTATGCCATCCCTGCCTACTGTTTGAGATATATCTCCATCGTCCATTATTTGAAATTTAGTTCCAATATTTACATGAATGTATTCATCTCTAGTATCATAAAAGAATCTCATTCTCCATTTTTGTGGTGTTCGATTTTCCTGTGCGACTTGAGAAGCAACGGCAGTAGTAGGTATAAATGTATTAGAAGAATCAATGTCTTTTAGTGAGGAAAGAATGTCTGTTCCCTTTTCCGATTCTACTACAAATACAGACCCGATTCTTCTGATACAATCCATAACTGAGGTGTGATCTTGTTGTCCATCAAAATTTATTGATGGATGTGTAATATCAGAATCTTGTACTCTCGGATAAATAATATTATATGCTTGAGGTTCTACATCAGAGCTAGGAATTATTAACATCCACTCTCCCTCTGTATAAGAAGTCGTAGAGGAATCGGACTTTGGTGATACTACAGTTATATTTGCAACATTATCTGTAACAGAATCTATCACAAACATACCAGATCCATATTTCTCTCTAATTCTTTTTCCGACATCATTTGCATCAAAATTGACTGAGGCCCCATCAGAATCAGTTACTGTTATGGTTCCTGACTGTTCAACAAAATTAGTTGCAAGATTAATGGTGGCAGTAGATTTCTTCTGTTGATTAGATGACCATGCTTCAGAGAAATCATTTCGATATGGATGTAATGTTAAATCTTTCGCAAGACTCTGAAGAATTCCTGCTGGATCAGCATTTCCTGAGTTAACTACAGGAAAGTATTGAACTAGAATTTTTAATCCTCCAGCTGGAGCAGTTCTAAATGTTATAGTTCCGTTATCAGAATCATCTGAAGTTTGCGGAGGAGTATAATAGAATTCGCCGTTGTTTGAGAAAGAAGAATCGCCAGTTATATTATCTAAACTATATTCTGGCCCATTGACAGAGTTTTGAAACACGCGAAACTGCTGAACGTCTGATAAGTTCAGATTTGGTTTCTTTCCTTCTTCCGCATAAACTGGAAACGAAGTTGATGTCCCATCTCCTTGTAATAGGTGAGTATAATAAGGAGGTTGAACAGTAAGTATTTCATTTCTTTGTACTGAAAATCCGGAAGACTTAAATGGATAATTCAAAGTCGAAGACATACTTTCCTCTTTATATTATTTATGAGATATTACGAAGGGGGAACTCCTTATGCTGGAGCTTCACCTTCGGTAACATCACTATAACGTACACTAGAACCAGTAACCTGTAAGAACACTCTCATACCGTTACCATTTGGTTCTGTACTCATCATACCTTCATACTTCCTCTTATTCTTCTTCCAGATGTACTGTCTGTTGTCTGGCCCGGTATGCGCTGCAAACCTAAATGGCCCAGCACTATCAGAAATTCCAGTAGGATTGATACCTTCTTGATTAGCGCCAACAAATAGAGTTCCGTTCTTTCCGTCAGAGTCAGAATACTTGTCAATTTCAATGTGACCAGCCTGTGTAGAGAAGTCAGCAGAAGAAATCGCAATCAAGTCTAATTCACTTCTAGGATAATAGAATCTCTGAGAAGTCAACTGAGTTGGGAAACTAAATACGAAATCCCTATCCTGAGTGATTGACAACTGCTCTTGTGGGTTGATGATTGAGTTAGAATCTGCCTCATGCATTGTTGCAGAAGTATGATAATCCCAAGGTTTCAATACATCACTTTCTCTTACGATAAACCTGTTGATAGTCTTAACAGAGTTTTGGTTACGATCCGGAAGATCTCTATCCGGCGGAACCGTCACAATGTATGTGGTCTGTGATGGAGTAGATGAGTTATAGTTCACCAACTTCATAGAGAACGAAGAACCTGATCTTGGTGTGTCTCTAAAGTACAGAGTCTGGTTGAAGAAGTCATACAGATACCTGTTGGGCCCTGCAGTCAAGTTCAGCTGAGATGTTCCGTAATCTGAGAAGATTGGATCTCCTGGCAATTTACCTCTCAACCCAACAGAATCTGTAGAAATTACTAGATAGGCTGTTGTATTTAGACCTTGTATATTAGTTACAAAGTCAGTATCATAATCGTCTCCAGACTGACTACTGGTACTCTTAGATTCGTTTTTCGCATTCCCAATGTTAGTGATAAAGTTCGCAGTGACATTGCTAGAATTTTCCGGCAACTTAAAGCTAGTTCCAAAATTTTTAACACCAGCATTATCAAGACCCTCTAAGAATCTTTGTACTGTTGATGGATCTCCATTTCGTACCCATTCGTCATATGTAAGGACATATGCGTTAGGATCTCGTAGGATTTCTACTCCGTCAAGAGCAACTACTAAACTTTCAAATACCTTTTCTCTGTTTGCAGATACTTCGTTGAAGAGGATATCTAAGAGTGCATAAGATGGATCGTCCCAATCTGAAAGAGTTGCAGGAGCAGTAGCAGTCGGGCCCGGAGTTTGACTAGTAGCATCTTCAAAATTAGAAACTGCTTCTAATGCAGAAACTGGGAATGTTACGTTTCCAGAAAGTTGTGTTCCAGTCTGTTGTGCTGGGTTTGTCTGCCAACTTGCACCATTTTGAGAATTAATCGAAACAGACGGTGCTGTCGCCGTAGCAAATGGCCCAATAGTATTGGCCACCCTTCCGATATTTGTTCCTTGTCCAGATCTTCCTAATCTCTCAAATCCTAAAATTTGTAATTCATTTATTGGTTTGGGATCGCTTGCTCCATCATTCCAATATAGTATTGCGATATCATCACTGACATCCGCACCGCCGATAAAACCAACATCTAGTTCATCTTTATACACCGATTGACCACCAGAAGTTTCTGGAATAGCGTATGTTCCTGTGAAGTCAATTGCGTTCACAAAGTCATTAAAGAAACTCTGATCTCTATTTACAAAGATTGTAGGAGCTTCTGTTTCTAATTCTCTACCAAAACTATCGAAGATATTTCTTGGCTTAGAAAGATCTGCAACATCTTGTGTTGAGTAATATGTGTTTAAATCACTAATTTCTACTGGTCGTTTTGTTGGCGAGTATACACAGTGTACAGGAGACTTACCTGAGAATTCTGGTTGTCCAGTAGATTGATCAACATGACGTTGTACAACGAACCAAGAATAATCATCATCTTGGTCTACTGACGCTTGGTCAAATATGAACAATCCCATGCCGTGGTCGGTTACTGTCATTCTATATGACATTGGATATGATCTTGCGACCTCATCCTCAGATTTAGAAACTCTTGTAAAGAATTGTGACTTGGCCTTTTGAATTCTGGTGACAACACCTCGACCAATACTTGGTTCTTGGTAAACATCACATAATTCGCCCGGCTCTCTGTAGATGGGATATTTCGCACCATCTCTTCCTTGCCCTTGCGTAATTGTCATGTCATCAAGGAGTTGATATTCTGTTGCAACATTGACCTTAATCTGAGCACCATCACCACTATACTCAAAACGAATTCTCCAGTTTTGTGGTTTGGTCTTATTTGATGTTGGATCGGTAGAGATCGGAGTCAATTCGTCATCTGATAGCAAGTCAGTTCCTCTTGCGGATTCTACAAGAAATTTTGTAGTGACTTGTTTCAGTGCAGCAAGAACATCTTCTTTGGAATTACTTACTGGTTTGGGGTGAATCAGATTAAACGCAGGGATAAACTGTTCGTCATCTTTGAATTCTAGTAGGAACAGATCTCCTGACTTGATAAAATCTAAGTCTGCAGATTGAGTTTTACCAGTGTTAAGTCCAGTCGCAACCGGATTATCTGGATCGGTATCATCGACAAGATCAGAAAATAATATAGTTGCTCTATTTCCAGAAGACGGGTTGGTATATGTGATTTGTCCGCCGTCAGGATCGAATGGCCCAAACTTTGCACCAAATGGAACTGCGAGTGAATGCTTCCAGTGAAAACCTACAATAACTTCGACGGAACTTGCGTCAGATACCCAGTTGAATTCAGAAGAAGCAACCAATAACTTAATGGTTACAGAACGATCTGAGTTTTGTTCAACAGACCAGTATTCATCTTGGATAACTCTTCCTGCAATAGATACTCGGAATTCTCCGTCTCCTAAATCAGCAATAGAAAATGGGAAATCACTAGTTAATGTTTTTGGAGTAATGTTGGACGGATCTGAGTCCGATATATCTACAGCCGAATATGTTACTGAGTGTTCTCTAATAAGTTTGTAAACCGCATTAGGAGTTCTTGCAGTTTTTCTAGCATCCTCAATCGCTTGAGCAGTGTTAGTTGCTGGGTTCTCACTAAAGTCCTCACTAAAAGACTCTGAAAGTCCAATTGGACTAGCGGAACCCATATACTTGAATATCTCTGGAGAATCATACGGATGGATACACATATCACTTGCAAGTTGGAAAAGAAGTCCGCCTCTGGAACCAGTCCATTGAGTTTCATGTTCTTGATATGTAATCTCTAGGATTTCGTTGCCGGATGGAGTATACTCTGGTGCGAATTCGATGCCCCCGAATACACCAAGACTCTGATCAAACTTTACCGCGCCAGATCCAGAAACAGTATCTCCTTCTGCATAGGTTTCCGTAGAAGAATCCCAAATTGCTTGGTCAGTCTTACCAGAAGCAGTACCGCTGGCCGCTGAAACTCCCTGAGCATTTCTTTGGGAGTTTCCTCCATTTGTAACAGAGGCAGGAGAGATTGTTCTGTCTAAATCATAGCGAACACCACCAACTTTGATGCTCCACTCCCAATCTTTACTTGCGAAATCAATCTTAGACCTCAAGAAAAACTGGTTCTTTGTACCTTCAGCAGAATGGGTTTCATATTGCTGACGATGAGGTATATTAATGATTTCATTTCTTTGAATACTATATCCACTTGCAACAGGCATTATTTTCTCCTTTGAGACATATTTTACTTATCTGACTATTTATAAAACTTTTTTCATCACTTAAATTAAGTTTGCGGAAGTATCTGTTCCAATGTTAACATCACTGTTAAAGATGTGTCTTCCGTTCACTAATAACATAATTCTCATGCCATTTCCATTAGCAAGAGTTGACCTCATTCCCTGATATCTTCTATTGTCTGCGTTTCCAGAAGGAAGATATGTATTCATAGGAACATTACTTCCTTCAGCCACAACCTCCGCAGAAGAAAAACATATGAGGTCTATTTCTTCTTTCGGATACATAAATCTTTGCGTTGTCAAACCAGTTGGGAATGTAATTACAAATCTATTGTCGTTAGTGATTGCTAACTGTTCTAGAGGATTTATAATCGCATTACTGTCGGTCTGGTGTTTAGTCGCAAGTTTATGAACATCCCAAGGTTTTAATATATCAAATTCTCTCGCAACAAATCGCCAGATAAGTTTTGCAGTAAATTCATCTGCAAGAGAATCTTCTCTATCGTAAGGACTTAAAATATAAAAACTATCATTTCCTAGGCTATCTACTGTGTACTGATTCCCCTCATTATCAAAAACACTGTTAACTGCAGTTTCTGCAGTTTGAAGGTTTGCGGCAGACTCGGAGAAATATACACCGAAATCTCTCGCATATACACTTTCTCTGGAACAAGAATATAGAACATGGACAGGAAATCTGGTAGATTCGTCTGACGGCGTAGTTCCCTCTGTATTATCAACAGTTCTTTGAACACAAGTCCAAGCATAATCATCTGATTGATCACTGGCAGCATCATCAAACATATATAAAACAAATCCCCGTTCTGTCATAGTTAATCGATATGACATGGGATAAGTTCCTTCAAGATTTGTTCCAATTTTAGGAAATCTCTTGAACCAACCCTTTCCCTTTCTCTTATTTCTAAATCTCTTACTTCTATTTATTTGTGTAGTAACAAGAGTTAAAGAAAGAGACAAAGAACTATTTGCGCCAGTAATAGTTTCCCCCTCATCAAAATCGATGTTATTCCAATCAGAAAAAGTAACACTTTGAGTTGTAGAGGATGTCGATACACTATGAACAGTAGCAGATGCTCCGCCAGGCCCAGAAATAACTTCTCCCACTGAATATTGATTAATACCATCGTATGGAAAAACGAGAGATTGTGCTGGTATCACCACATCTTCAAAATGAAGATCTACCAATTCGCCCGGAGTTCGTACAACTGATGTAGTAAGAGTAGATCCATTTTCTAGGGTGATAAGACCATCGTTACCCGATATCGATTCTAATACAGTTCCATTGTTCAAAAGTTGATTTGATGTACCTACATTAATTTTCATCCATCCATACATACAATTTGGTATCCCATCGGATACCGCCCAAGTGCCGTTGAACGTATAACCAGTATGAACTAAATTATTATCTGCATCTTTAGTGGTTTCTAGTTGATGTTGCGAAGTCGAGGTTTCGTTTATTTGAGACCCGACAACATACTGCGCTCTTCCCATAGACCTCAGTCTTAAATTTAACTGATACAGTTCTCTATTAAATTCAACATCTGTTGTATGTAATCTGGGGCGTTCATCAAATTCAAATCTTACTCTATATGATTGATCGACTCCTCTAGATACTGATCCGCGATTTGGTAATATTTCGTTGGTTGTTTCGAATAGTAAAACGTGTTGTCTTAAATTTCCCACTGGCCCGAAGTTTGCTTGACCGAAATACGTCTGAGAATTGATAGGCAACTGATTAAAAAATTGTTTAGTAACATCAGTATTCGCATTATCTCCGACACCGACCAATTGTATTTTATTGTCTGGAGTTGAATCTCCATTATATAGTTGCCAGCTGGCAGTCATATCTGATGCAAGAGTCATCATGAGACCCACGCCAGAAACTGCTCCAGTGCTATCGATTCCTCCAGTATCTGTGAGTTTGGTAAACCCAGATCTAGACACAGAAACACCATAATTAGGCAAATCGTTAAGACTGTTTATTAATTTTATTGCCATACTATATCTCTATTTACATCCTATGTTATACGACTGATCCAACTACGAAGG
>TARA_B100001057_G_scaffold364834_1_pt1 | contig 28407 bp, 32 predicted proteins | sample TARA_B100001057 | Tara Oceans TARA_B100001057 (sample SAMEA2621839) | marine metagenome | biome: marine biome (ENVO:00000447); feature: surface water layer (ENVO:00002042); material: "saline water (ENVO:00002010), including plankton (ENVO:xxxxxxxx)" | depth 5 m
AAAGATGGTGAAAAAATTTATGATGAGTCATATGAAACTTTTGTTAAAAAAGCAAAAAATGATGGCGTTGAATTAGAAGATGCATTTTTTGCGTTTTATGATAGGAGTGGTAGTTAATGTTAAGTTATTTAAAATATATGGTAAGCGTTCCAAGAAAATTTATATTTAATTGGACTATAGCTCCAGCCTTGTATTTCACAATTTTACCTTTATCATTTGCAAATCAAAGTGTTCAAGATTTAGTAATTGATACTCAAAGAGAAGCATTTAGAGGAATGTCTGAAAACGATACAATGATGAATTTACTGGGAATTTCTGATTGGGATAATGTTTTTACACTCGAAGGTATGGTTACGACTTACTTTTTAAATTTATTTGGTGTAATTATGGTAGCTCTAGCCACTATTGTTTTATTAAATAAGATGGGTGCTAAAGCTGAAGAAGATGGAACATTTGAATTTGTAGCTTCTCTACCAATGACAAGAGGGACTGTTTACTTGACACAATCAGTTGTAGCTATTTTCTTTGGACTTTTTATAACCTTTGCATGGACAAATGTTATGTATATACCAATTGCAACAATGGAGTTAAGCCAGACGCTTGATTATGCACCTTTAATGAAGTCAACACTAATGGCAGGGTTAGCGGGTGTTAGCTATGGCGTATTAGGTTTTGCTCTGGGAGCATACACCGGAAAATCATCTTACGCTTGGGGTTTTGGCGCAGGTTTGATGGCTACAGAGTGGATATCAAATTCTTTAAGTGGCACTAACGACTTATTTCTTTGGATTGATGACAATATTTCATCCTTTGGAGCTTACGGGAATCCTTACCAAGATGGATTAATAGGTTCAGATTTAATGCTTGTATTAATAAAAATCTCTATCTTTCTAGCTATTGGGTTTATTGGATTTAGAAATAGATCTTTAAATCTTAGATAAACAATTTCCTACAAAAATATAGATTACTTAATATATATATATGCCAAACTTTTCAAGAACAATAACTGTTAAGCAAGATATAAACACAGTTTATGATTTCATGTCAGACTTTCGAAATTTAAATAAATGGGCAGAAGGTGACGATGGAGAATTAATTACAAAAGAGCCTTTGAGATTGGGATCAGTGTTTCGAGTAAAAACTCATTTTAATAATAAACCAAGAGTTTACGATTATGAAGTAGTAGAGTGGGGCCCGCCACTGAGAGTTTCACTTGAAGCAAAAGCAAGTATTTTTACAATTGTCGATACAATATTTTTATCTGCAAATAATAAAGGAACAGAAATGACATATGCAGTAAATATTAAATTTAAATTTCCATACGTAATTCTTTCCCCGTTTGTAAGTATCATGTTTAATAAAATTATGGATACACAAATAAAAAGCTTAGAGGAAGTTCTAGGTGCGATTTAAGTTTTGTTTCCTTTTAGCTTTTTTATTTATTGGCTGTCAGAGTTTAAATAATGAATATATGAGTCCAGAAATAAATGAATTCCCTGCAATTGAGGGAAATAATCTTAATAAGCAAAAAAAAGTTGTTCCGGATGATTTCGTAGATAAAAATTTAATTGTCATTGTTGCTTTTCAGCAGTGGCATCAACCATTAGTTGATGAATCAATTCTACTTCTAGAAAATAATGGCTTGGGCGAGACACACAATATCATTGAAGTTCCCACAATTCAGAAGACTAGTAAGTTAGCAGAGATTTATCTAGATGGAGTTATGCGTGCTGGTATTAGAGATGACCGAATAAGAAATCGAACTATAACTGCATATATTGACAAAGAGCAATTCAAAGAAGACTTAGAGATTCCTGATGAAGATACAATTTACTGGTTTTTAGTTAAAAAAAATACTAATAACATAATCGATAAAGGCTACGGAATTATTACAGAAAAAGAATTAAAAATTATAAATTCTTACTAAATATAAATTGTCGCAAGATACAAAGCAATTAAAGCTAATAAGAGCATTACTCCGTTAAAGATACCCCTTACTGCATCACTTACATTTGTAAAAACACTGTGAAATGCTATTACGGCTCCTGCTAAAAGAAGTGCCCCTATTACTATTGTCCAATCTGAAGCACCATTTTCAACTGTTAATCTAATTGTCACACCTGAAATTAATGCCACAGCGTATGAAGCCCATGAAATCTTACTGAAGGAACCTCTAAGTACGCCTGTTGTATTTTTAGTAGGATCAAATTTATTAAGTTTTGGTGCAAAAACAGCCCAAGTAACCATTGAGCCGATCCAAATTGACAAACCAACCATGTGTGTATATTTTACGATATTCTCCATAGCAAAATGATACCATAGGGCAATTCATTTAAAATATTTATATGGAGAATTACCAAGCATGGGTACAAGATGATATTGCACCATTTTCAAATTTAAAATATAAATCAATTGAATACCCTACAGTTAACGAAAATGAATTGATATTAGAAACAAAAGCTGCAACGTTAAATTTTGCAGATTTACTTTTATCCAGTGGTATGTATCAATCAAATCCTAAAACCCCTTTTGTTCCTGGCTTTGAAGTTTCAGGTATTGTTAAAGAGTGCAGTACTAAAAGTAAATTTGCTGTAGGAGATAGAGTAGTAGCGGCAACAACAGTATTTAGATCTGGAAGACATGGGAGCTTCGGTGAATACTGCGTTGCTTCAGAAAATTTAGCATATAAACTACCTGAAGAAATTTCTTATGAAGTTGGTGCTGCAATCCTTATGTCTTATTTAACATCAGATTTTGCCCTCCACAGAAGAGCTCAATTAAAAAAAGATGAAGTTGTTTTAATTAATGCGGCAGCAGGAGGAGTAGGAATTTCTGCTGTGCAATTAGCAAAAATTGAAGGAGCAAAAGTTATAGCAGCAGTTGGTTCAGATGAAAAAAAGAAATTTATACAACAATTTGAACCAGATCTAGTTATTAATTATCAAAAGGAAAATCTCAAGGATATAGTAGAAGAAAAATTTGGAAAACGATCAGTCAATGTTTTTTATGATCAAGTAGGTGGTCAACCTTACGAGGAAGGATTAAGGCTTTTGTCTTCTGAGGGACGAGCTCTTATTGTTGGTTTTGCAAGTGGAAATATTCCATCTCAATTATTAAGTTATCTTTTGGTTAAAAACATTTCAGTCATGGGTGTTTTTATGATTAATTTTGAAAACGATGATAAAGAATATTTGGAAAGAAGAATGAAAAAAATCTTTGATCAATATTTAAATAAAATTATTAAACCAGTTTACGAAACAATAAAGTTTGAAGAAATAATTCATTATCTAGAACTAATCGGCAGTAGAAAAACAGTTGGAAGAATAGTTGCTCTAAGATAGAAACTTTTGATATAAGAACTAATATATAAGAAATGGCTAAATTATATTTTTACTACTCAGCAATGAATGCAGGTAAGAGCACAACTCTTCTACAGTCAGCTCATAATTATGAAGAGAGAGAAATGAGAACTCTTTTATTTACTCCAAAATTAGATGATAGGTATGGAGAAGGAAGAATTACTTCGCGTATTGGTTTAGATAGAGATTGCGAAATTTTTACTTCTGAAGATGATTTGTATGTTTGGACAGCGCATGAGCATCAGAGAGATAATGTTTCATGCGTTTTAGTTGATGAAGCTCAGTTTCTAACTCCAAAACAAGTTCTTCAACTTACCTTAGTTGTTGATAAATTAAAAATTCCTGTTTTATGTTATGGATTGAGATCAGATTTTAGAGGAGAGCCTTTCCCAGGAAGTGTATATTTATTAGCTTGGTCGGATGAAATGACCGAAATAAAAACTATTTGTAAATCTGGGAAAAAAGCAACAATGAATGCTCGTTTAGATGAGAACGGAAATAGGGTAGTAGAAGGTGATCAAATTTCAATTGGATTAAATTACGAAGCTCAAGCTAGAGATATTTTTGAACTTGATAAAGTTTCTCCTATTGGATATCAAATTCCAGAAGCGAATTAAATTTAAGCTTTACTTTCCACTGGTGGTTCTGGTCTCGTAGCAAGCCATAAACATAATGCAATACCAAATGTTCCAAATATTAAATCTCCAACTAATGAAAATACAAAATAAATCGTAAATGCAAATGTTGGAATAATCATCGAAATAGCAAGCTTCTTTGCGCGTCTAGAAAGACCACGATAGGTCTGCCAATTTAAAATTATAGGACCAAATATTCTGTGATTTTCAAGCCAATGAGTAAATCTTTCAGAACATTTTGAAAACGCCCATGCAGCAATCAATATAAAAACTGTTGTAGGCAAACCTGGAATTACTATCCCAATGTATCCCAGTGCAAGGGATAAAATACCAATAGTAAAGAAAATTGGTTTATGAATTTTTACAAATAAATTTGGAAAAAATTTGTACAAAATTATAAACAGAAATATACCACCGCCAATATAGCTAAATAATTCATAAGGTATTTTTTCCAGAAATGTACTCATACTTAGATTATAAATTTTTTATACATAATCATAAATTGAATTAACTAACAAAAACTCTTTCTGCAATAAATTGATCTAAACCAAAAAATTTATCCTTTGCAACACTTACAGTAATTGAGTATTCATTTGCATCATATACGTTAATTTCATTACCAGGTAAGATTTTATTTTTTTGTAAAAAAGAGATAATCGAACTATCTCTTTTTAATTCTTCCGAGATTTTTACAATAGAATATTTTTTATTTGTTTTAGCTCCTACGTCAATCAATCTATTCATTGGTCCTTCAAAATAATTTGAGTATGGAATTGGGTTTCCGAATAAACCAGTCTTTGGGTAACCTAAGACTTTTAACATTGCTTCTTCAGTAACAGAACTAAGGACATTCTCCCATTTTTTAGTCTCAACATAAACTCTTTCCCATGGTAAATCTAAAATTTCAGATAAAAATCTTTCAATTATTCTGTGTCTCCTTGCAATCATTTTTGCTAAGTAAGTTCCTTTTTCAGTAAGCTTTAGTTCATCATCCATTTCAATAAGACCACTATTTTGCATTCTTCCGATTACTTGAGAAACATTAGCTCTGCTTACACCTAACCAATCAGCTACACGGGTCTGTTTTACTTCTATTCCAACTTCACTGATGTGAAAAATAGCTTCTGCATGCGAATAAAAAGAGTTAGGTAACTTCTCAATTTCTTTTTGAGTAAAGACATAAGGATTATTGTTATTGTTCATTACTAACTATGTTAACAGTTGTTTACTTACAAGTGAAAAATTTAGAAGGCAGGACACCCAACAGCAAAAGTAAGTCCAAAAAATAGTAGCCACAATATTGGTTCATATTTTCTAACAAGCTTAGGATCTTTTTGCATTATAAATATTGTACTATTTGATGTATAATAAAACTAATATGTTGTGTCCTTATGCGTACATTTTGGCTGGCTTTATGTGGTTTGTCCGCAACGGTGGAAAATTTTTTGCAAAATCTCTAACTTTAAAAAAACCGATTAGGTCAGCTAGCTCTCACTAAATTTTCTAGGAGATTAATGGTATCTTCTGAATCATTCAAGCAAGGAATGTAAGTCATATTTTTTCCACCTGCTTTAAAAAAAGTTTCTCTACCACGGATATCTATTTCCTCCAAAGTCTCTAGGCAATCAGATATAAATGATGGACACAAAATAGCTATATTGTCTTTTCCTTCTTCAGGAAGTTTGGCCAATCTTTTATCAGTAAAAGGAGTCAACCATCCTGGACCGATTCTTGACTGGTAAGCAATTTCCCATTGATCGTCATTTAAACCAAGTTTTTTAGCTGTTAAATCCGAAGCTATTCTTGTATGAGATCTATAGCAATCTTTTGATCCATCATTATTTACTTCGCAACAACTGGCAGTTGAAAAACAATGCTCTCCAGTCTCATCTGTCTTCTTAGCTTGTCTCTTGGGGATACCATGATAGCTAAATATTATTTTGTCATATGTTTCACTTTCAACATATGGTTTTATTGAATTCACCATCGCATTTATGTACTCTTCATTATCAAAAAATGGTTTAGTAAATATTAATTCAAAATCATTTGAGATATTCATTGCCACATGTCTTGTTTCCAATTCTGTTGTTACAGTTGTTGCCATCGCATTATGTGGATATAAAGAAATCACGTATATTTTGTTAATACCTTTTTTTCCAAAGTTTTTAAGTGCTTGTTCGATACTTGGATCTTGGTATCTCATTGCAATTTCAACATTCCAACCTGTTTTTTTAGTCAATTTCTTTGCAATACTTTCAGTCGAAATAACTAATGGTGAGCCATCTTTAGTCCAAATTTTTTCATATGCTTCAAGGGTATTTTTGGGACGAAAAGGAAGAATGAATAAACGAAGAATAAGTTGTTGAAAAAACTTTGGTAAATCTACAACATTGTCATCCGATAAAAAAACACGAAGGTATTCTCTTACAGATTTTTTGTTAAGTTCTTTTGGAGAACCAAGATTGATTAAAAGTACGCCTTCGTTGTTTTGTAAATCCACCTTACAATTTTAAAATATTTTTTGTTTAAAAATAAATCACATTTAAAAAAATTTTTTCGAAATAAATTACCATTAACTATTTTTGTTAAGTACTATTAACAAAGTTAAGCGAAAAAAGGTTAAAATGAACAAAAAATTAACAGTTACTTTGATTGCTTTAATGATGGTTTTAACTGCTTGTACTCCAACAGATGGAGAAGCAGGACCAGCAGGAGAGCAAGGACCAGCAGGTGCGCAAGGACCAGCAGGTGAAGTATCAAAAGAAGCTATTGATGCTGCTGTTACAGCAGCACTCGCTGAACCAGAAGCCGAAGTAGGTGGAACACTTGTAATTTATAGTGGTAGAAAAGAAAGCTTAGTCTCAGATATTATTGCAGAATTTGCTGCAACTTCAGGTGTTGAAGTTGAAGTAAGATATGCAAAAAGCCCGGCATTAGCAGGAACAGTTGTTCTTGAAGGTGCTATAAGCCCTGCAGACGTATTCTTTTCACAAGATCCTGTAAGCCTTGGTGTAATTGCCAAAGAAGGATTATTTGACCGACTTCCGGATAGTGTTCTAGACAATGTTCCAGCATGGGCAGTAGACAAAAATGGATACTGGGTTGGTACTTCTGGAAGATCAAGATCTCTAGTTGTTGATACAAGAGATGTCACTGATGCAGAATTGCCAAGTGATATTTATGGTCTTGCTGATGAAAAGTTTAGAAACAGATTAGGTTTAGCACCAACTAATGGATCATTCCTTGCAATGGTTGCATGCATGATCGAATCAGATGGTGAAGAAAAAGTTCTAGATTGGTTAACAACAATAAATGGTCTTGGATACGGAGAATATCCTAAGAACTCACCACAAGTTGCTGCTGCAGCTGCAGGTGAACTTGATATTGGAATGATTAACCATTACTACACATTAAGAGTTTTAGCGGAAGATCCTTCTGCTCCAATTAAGAATGTGTACCTAGATGGCGGTTGCGGAGCAATGGTTATGCCTGCAGGTGTTGGAATTTTGTCCTCAAGCCAAAATAAACCAGCAGCTATGGCATTCGTTGAATTTTTACATTCAAAATCAGCTCAAGAAACATTTACAAACACTGTATATGAGTTCCCTCTTGTAGCAGGAATTGAGCCAAACGAATTGCTACCAGACATTAACAGTTTGAACTCTCCTTCAAACTTGAACTGGTCCGCATTAGCGTTATGGCAAGAAAAAGCTGTTGAACTAATTGCTCAGGCAGGATATTAATCCGTCCGTCAGCATCAACATAAGCCAAAAAATTCTGGTCAGAGAAATCTGACCAGAATTTTTTCTTTAAATATCAAATTTTTCATTATATTCTTAATTAAGTGAAAACACCGAAACTTTTAATAACAACAAATGTAATAATTTTACTTTTATTTCTTATGCCCTTGTTTTATTTGTTTTGGAGGTTTGCAAATCTATCAAGAAATATATCTAGTTTTTTTAACTCCTGGGACGTGACGACTTTATTGATGAATACAGTATTTTTATTTATTGCTGTTGTTTTAACAAGTCTTATTCTTGGGTTAACAATTTCAATACTTACGGTTAGATATTCATTCCCTGGATCCAAAATTTTATTTAGCTTGACAATTTTACCCCTAGTTATTCCCTCATACATTGGAGCGTTGACTTATGTTTCTGCTTTTTCTCCCAAAGGTTTGTTTGTAGATATATTTTCTAGATACGGCTTGGAGGAAATAATAGGCATTGAGGGATTTGTCGGAAGCTGGATTGTTTTGACATTATTTACCTATCCATATGTACAATTGATTTGTAGTAGTGCTCTAAGGAATTTAGATTCAACAGTTGAAGATGCTGCAAGATCTTTAGGTGTCAAAAAAATAAAAATGTATACAAGTGTTGTAATTCCTAGGTTAAAAAAACCTATGATATATTCATCTCTATTAGTGGGTTTATATGTCATTTCTGATTTTGGTGCAGTTTCGTTAATGAAATATGGAACAATGACTAAAGCAATTTATTCATACTATGTAATCAACATCAATGGCGATCCAGTAATTTTTTATTCAGCATTCTTAATAGTTCTTGCATTAATTATAAGTTTTGCTCAAAGAGGAAGTGAAATGAGTAAATCAGCAAAAGTATCTGGTACTCCAAGAGAACTTAATAAATTAGAACTTTCAAAAAAAAGTACATATTTGGTTTTAACATTTTTTGCTGTTGTCATATTTTTTAGTCTGTTAATACCTGTCGGAGTTTTGACATTTTGGTTAGTACGTGGGTTGTCAAACGATATTTCTATAACTGGTTCTTTAGCTGGTGTTGCTGGGTCCCTTACAGCAGCTACAGTCACATCAATTTTTGCGATGATTATAGCTACCCCAATAGTTGTAATGATTTCTCAATATAAATCGAAGTTTGGCGACTTGTTTGAAAAAGTAACACTTACACTTTATGGATTACCTCATATTGCAGTGGGAATATCAATGTTATTCATTACAATAAAAATTTTTCCCTCAATTTATCAAACTTTTATAACTCTAATAATCTCATACTTGATAGTGTTTTTGCCTCAAGCTGTCGGAGGAGGTCAAGCATCAATGGAACAAGTTAAGATTTCATATATTGAAGCAAGCGCTGGGCTAGGTTTGTCAAAATTAGATACTTTCTTTAAGGTTACCTTCCCTTTAATATACAAAGGACTTCTTGCAGGAGCAGCGCTTGTATTCTTATCAACAATGAAAGAATTACCTCAAACATTATTACTGCGACCAACAGGTTTCAGTACTATGTCAGTTGATATATGGTCAAATGCATCAGAAGCACTTTTCACACAGGCTGCTTTTTCTGGGTTTATTTTATTAGCAATTAGTGCATTTCCCACATATATACTTAGTACAAGGAATTTAGACAACTAATGGCATATGAAAATTTAATTATCAGAGCTCGCTCAGTCAGCAAATCGTATGGTTCTGAGCTTGTACTGTCTGATTTTAATCTCGATGTTTGGAATGGTGCAATTGTGGGAGTACTTGGTGTCTCTGGTTCTGGAAAAACTACAGCTCTAAGATTAATTGCAGGATTTGAAAAACCAGATAGCGGGATAATTGAGATGAGAGAAGAGATAATCTCAAGTCAAGAAGTATATGTGCCACCAGAAGAGAGAAATGTTGGAATGGTATTTCAAGATTATGCATTGTTTCCTCATCTTGATGTGAAAAGCAATATTTCTTTTGGGCTATCAAAACATCAAATTAAAAGTGGAAGATTAAACGAAGTAATCGATATGTGTAATTTAAATGATTACAGAAACAAATTACCTCAAGAATTATCTGGAGGTCAACAACAAAGAGTCGCTCTTGCTAGAGCATTAGCTCCAAATCCTGAAGTTATTTTATTGGACGAACCCTTTACAAGTTTAGATGCTCATATGGCACGAGATTTAAGAGATGAAGTTGTGACACTCCTTAGAGAAACTGAAACTACTGCAATCATCGTTACACATGATCAAGAAGAAGCCCTATCAGTATGTGATGTTGTAAGTGTTTTAGAAGATGGAAAAGTTATTCAGAGTGCAACTCCACAAGAGATTTATTTAAACCCTATTAGTCAAACTGTTGCTAATTCAGTTGGCGATCCAAATATACTCAAGGGTTTTTCTATAAATGGAATGGTAGAAACTTCACTTGGTACATTTGTTTCTGCTTATGATGGAGCATTAGATGTTTCAATTAGACCAGAGTGTATCGAGCTCAATTTAGATTCTGATGGCAGTTATGTAGTGAAAGAATGTACATTTTATGGACATGATCAGGTAATTTCATTTCAAAATAGTAAAGGTGAAGTTTTTAGAGCAAGGTCGTTACCTAATACGATATATGCAACTGGTGACAAAATAAATATTGAAATCTCTGAAGTAACTACTTTTCCATCAAAGACTTGATTTAATATAAGCCACTCTTCCAGCTAAAGATTGAAATTCAATTTCTATTTCTGCAAGATTGGTAAATGCTCTTGAATAATTATCCTCAGCAATATATTCTCTTGAATTAGCAAGAGACTTAATTGATGTTTCAATATCAAAAATTATCGATTCAATCTCTGAAAAAATAAGTTGTTTATCCATCATTTAATCTTAAATAAAAAACTAAACTTATACTTAATATTTCAAATTGAGGTAAAACATGGAAATAAAGATAAAAAAACTTAGAAAATTTAATATCATAATGGGCACAGTACATTTAATTCAAGGTGGATTACTTTTTTGGCTTGGTACTGTCGTAAATTCTGATTTTATTGTTCCAGTAACTTTAACTCAATTAGTGGGAGTTGGTTCACCGGAAGATCCTTCAAGTTTTGCATTAGTTCCTGAACTTGAAGTATGGAGAGAAGTCACAAACTTTGGTCCAGCAGTAGCAACCTTTTTACTTGCTTCAGCTGTTGCTCACTATCTTATTTCTGGGCCCTTTTATAACAAATATAAAGAAGACCTTTCAAAAGGAATAAATAAGGTGCGTTGGATTGAATACTCAATTAGTGCATCCGTGATGATTGTCCTAATTGCTTTATTAGTAGGAATTTATGATGTATGGGCATTAGCCGGAATATTTTTCATGAATGCTGCAATGTGCTGGTTTGGTTGGATGATGGAAGTTCATAATCAATACACTGAAAAAGTTGACTGGACAAGCTATATAATGGGCTGCTTGGCTGGTGTTACTCCGTGGATTCTTATATTTATAAATTTAATAGGCGATGGTGTAGCTACAGATTCAAACCCGCAAGGAGTTCCACAGTTTGTTGTGTGGATTTTTGTAAGTATTTTCTTATTCTTTAACACTTTTTCAATAAATATGATTTTGCAGTATAAGCAAGTAGGTAAATGGAAAGATTATTTATATGGAGAAAGAGCTTACATTTGGCTTAGCTTGTTAGCAAAAACTTGTCTTGCTTGGCAGGTATTTTTTGGAACATATCAACCAAATTAATTACTTATTTAATTTTTTTTCCAAAAAATATAAGCAGAATAATAATTAAAAACAATCCAATATACGAGAGTGCCATTAGGTTTTAGATCTAAATTTTCTAAACCCTAGTGCTAAAAGTAATAATGGAACCGCAATTATTCCAAACGACACACCAAAACCAATTATTGATTCAATCCAATTTAAAGCTCTTTGTACATAATAATTCCATGAAAATAATGATATTCCTGAACCCTCTCTGATATCTAGACTCAAAGAAGAGTACGATACTGAATTTTCATAATATTCTTTTTGTCCTTCAAGCACTTGTATATCTTGATTAATGTACCGAAGCTGAGATTGCACTTGAAGTTTGTCAGATGTTGATACTGCCTCTTCTTTTATTTCTTCAAGTGCTTTCTTTTCATCTTTCAATGATTTCAATCTTGAATCAATATCAAGCACATATTTAGTTACATCATTCGCATTCAAATTAATATTTGTAAATTTGGAAATTTCTTCTACTTCCGTTAGAAAACTTTCAAACTCTTTTGCTGGGATATTCATTGTTAAACTATAACTTTTAAGTCCTTGATAGTTTGTTGAAAGATAAGTATTAGAAATATTTCCGTTGTAGCTTTTAACTAAACCTTCTACTTCATCTATGGTATTTTCAAAATCAGAAGAACTTACATCTGTGCTTGCATATGCGGTTTTAATAATATAGTCACCTTGTGAAAAAGATCCGTCTCGTGTAAATGAGGATTCAGAAAAAGCCATGTCCTCAGTTCCACTGAAATATGGTTCAGCCATACCAAGTGTCGTTTCACTTGATTGGGAACAAAAAGCAAAAGTTAAAAGAAAAAATAAAAGTTTAAGATTTTTCACAAGATAAGTATAAATAATTCAATAGTTAGAAAGTTCAATTATTGGAATTTTTATTTCTCCTTCAGACAAACCTCCATGGTAACCCTTCAACTGTGCCGAAAGGTGTTTTGGATAAATAATATTTCTATCTTCAACTAAAAAACAAAAATCAGGATAAATAGATTTTAAAAATTCATTTTTTTGGTCACCTAGAATATGAGACAACTCATGTTGCTCCAATAAAACACCAGGTATTTCAGAAAACGTTTCTAAAACAATCTCTTTAGATCCATTTATATAAACTGAGCGTTGGTCTCCATATATTTGTAAATCATCACCGTAACTCAGAGTATGACGGCTTTCTGCATCAATATTTATAAGACCGTGATCAGCAGAAATAATAGTTTTTGTTTTTTTATTACTTATATTTGAAATTTCATTAACTAATTTTTCAAATTTAGTTATCTCTATATGCCACTCTTCTGAATGCACTCCGAATATATGTGCCGAAACATCAATTAAAGGATAATAAATAAAATTAAACTTATTTTCCAAGATTGTAGATTCCGATAGTAGTTCCAAAAGATTTTGCTCATTATCATATGGAATAGTGCTCGATGACTCATATAAACAATCTGAAAGGGGAGTACCTACTAGATTTCTAGGCTGAAAATTAGATGCATAAATTTTATTTTCTTTAAAAATTTTCCAAATTGATTTTTGTTTTAGAAAATGATCATTCAACAGAAAATTTTTGTTTTCTTTATTCCAATTTAATGCATTTATAAGACCGTATTGTAATTTGTCATACATGTAGTAACCTATCAGCCCATGGTCAATCGGTTTTTTCATAAATGCAATTGATGATAAAGCCACGTTTGTTGAGGAAGGAAATGTTGTATTAATAGACTTGGTAACATTTTTACTTAGATAAGAATCTGTACTGATTAGATTTTCATAACCAAGTCCGTCAGCCAGTATGAAATTAATTGTATCTGCCTCATAGAGGTCCTCTGACAATAGTTGGAATCTTGTATCTATCTCCTGTTTGTCTTGAACCACGTATTGAAAGATTTCTCTTGAGAGATCTACTAAATTGGATTCTTTTAAAAAATTACTATTAATCATCTATAAAAAATCTTACAAAAAATTTCACTGAAGTTTGAGAAAAAACTAGACTTTTTAAAGGCTTAACTAAACTATAAATTATGATTTCTTATTTTCAAGATTATGTGACTATAGCAGCAGTGCTAGGATTTGGCATTTTTCTTTGTGTGCTATTGCTTGGAGTCGCCTCAGTTCTTAGGCCAAATAAACCTTATCCGGAAAAGCTAAAAACTTATGAATGTGGTGTTGATCCTGTAGGTACTGGATGGAGTCAAACATACGTAAGATACTATATATTTGGGTTGCTTTTTGTAATATTCGATGTTGAGGCAGTTTTCATATTTCCATGGGCAATAAACTTAGAAAAATTGGGTTATTTTGGATTAATTGAAATGTTTGTTTTTATATTTATTCTCCTTATTGGCCTTATATATGCAATAAGAAAGGATGTTCTCAAGTGGGAGTCGTAGATAAATTTGGTCTTCCAAAACCAATATCATCAGTATTTAATTGGGCTAGATCATATTCTCTTTGGTACTTTCAATTCGGATTGGCATGTTGTGCCATTGAGGTTATGGCTGTAAGTGGGCCTAGACACGATTTTATGAGGTTAGGAGTAATTCCTTTACCCGCCTCTCCTCGACAGGCTGATTTTATGATTGTCGCCGGAACGGTAACAGATAAAATGGCTCCTTCTGTAAAAAGGCTTTATGATCAAATGCCAGAACCAAAATATGTTATTTCAATGGGATCTTGCTCAAATAGTGGTGGTCCGTACTGGGATTCGTACTCTGTAACTAAGGGAGTAGATCAATTAATTCCTGTAGATGTTTACGTTCCAGGTTGTCCACCAAGACCAGAAGCCCTGCAGGAAGGTATCATTCTTCTCCAGAAAAAAATTCGTGGAGAAGATATGAAAGAAAAATGGTCAGAAGTTCAAACAGAGCCAATATAAGATGGAAAATTTTTTTAACAAAATAAAAGAAAGCTTTACAAATACAACTTTAGAGTTTGAAACAATAAATATCACAGTTGACTCAATAGATTGGATTGACACGCATAAAAAACTCAGAGACGAATTTAATTTGAAATTTTTCTCATGGCTTTCTGCAGTAGATTGGGACAATGATGTTTCTGTTGGTGAAGCACCCAAAGAGAGCGTTTCACCTAATTTTGAAATAATTACATGCTTATCTGATTTAGCAAATACTAATTTAATTATTGTATCTACAAAGATTGATAAATCAGATCCAAAAATTGAATCTCTTGTAGAAATATATGGTGGGGCTAATTGGCACGAGAGAGAAGCATATGAAATGTTTGGAATAAATTTTGAAAATCATCCAAATCTTGAAAAATTATATCTTCCTGACGGTTACGAAGGAAATCCTATGCTTAAATCTTTTGAATTGATTAGCAGAGAAGTTAAGCCATGGCCTGGAGAGGTTGATGTTGAGGGAATGCCAGAAGAATCAGGAAGCGATAAATCTCCAGATGGTTAATACATTAGACCCACAAAATATGAATAATTTTTCTGAGGCCTCTGTGTCTATAGAAATTGAAACAGAGGACATGACATTAAACATTGGACCTCAACATCCATCGACTCACGGAGTACTTAGATTAGTTGCAAAAGTAGATGGTGAAAAAGTTCATGATGTAAAACCCGTTCTTGGATACATGCATCGAGGTTATGAAAAACTTGCAGAAGTTAGATCATATCCCCAAATAACAACACTTGTAAATCGAATAGATTGGGTTGCTGGATTTTCTAACGAAATTCCGTTTATTGCTGGAGCTGAAAGATTAATGGAAATTGAAGTACCTGAAAGAGCCAAACATATTAGATTAATTCTCAATGAAATGGCTAGAATTTCTTCACATTTTGTATTCAATGGAGCATATGCTCTTGAAGTTGGTGCACTTACTCCAATTTTTTATGCAATGGAAGATCGAGAAAGAGTTTTAGATTTAATCGAGTCAGTAACTGGCGGTCGATTTCATCCAAATTTCAATAGAATTGGAGGAGTAAAACCTGCAGCTGGAGCAGGTCCTACTTCCAAAAAAAATATTCAAGATTTACCTGCTGGATTTTACAGGGATACCAAAGTAGCAATGGAAAAAGTAATTAAGGCAGCTGATCAATTTCAAAATTTAATTGGGGGAAATGAAGTTTTTAAGAAAAGAACTAAAAATGTAGGTATATTAACTCCTGAAATTGCAGAAGCTTATGGTGTCTCAGGCCCAATACTCAGAGCTTCAGGAGTTAAATCTGACTTGAGAACATATACAGATTATTTGCCATATGATCAATTTGATTTCGAAATTCCAGTTGGAGAGAATGGAGACTGTTACGATCGTTGGGATGTCAGAGTTAAAGAAATGGTTGAATCAGCAAAAATAGTTTTGCAAGCTATTGACTCAATGCCTTCTGGTCCATTGCAAGCAAAAGTGCCAAAAGTTATAAAAGTTCCCAAAGGCCGTACATATGTAAGAGCTGAAAATCCCAAAGGAGAAATGGGCTATTACATAATATCAGATGGAGGACTGGGACCTTACAGACTCAAAGTCAGAACTGCATCATTTAGCAATATTTCAATTTTGCCAATTATGCTTGAGGGTGCTTTATTGCCAGACTTAATTGCCATAATGGGTAGCCTAGATTTTGTATTGGGAGATGTAGATAGATGACAGATGTCTTGATAAAAGTTGGATTTCTTGCACTTGCTGCATTGAATGGTGCAATAATCTTTACAATCATGGATGTAAAAGGTGCTTCATGGATGCAGAGAAGACCAGGACCCTTGCATGTTGGACTCAGAGGTTTTATATTTCCTGTTGCCGAAATACTTAAATTTGTTCAAAAAGAAGACATAATACCAACTGAAGTAGACAGACCTGTATTCAAATGGGCACCTGCTTATGTTATGGTTTCTTGTGTTGCTCTTTTTGCAGTAGTTCCAATGAGTCCAACATTAGTTGTTGCAGATATAGAATTAGGTATTTTCTTTGCACTTGCTATAAGCTCTTTGGGAACTATAGGCGTATTAACTGCTGGATGGTCATCAGCAAATAAATATTCTCTAATGGGAGGTTTAAGAGCTGCAGGACAGCTAATAGCTTATGAACTTCCACTAATCCTTGCTGTTGTAGGAGTTGTTATTCAAGCTGAAACCATGTCTCTAGTTGGGATTGTAGAAAAACAAATTGAATGGGGAGTTCCTTTTGTTTTTGGAGGTCAGCTAATTGGTTTTCTAATTTTTATGGTTGCAGCAACAGCTGAAATGATGAGGGTGCCATTTGATATGCCTATTGGTGAATCAGAATTAACTATGGGCTTTATGACTGAATACTCTGGGATAAGATTTCTTATTTTTTATATTTCTGAATATATGAATATGTTTATATTATGTGCAATTGCTTCAACCCTATTTCTTGGTGGTTACCATGTCCCACTTTTACCAACTGAATGGGTAAATTTCTATGGACCCGTTGTACTTTTAACAAAAACTGCCATTTTAGGTTTTATTTTGGTAGCGATAAGGTGGTCGCAGCCAAGATTTAGAGAAGATCAGTTGCAAAATCTTGCCTGGAAGATACTTATCCCTGCATCTTTAGTTAACATTCTTGTAACTGCAATCATGAAAGTTGGATTCTAATGAAAACATTTAGACCAAAAGTACCAGGATTTTTAGTTGGAATAAAGATAGTTATTATCAACATGCTTAAAACTCTCTCTCCTTTTCATTCAAAACCAAATGTAAATTACCCTTTTGAAAAAGAAAAAGTTGCACCAAGAGCAAGAGGAGTTATTGCTTTAGATCAGGAAGCATGCACAAGTTGCATGTTATGTGCTCGACAGTGTCCCGACTGGTGCATTTATATAGAGGGACATAAAGAATTACAACCTCCTTCAAAACCTGGTGGTAGACAAAGAAGTAGGGCTGTTTTGGATAGATTTGATATTGACTATGCGCTTTGTATGTATTGTGGAATATGTGTAGAAGTCTGTCCATTCGACGCTTTATTCTGGTCACCAGAATATGAATATTCTGAGTTCAACATGGGCGATATGTTGCATGATAAAGAACGATTAGACGATTGGCTGCAAACAGTACCAGATCCTGAGGGCCTTGAAAGTTAAAAATGGAAATTTTTGAAATTGTAACTTACTTTGTTCTTCTTTTATTGGTTTCAACAGCAGTAAGGGTTGTAACGACTTCAAATGTAATTCATGCTGCTATATCCCTTGTATTTACTCTTGCTTTGACTTCGGTATTATTTTTACTTTTATCAACAGAGTTTGTTGCTCTTGTATTAGTCCTGGTCTACATTGGTGCAGTTATTGTCCTCTTCTTATTTGGAATTATGATTACCAGAGCACCTTTAGGAAAAAATGCCGAGTTAGATAATGATAAAAATAAAAAGTTAGGTGCAGCAATAGCAGGTTCTATATTTTTCTTGTTCTCATACATTTTAGTTAATGGCTTTGAGGGTGAAGTAGTTATTACTTCAGGATCTTCAACTGAATTGCTTGGTGAAATCCTACTCAGTAGATTTGTTTTCCCTTTTGAATTAGTTTCATTTGTTTTATTAGCCGCTCTAATTGGGGGAATAACATTGGCCAGAAAAGATGAAGCATTGATTGATGAGGATCAGGTATGATTGTTCAGCCTGTATTAGTAGTAGCAGCAGCTTTATTTTCATTGGGCATTTATGGCATATTAGTTAGAAGAAATGCTGTCATGGTTCTTTTGTCTATTGAATTAATTCTTAACTCTGTGAATATCAATTTTATAATGTTTGACACGATGCTTGCTGATGTTTTGATGCAGGGACAAATTTTTACAATTTTTATAATTACAATTGCAGCTGCTGAAGTTGGAATTGGATTAGCGATTGTTCTTATGTTATTCAGAAACAGACAAACAGCTAATATAAACGAATTCGATTTAATGAAATGGTAAATTTTAAACCAACTGTTTTTGCTGAAGGTGAATTAGTTTATACCGATGGGGGATTTTTAGCTGAATATGCATGGTTATTAGTCGTGCTTCCCTTTGTTGCTGCATTAGTTATAACCTTTGTGGGTAAATATTTGCCATTAAAAGGAGCAGAAGTAGCTTTAGCAACTATTGGAATAATATTTTTGTACAGTGTTGCACTAATGTACTTGCACATTACAAGTGGTGTTGTGAATGAATTTTTTATAAATGTTGGCAGTATCGGTGCATTTGACATTGAGTTTGGATGGGTTGTCGATGGTCTTTCAATAATGATGTATTTTGTTGTTGGAACGGTTGCGTTACTTGTTTTCATTTATGCAACAAATTATATGGAAGGTGAAATTAGGTATACTTTTTTCTTCACATCATTAACTTTGTTTGCTGGAAGTATGTTAGTTTTAGTATCTTCTCCAACTCTTATTCAAATTTTAATTGGATGGGAACTTGTTGGTGTCTGTTCATACTTGTTAATTGGTCATTACTGGGAGAAAAAAGATAATTCTTCAGCAGCTATGAAAGCTTTTATTACGAATAAGATTGCCGACGTAGGGTTGATGATTGGAATAATCATCTTAGCGCTAAATACCGGAACATTAAGAATTTCTGAGATTCTTTATCAGTCAACGCATGATTATGAAAAGCTTTCTACTGTTGCATTTGCTGCTGCAGTTTTATTATTTATTGGGGCGATGGGTAAGAGTGCTCAATTTCCATTACATGTTTGGTTACCAGATGCTATGGCAGGTCCAACACCCGTATCTGCACTGATGCATGCTGCAACAATGGTTACAGCCGGTGTTTATTTACTTGCAAGAATGTTTCCATTTTATAAAGCAATGGCACCTGATGCATTAGATATAGTGATGCTTTTTGGTGTTATTACATTACTAGCAGCTGGTTTAATTGCAGTTGTTCAAGATGACTTAAAAAAAGTTCTAGCGTACTCAACAGTTAGTCAATTGGGTTATATGGTTGCCGCAATTGGTTCAGGTGCTTATACCGCTGCATTATTTCATTTATGGACACACGCATTTTTTAAGGCTTTATTGTTTCTAGGCGCAGGATCTGTTATTCACGCAGTTCATAGCAATAGTATGTTGGAAATGGGTGGCTTAAGAAAAGTTATGCCAAAAACTTTTGTTACATTCATAATTGGAACAGTTGCTTTGGCAGGACTTCCGCCATTTGCAGGTTTCTTTTCCAAAGACGAGATTCTTGCTTCATTTAATCATGAAGGTGAGACAACTTTCTTTTTTATAGCAGTCTTAGGTGCATTTATAACAGCATTTTATATGACTAGAGCAGTATCCCTGACTTTTCTAGGAGAATACAGAGGCCATGGTCATCCTCACGAATCTCACAATCTCATGACTACACCACTTCTTGCTTTATCTGTATTTGCAATAGCTTCAGGTTGGGTTAATATTCCTGGTGTTTATACAGGATTTACAGACTGGGTTACAACAAGAAAAAATACAATTGTTGAATACCATCCCGAAAGTTTTGATTTATTCGCATTATCAAGTGGCTTACTTGCTGGCTTACTTGGTATTTCACTTGGATATTATTTATATCAATTGCAAGGAAGCGCTGAGACAGGAGATGAAAAAATTAAAATTCAACCAATATGGTCAGTTCTTGAAAACAAATATTTTTTAGATCATTTTTATTTCAGATATGTTATTGACCCAGTGAAAATAAACATTTCTAAAGGAGTAGATAAATTTAATACAAATGTTATTGACAGAGTTGTAAATGGTTTTGGACAAGTTGCTTCTTTAATGGGTAGTGTTGTGTACAATAATCTTGACCAAAATGGAATTGATAAATTATTGAATATGTCTTCTGCTGGAACTGATAATTTTGGAGGTAAAGTCAAGTTGATACAAACAGGCAAGACACAACAATACTTAATGCTGTTTTTAGGTGGCGTAATAACAATTAGTTTATTAATTTTATTTGTAATTTAGGGGGGAATAGTGGAATTGTTAACGAATGGGTTGGGACTTTCTGCAGTAGTCTTTTTCCCTATAATTAGTGCGTTTTTAATCATTTTAATACCTAAGAAGCAGGAGCAATTGATTAAAGTTTTTGCATTAGCTTCATCATTAATTACTTTTGTTTTAAGTGCTGTCTTACTTTTCCAATTTGATTTTTCCTCAGCAGATAAATTCCAACTTGGTAATAAGATTTCATGGATTAGAAGCATAAATGCAAATTATGAAATAGGAATAGATGGTATATCCCTTCCATTACTAGTGCTTTCTACTTTTATAACTGTTTTAGCAATAATTTATTCTATAGAACACCTACCTGAACCAAAAAGCCCTAAAGGCTTTCTAGCTTTAATACTTGTTCTTGAAACAGGAATGAATGGTACTTTTATTGCACTTGACTTGATACTTTTCTTTGTATTTTTTGAAATTGTACTCCTGCCTATGTATTTTATGATTGGGATATGGGGTGATAAAACTATTAGGTCTGTTTCTGGGCTGAAAAATCAAATAGAGACAAGACTTTATGCAAGTATTAAGTTCTTTGTATTTACGTTATTCGGATCAGCTTTTATGCTTCTTGGGTTTTTGGGACTTTATTATCGAGGAAACAAAACATTCAGTATTCCTGAATTAATTGAGCTGGGATCCTCTGGTGCTTTTACAGGAACATTTGCAACACTTGTATTTGCTGTATTATTTTTGGGATTTGCTGTAAAAGTTCCAATGTGGCCCCTTCACACATGGCTCCCAGATGCTCATACAGCAGCACCAACAGTTGGGTCTGTATTATTAGCTGCGATTCTTTTAAAGCTTGGATCATATGGTTTTGTAAGAATTGCTATACCTATTCTTCCAGAGCAGGCAAAAGCATGGGCTCCAGCAATAGCTATTCTTTCAGCGATTGGAATTATATATGGTTCTTTGGCTTGCCTTGCTCAAACAGATTTAAAAAGACTAATTGCTTTTTCGTCGGTTGGTCATATGGGATTCGTAATGTTGGGGATAGCTTCTCTTACGCCTATAGGAATTAATGCTGCAATGATTGGAATGGTTGCTCACGGAGTAATTACTGGATTGTTATTTTTCTTGTCTGGATCCATGGCCCACACCTACCACACAAGAGATATGGGCAGATTAGGAGGTAATATGAAGTTACTTCCAAAAACTGGTGCATTGTTAGGGTTTACTGCAATGGCTTCGTTGGGTCTCCCTGGACTAGCTGGCTTTTGGGGAGAATTCATGGCTTTACTAGGAGCATATAATCCACTAGATGGTTTAAATATAACTGTATTTAGAACCTCTATGGTCGCTGGAGCTATTGGAACAGTATTAACTGCAGGTTATTTACTTTGGATGCTGCAAAGAGTTAATTTGGGAGAGCCGTCTGAAGAATGGCTAGATAAAGAACTCCACGATGCAGATATTTATGAACTTTCTGCGTGGATTCCACTTGTTGTATTAACAGTATTAATTGGAATATTTCCTAAATTAATATTCGGTGCAACAAATGATGCTGTTACTTCAATGCTACTCAAAGCCTTCGGGGGTTAAAAATTTCAATTAATTATTTTGCAATATCCACTGAACTTATTGTAGTTTTTACAATAGTTGGAACATTGATTCTTGATTTGATACTTCCAAGAAAATCAAAATATTATGTAGCAGCTTTTGCTCTTCTTGGAACTTTATTTTCTTTAGCACCTCTATTTATTCAATGGGCAAACTATACATCACCAATTTATGCTTTTGAAAATAGTTTTGTTATAGACAAATTTTCAATTATTTTAAAAGGATTATTCATACTTATAACTTATCTCACATTCCTACTCTCAATTAATTTTATTGAAAGTGATAAGTATTATCAGGGAGAGTATTACTACTTACTGTTAAGTTCACTCTTGGGAGCACTCATAGTAAGTTCCTCTAGAGACTTGTTGACCATATTTATTGGTATTGAACTTGCTTCAACTCCAATGTTTTTACTCTCTGGATGGAAAAAAGGTGATAGAAAATCAAACGAGGGTGCAATAAAGTTTTTTCTATTAGGAGTATTATCAGCATCACTAATATTATATGGATTTTCACTTCTGTATGGACTTACAGGTCAACTAGTTTTTTCAGAAATCTCTTCATATTTGCTAAATGCATCTTTAACAGATTCTCCAGTAGTATTACTGAGTGCAATATTAGTAATTTCAGGTATTGGATTTAAGATATCGATAGTTCCTTTTCATTCATGGGCACCAGATACGTATGAGGGTGCACCTTTACCAGTTACTGCATATTTATCTGTTAGTTCAAAAGCAACTGGTTTTGTTGCTCTAATTATTTTATTAACAAAAGTTTTTGCAGGATCAGGGTCAAGCTGGGGTTTTATTTTAGTGATTATCTCAGGTTTGACTATGACATTAGGAAATTTAGTAGCATTACAACAAGAAAATCCGGTTAGACTTTTAGCTTATTCATCAATTTCACAGGCTGGTTTTATATTAGCTCCAATTGCAATATCCGGTATTACTGGGGATTATCAGGATGGAATTTTTGCGAGTGTTACATATTTGATTATTTACGCTTTTATGAATTTAGGAGCATTTTTATCCGTACATCTTTTTAATAATTTTGCTAAATCATCAAACTTTTATGAATGGGGAGGGGTTGCTAAAAAATCACCTTTAGCTGGTGTCTTGACGACTATTTTCTTTTTCTCACTTGCAGGAATACCTCCTTTAGGTGGTTGGTTCGCAAAGTTTGTAGTATTTAGAAGTTTATTAGGATCTGAAAATTTAATTGGAATATCTCTTGGAGTTGTAGGCGCAGTCAATGCTGTTATAGCACTTGTTTACTATGCAAGAATATCGAAAGTTATATGGATGGATGAACCTAAATCTATATATGAAGACAGAATATTTAATTTTGAAAACCCTCTCAAAGTAGTAGGTGTATTCACTGTTTTAATAACATTTATTTCAGGAATTTTTCCAGGTATTTTCAGTTATCTTGGAGAAGTATCTTCAATATTTTTTGGTAATTAAGATTTGCCAAAAAAAAATTTTTTTTCTTATATTCAAAAAAAATATGATACAGACTATATATTTTTTGACACCTTCATGGAGGAAGCATTATATTCGCAATTCGGATTTTTTAACACTGACTTAGTAAGGTCTGCCAAAAAGGGTGATTTTTTAACATCTCCAGAAGTTTCTATATATTTTGGAAAAATTTTACGAAATTGGATTAACACTAGTTGCAATTTAAATAAAATTGTTGAAATAGGTTCGGGAACAGGTTCACTGATAGAACAAATAGGTATAAAAGAAATTACTGCAATTGAACTTTCTTCGACAGCAAGAGAAGAATTAATTAATAAAGGGATTATGACACACACAAATGTTAATGAATTGACTTTAGAAAAATCAGAACTTGTTTTTGGAAATGAGATATTAGATAATATCCCGTGTTCTATTGGAATATATAGAGATAAAGTTTGGTATGAAAAAGTTGTGGCAATACGAGAAAATTCATTCTCTTATGACATAAAACCAATTAGAAAAGAGGAACTTGATTGGATTAATAAAAACAACATAGTTCCAAACGAAGATTATGAATTAGAGATTCAGGTCAATATTGATAAATTCTTAAATATTGTAATAAAGAAAATCAGCCCAAAAAACATATTACTTTTTGATTATGGATACGAACAGGCAAACAGGGAAAAGAGAAAGTACAGTTCTTTGTTAAGAACATACAAAAACCACCATTTATCTGTTAACCCTATTGAAGATCCAGGAAATATAGACATTACTTACGATGTAAACTTTTCTTCCTTATCGAGAGAACTCAAAACTCTTGGCTATGATGTAACTCTTAAATTGCAGAGAAATTTTTTATTAGAGAGTGGTTTTGATATTATTTTTGATGAATTGCAAGAAAAGTATTTAGTCGCAGAAGGAATGGAAAAATTAAAAATTAATTCTGAGTTGAATGGACTAAAAGCAATTGTTGATTCGAATGGTTTAGGTGGCTTTTACTGTCTGAATGCTCAAAAGTTATAAATTTAAAGTTTTTATAATAAAGTTATGAATTTTGTAAAGACTACAGCTCTTTTAACTCTTATGACACTGGTAGTAATGTTCTCCGCAACAGCTTTTGGTTTTGATCTAATGTCAGCCCTTTTTTTTGCTTTAATCTTTAATGGATTTATTTATTTTTTCTCAGGAAATTTAGCAATAAGATCAACACGTGCTCAGCCAATAAAAGATGGTCAATTTACTGAAGTAACTCAGATTATTTCTTACCTTACGCAAAAAGAAAAGATGCCAATGCCCGAGCTTTATGTTATCAATAGTGATCAACCTAATGCATTTGCAACAGGTAGAAATCCAAAAAATGCCAAAGTTGCTGTCACTACAGGTATATTAAACCTTCTCAACAGAGATGAACTTGAGGGTGTTTTAGCTCATGAATTATCACACATAAAAAATAGAGATATTTTAGTTTCTAGTATTGCCGCAATGTTGGCAGCTGCTGTTTCCTTTATGTCAAGAATGGCTTTTTGGGGTGGTGGAAATAGAAATAGAAATACGCATCCCGCAGTAATAATTATTGCATTTATTGCGGCACCTATAGCTTCTATAATCATAAGGATGGCAATATCAAGAACTAGAGAATTCGGAGCTGACAAAACAGGAGCAGAAATTTCTGGAAATCCTCTAGCTTTAGCATCTGCACTCGAAAAAATTGAACGATATTCTAAAGTTCCAATGAATGTAAATCCAGCAGTGAGTCAATTATTTATATCTGATCCACTTAAGGCTTTTTCTGGAAATAGTTTTAGTAAGTTATTCTCAACTCATCCGCCAACAATTGAAAGAGTAAGAAGATTAAGGCAAACTCAAAGTGGAATTAGGTACTAATAGCACTCCCTTGGTTCAGCCAAATGAGGTTGAAAATTTAGTTCAAATGGGGTTTAACCTCATTGATGTCAGAGAAGATGATGAATGGATCTCTGGCCATCATGCAAACGCTACTCATATACCAATGGGAAAAATAATGGAGAGTATGAATAGTTTCAATCAAAATGAAAAATATATATTTGTATGCCGATCTGGATCAAGATCAGCAAAAGTTACAAACTATATGATATCTCAAGGGATAGAAGCTTACAATATGTCTGGTGGGATGAAAGAGTTAAAAAATTTTACTGAGGAAATTTATGATAAAGAGGGCAATCTAGGACGAATCATCTAGATGATTATTTGTATTGGAAATGCATTAGTTGATTCTTTAGAGCAAATTGATGAATTTGTAATCGATGAGTTAAATTTAAATAAAGCAAGAATGACCCTAGTTGATAAGGAACGCTCAAATTTTTTGCTACAAAATATGAAAAGTCCATTTTACGAAGCTGGAGGGTCTGCAGCGAATACAGCATATTGGATTTCTCAATTAGGTGGAGAAGCAGGTTTTATAGGAAAAATATCAAATGATGATTTAGGTAAACAATTCCAGACAAGTTTAAAAGATTCTGGTTTAAAAGACTATACAGTATTTGAGAGTGAAGATAATCAAACCGGGTTATGTGCTATCTTCATTACACCTGATGGAGAAAGGACAATGAATACTTATCTTGGTGCGGGAGAGTATCTTTCAATTGAGGACTTAAATATTGATGCAATTAAAGAGGCAAACATTTTATATATGGAAGGTTACTTATGGGACAAGCCAGCGAGCAAATCAGCTTTCTTACACGCTGCAAAGGTGAATAAAGAATCTGGGGGCTTGAACTCAATTAGCCTATCAGATGTATTCTGTATTGAAATGCATCGAGAGAGTTTTATAAGCTTTATTGAAAATGATATTGATTATGTTTTTTGTAATGAAGATGAACTAAATTCACTTTTACAAAAAAACAGCATAGAAGAATCAACAAAATTCTTTCTTGAACAATTCCCAAAGGTTGAGCAGCTAGTTTGCACTCTAGGATCAAACGGAGTTTTAATTTTAGAGTCAGGAAATAAACATTTCTTTAATGCTTCACAGGCAATTGTTGTTGATAAAACTGGAGCAGGTGATTTTTTTGCCGCAGGGTATCTATACGGTCTACAAAAAAGATTATCAGTAACAGAATCAGCTGAGATAGCAAATAAAAGTGCAGCTCACGTTATTAGTGAGATTGGTGTAAGACCAAAAAAAAATTTTGATTAATTAGTCCAACCTAATACGTTTATCATTTCTATATTTTCGTTATCTGAAAATTCTGTTTTTAAACCAATTTTAAGCGGAGTAGATGATTTGTTTTTTGAAAATATTATAAGGTTATTTTCGGAATCGTTAGCAACTATATAATTTCCATCTGGTGACCAATGCAGTGATTCAAAATAATAATTTGAAGGGGCTTTTGAATTGAAAACTTCAAGAGTCTTTGTTCTACTTACATAATAAATGCCAATAAATCTGGAATTATAATCTGATGACTCCCAAGGATCGATCAACTTTTCACCGTATACGTTCATTCTATTATTTTCGTTTGAGTGAAATTCAGCATCTATTTGCTCTAAAATTTCGCTAGTAGCTATGTCAATAATTATTCCTTTTCTTTCGTTACTTGATTCATAATCCCAGTAGTAAAGGATAATATTTTGTTCTTCATGAATTCGAGCATCATAGAAATTGATATCATAGGGTAATTCGTACAGGTCGCTACTACAAACAATACTTTCTTCTGTTGAGGGTTCTTTGGATAAATCAATGTAAAAAATACAGGTATCAATAATATCTGGCGCTGGGGGAAGAATATTTTCTGTTTGTATTTCTACATTGAAAATTAATTTACCAGTGATTTGATTATCTAATGTAAAATCTTCATATTCTGGAAGTGGAATCACTCCAAAAATAGCAACTAGCAGTGTTGTAGCTACAAATATACTTAGTGAGACTAAAAGTAAAAGCCTATTTGACATTATTTTTTTAAGTTTTCTCTAATAGAATTTAAATATAATCCTACAGCTACAAGAACACCACCAACTAAAAATAGTATTAATGGAGGCCATATATTATCTGGTAATAGCTCAGTTATTAATCTAGGAAGGTTGATTATCAAGCCTAATCCACCAATGTAAAATATAACTTGTTCTGATAATTGGATACTTGCCCAAACGAACATAATTGATCCAAAGATTAATAAAATTATTTGAAGTAGATCATTATTTCTCAATAAATCATCAATTAATATTATAAATCCAATTGACACTGTTGAAGTAGATAATAAATACCCTAACCAGCTTGGACCTAATGTTTCATTGAAAGTATACAATCCCCAAATTAAACCAGTTGCAATTAAAAATAATCCTCCTCCCCAAGGTTCAATATTGGGAAAAGTTAAATTACCTAATGAACCAAGAAAGAAAATTGATGTGTAGAAAAGTGCAATGTGCTGGAACGTAAGACGTGTTCTTATATATAAAAATAATGAATATACAAAAACGGTAAAAGAAACTAAAAGTATGGAAATTTCCTCAGAAAAATTTATACTAGTAGTTCTGTTTAAGATATTTAAAGTAAATGTAATTACTGATCCAAATGAAATTGTTGATATAAAATAAAGAACAGAAGACACTTTTTCAGATGATTTAAAAATAAATATATTTCTATCTTCAAATTTTTCACTGTAATTTGCTGCATAAATTAAAAATAAAGTCGTAATAATAAGAAGCAGTAATTGAGCCCAATACGCAAGATTGTCCCAAATTAAAGGAAGTGTTCCAAGCAATCCTGAGAGCAAAAATAGACTTCCAATCAAAGTTATCGTTTTTGCAACTTTAGATCTTTGAGATGGATTTGAATTCTTTTCAAAGTTTACGATATTTTCAAAGGTTGATTTTGAAATAAGATCGTTTTCAAGCCAGTTATTCAACAGATTTAGAATTTTTTTATCCATAAAATAATCCTAATCAAATAAAAATTCATCTCACTAATTTTTATTTATAATCT
>TARA_B100001057_G_scaffold221951_1_pt1 | contig 28249 bp, 29 predicted proteins | sample TARA_B100001057 | Tara Oceans TARA_B100001057 (sample SAMEA2621839) | marine metagenome | biome: marine biome (ENVO:00000447); feature: surface water layer (ENVO:00002042); material: "saline water (ENVO:00002010), including plankton (ENVO:xxxxxxxx)" | depth 5 m
GGTACTGTATGTTGTACAGCGCCAAGCAATATTGCTCTTGTAAAATACTGGGGTAAAAAACCACATCAAATTCCAGCCAATCCTTCCATCAGTTTTACGCTTAAAAATTGCAAAACTACGACCATTTTAAAATATAAAGCAAAATCTTCCAAAGGACTGTCTTTTGGGGTCTTTTTAAAGGGCAAGCTCAAAGAAGATTTTAAGCCTAAAATTCAACAATTTTTTGAACGAATTTTAATCTATTCACCTTATTTGGAAACACATCATTTTCAAATTGAAACCAACAACACTTTTCCTCACAGCTCTGGAATTGCTTCCTCAGCTTCTGGCATGAGTGCTTTAGCCATGTGCCTTATGCAATTGGAACGCTTGCTTTACCCAAACTTAGAGGCTGCTTATCTAAAACGAAAAGCATCTTTTCTAGCTCGATTAGGTTCGGGTAGTGCTTGCCGAAGCATTGAAGGTGGTTTAGTAGTTTGGGGGCAGCACAAAGCGATTTCAGGGAGTTCCGATCTGCAAGGCCTTAAATTTCCGTCAGAGGTGCATGCTGTTTTTCATGACTATCAAGACGCTATTTTATTGGTTGATAAGGGAGAGAAACAAGTCAGTAGCTCCGTGGGTCATAATTTGATGCATCAGCATCCCTTCGCTAAACAACGTTTTGAGCAGGCCTATACACATTTAGACCAGCTGATTCCCATTTTAAAAAATGGTGATTTATCAGGGTTTATTAAAATTGTTGAACTTGAGGCCCTTACACTACACGCCATGATGATGTGCAGTGACCCCTATTTTATTTTAATGAAACCAAATACATTAGAAATAATTAATGCGCTTTGGAAGTTTAGAAAAGCCAGCAAAATTCCAGTATGTTTTACTTTGGATGCTGGTGCTAATGTCCATGTTTTGTACCCAAAAAAATATGCTTTGGAGGTTAATGAATTTATTAGCATCAAATTGGCCAATTATTGTCAAAACAAACAGTACATTTTGGACAGCGTTGGTATGGGTGCAGAATACATTGAATTTTAATGTATCTTTGTGTTTATATGCATTGCATAAGCAAATGAAAGGACCGCTTTTTTATTCTAAAATTTTATTATTTGGTGAATATGGTATCATAAAGGATTCCAAAGGCCTTTCCATCCCTTACAACTTTTATAAAGGGGCTTTGAAACACAGTAAAAAGCATTCAACAATTTCAAAAGAGTCTAATACAGTATTACAAGATTATTTTCAATACTTAAAAGCCATTGATGAAACTTTGGTTTGCTTTAACTTAGATCAAATGACCTCGGATATTTCCGATGGTATGTATTTTGATTCCTCGATTCCTCGAGGCTATGGGGTGGGAAGTAGTGGTGCATTGGTCGCCGCAATTTACGATCGCTATGCACTTGATAAAGTAACCGTTTTAGAAAATTTAACTAGAGATAAGCTTTTAAAACTGAAAGTCATTTTTGCTGAAATGGAGTCTTTTTTTCATGGAAAGTCTTCAGGTCTCGACCCTCTTAATAGTTATTTAAGTTTACCCATATTAATATCTTCACAAAATGATATTGAAGCAACTGGAATCCCTTCTCAAAACACAAAAGGGCAAGGAGCTGTCTTTTTATTGGACAGCGGAATGGTCGGTGAAACTGCCCCTATGGTGCATCTTTTCATGCAAAAGATGAAAGAAGAAGGTTTTAGAACGATGCTTAAAAATCAATTTATCAAACATACTGACGCTTGCGTCGAAGATTTCTTAAAAGGAGACATCAAATCATTGTTTCGAAACACAAAAAAACTTTCTAAAGTGGTTTTAAACCACTTTAAACCTATGATTCCAAAAAAATTCCATCAGCTCTGGGCTTCTGGAATTGAATCCAATTCTTATTACCTTAAACTCTGTGGATCTGGTGGTGGTGGGTATATACTTGGATTTACCGAAAACATAGGTAATGCTAGAAAAGTACTTTCAGGGCACAAGCTTGAGGTTGTCTACACTTTTTAAATCCGATTACAATGGCCGGAGATTTCAAACATATGATGCTGAAAATTATTAGCATCTTTTCTGTTGTACGCGGTTATAATATTGGACTCATTGTCTTGGCACAGTACCTAACGTCTGTTTTTATTATGGCCCACGAAACTCCCATGTTAAAGGTGCTTCTAGACCATTCATTGTTCATAATTGTTCTTTCTACTGTTGGTTCCATTGCCTCAGGTTACATCGTCAATAACTTTTACGATGAAGAAAAAGATTTAATAAATCGGCCTCAAAAATCTATTTTGGATCGTATAGTCAGTCAAAAAACTAAATTGTCGCTTTATTTTGTAATTAATATTTTAACCTTGTTATTTTCTAGTATTATTTCCTTGCGCGCATGCCTATTTTTTACAGCTTATATGTTTTTTATTTGGCTGTATTCTCACAAGATAAAAAAACAACCCATACTTGGTAATTTAATGTCGGCTTTGCTTTCAATTACTCCCTTTTTTGCCATTTTCTTATATTTTAAAAATCACAATCTTTTAATTTATGTTTTTGGTTTTTATTTGTTTTTAATTTTAGCCATACGCGAGTTAGTCAAAGATCTTGAAAATATCAAAGGCGATTTGACTTTAAATTATAAGACTGTTCCAGTTGTTTATGGAGTGAGAGCCACTAAATCAATGATTAGTATTTTTATTACCCTTAATTGCTTTGTTTCTGTTCTATTGGTTTTTTATTTTGAATTGAGATTGATGCACTCCTTTTTCATTGGCGCTACTTTTTATCTTATTACCCTTCTATTTATGCTATGGAACGCCCAAAGACAACAAGATTACAACCGAATTCACAATTTTCTAAAACTCTTGATTCTTGCAGGGGTTTTCAGTATTCTACTGTTGGATCCTGCTTTAATTTTAAATAAGATTTTTTAGAAACTATTTAAACGATTGTGTTTTATTGCAGTACCTTTGGAAAAAATAAGACATGTCTCAAAAAGCTTCGAAATCTTCTCACAAGAAAGATGTATCCCTAATCCGTTTGAATAAATATATTTCCAATTCAGGAATTTGTTCAAGACGGGAAGCGGATATGTATATCAGTATAGGCAATGTAACGGTCAATGGTAAGGTTGTAACGGAGATGGGTTACAAAGTTAAAATTGAGGATGAGGTTCGTTTTGATGGTGCACGTATCAATCCTGAAAAAAAAGCCTATATTTTGCTCAATAAGCCCAAAGGGTTTGCAACGACTACCAGCGAAGGAAAGGGACGAACCGTCATGGATTTGGTGTCAAAAGCCACTGCTTCAAAAGTACGTCCAATTGGAAGACTGGGTAGAAATTCTTTAGGTCTAATTTTGTTTACTAATGATGAAAAAATTCATAGAAAATTTACCAATTCAAAGCACGGTGTAATTAGGTTATTTCATATAAAACTTGTGACTCCCTTAAAATTGGACCACTTGAAAACTATTGAAAAAGGTTTTAAATACCAGGGTAAATTAATTACAGTTGAAGCCATTAGTTATGTTGAGGGTGCTAAAAAAAATGAAATTGGATTGCAAATAAAAAATACTGGTAATACGATTATTCGAACTATTTTTTCATTCTTCAAATACGAGATTGAAACTTTAGACTGTGTTGGCATTGCGTCTTTGACTAAAAAAGACCTTCCCAGGGGCAATTGGAAGCATTTATCCGAAAAGGAAATAAGTCAATTAATGATGCTTTAATTTTTCCGAACTATCTTTAAATAACTCATATATTAAAACGCTTGAAACAACGCCATATTCAACTACCAGTAAGAATGGGTTTTCCAAAACCTCTGTTTGAAAATATGCTCCATAGCTTAAGAAAACAGCCAGACTCCACCATATAGGGTAACGTTGACTGGAATAGCAACTCAAAAAAACCAAAGGAATAATGTACCAAGGATGGATCGTTGTAGATATGAAAAAATAAGCCGTAAGTAGTAATAAACACTGTTTCATAATGACTATAGTTTTGCTTTCTTTTTTCAAGAACAAACACAGCACAAAACTTCCCACTAAAGCAGGTATTATAAGATGCGTATACTCAATCAAATGCACATCAAAAAAGTACTTTATAAGATGTTTTAACATATAATAAAAACTGGCATTGAATTCAAAATTTGAAAACCAAAGTCCAACGGACTGGCTGTAGTTTATCAAAAATTTTATATTTAAAAAGGGGCCAAATCCTAGGATTATAACCCCAATAGTAATTCCAATAAACTGAACACTTTTTTTTAAACCAAGTCTGTAAATGAATAAAGGTAAAACCAACACTGGAATTAGCTTAGTAAGAATGGAAATTCCCATAAAAAGTCCGGCATACATATTTTTATTTTGTTTAATATGATAGAATGTGAGTAGCATAAAAAAGACCATCAGACCTTCAAAATGGAGATTGCCGCTGATTTCAATAATCACCAAAGGATTTAAAAAATAAATAAAAATGGTATTTTTTGGCATTTGAAATAATCCCAGCAATTTTCTACCATAATAAAGTATTCCCAAATCGGCCAAAATTAAAATAAGTCTTATTATAACGGTGGTGCCAAAGATAGATCTGTCGCTAAGCATAGCAGCTAAAAATCCAGGGATTTGGTGTACGGGCGGATAATTAGAATAATTTCTCTGGCTGAGTGAACCCATGCCTTCGTAAAGGGTTTGCATTTCTGCTAGAACAGTAACTTGTGAATTCATTATCTCATTTGGAGTAAATAAATAAGGGTTAAAACCTTTAAACATTAAGCGTCCGTCCCATATAAATCGAAAAAAATCTTGAGATAAAGCAGGGTCATGCCCTAAAAAAATAGCTCTAAAAAGAAGCCCTGCTACAGCCATTAAAACCCATGAAAGTTTTATTTTTAGCATGCCATAGTAAGCCATAAATAGACCCAATATACAAAGGCCTAGCATTGCATGTTCATGGCGTTCTACATTGTAGCCAAGATGAAAATATATAGTTATTGAAAAGGGAATGATAAAAAAAGTGGCATAATGCTTGAAATTTAACGATTTCAAAACCATGATGGAAAAAGGTTTATACTCTTGGCTTTAGGGAATTAAAAAATACGAACCCGAAACCTAAAAACAACATTAAGTGAAAAGGAAATAGACCAAAATCACCACCTTGATCTCCAACGACAAAAGCACTGTACATTCCAAAGGCAAAGTAGAGCATTAAAATGCCTTCTAAAATCACATTTAAAGATGGTTTTTTTCGCAAGTACTTGTTGTTTTTCCAGCTGTCTTTGATAGAACTAATATTGAACTTTGGTGTTCTTACAAAATCACTTCGTTTTCCAATATGCCCTTCAATTACAGCAATTGAATTGTGTAATGAAAACCCCATAGCAATTGAAAAAAAAGTAAAGAACATTACAAAGTATTGCACAAAATCTTTGAAAGTATTTCCATGTGTTTTTCTGTACATGTACCAATAGCATATAAAAAAGATTAAAGTACTAATAACAAAAAAACTCATCACATAAAAATAAGCCTTTAAATGAGTGTATTCATTTTTTATATACAACATTGGAATACTAAGAATTCCTACAATCAATACATTTAGAAACATCGTACTATTTAGAAGGTGCAGCATTCCATGAATCTTCGTTTTTAAGGGCAAGTTTTTGTTTTTAAAAACACGCCGAATCATTTTTCTAAAATTTTCAGCACCTCCTTTGTTCCATCTAAATTGCTGCGATCGTGCTGCACTAATCACGACTGGTAATTCAGCGGGTGTCTCTACATCTTCTAAGTATTTAAATTTCCAGTCTTTTAACTGAGCACGGTAGCTTAAATCTAAATCCTCAGTTAATGTATCTCCTTCCCAATTACCAGCATCCAATATGCAATCTTTTCGCCAGATACCCGCGGTACCATTAAAATTGATGAAGTGACCTTTAGAGCTACGACCGACTTGTTCTAATGTAAAATGTGCATCCAGTGCAAATGCTTGTACCTTAGTAAGTAATGAATAATCTCTATTGATGTGACCCCAGCGTGTTTGAACAACTCCAATCTTAATATCTTTAAAAAACGGAATAGTACGTTTTAGCCAGTCAGATTTTGGTAAAAAATCAGCATCAAAAATGGCGATAAATTCGCCTTTAGCAATCTTTAAACCTTCTTTTAAGGCACCAGCTTTAAACCCTTCCCTATTCGTTCTGCAAATGTGTTTAATATCAACCCCATTTTTTTGTAAAGATTTAATTTGCTTTGCAGTTGATTCTACAGACTCATCGTTTGAGTCGTCCAAGACTTGAATTTCTAATTTATGACTAGGATAATCAAGTTTGACTATGTTTTGCAATAAACGTTCCATCACATACAATTCATTATAAACTGGTAGTTGAATGGTTACATGTGGAATTTCCGTTTGATTTTTAAAGTCAAATTTTGGACTTTCGGTAGAGATTTTATTGGCATTTAAATAATTAAACAGCAAGTTCAATTGTGCTAAAGCGTACATAAAAATAAGAATGAGCGCGGTGGAATATATAACGATTATAATCGACTCCAGAATCATTATTTAAAGCTGTATTTGAAAATCCAAGTAAGTATCTTAACTCCTGCAAAGATAGTACCTTTTAAAGTACCTGAGACTTTTGAGACTCCAATTCTATTGCGGTATTTAACAGGAACTTCCATATAAGTAAAATTTTGTTTTAAAATTTTTAGTTGCATTTCGACGGTCCAACCATAGGTTTTATCTTTCATGCTTAATTGTTTAAGAACCTGATATTTAATGGCTCTAAATGGTCCTAAGTCCGTAAACTTTGAGTCGAAAAATAAACGCATTAAGTTAGTAGCAAGCCAATTTCCAAAACGTTGTTGCGGCAGCATAGCCCCTTTTCCACTCAAATTCTTTTTTCGACTGCCCAAAACAAAATCTATATTTTGATTCAAAATTGGCGCGATAATTTCAGACATTTGCTGTGGGTAATCACTGTAATCTCCATCTATAAAGACAATTATGTCTGTTTTTTGGTTTGAGTTTTGGATGTATTCGATTCCTTTTAAACATGCAAAACCATAGCCTTTGTTTGGTTCTATTAAAACCGTTGCTCCTGCACGTTTTGCAACTTCTGAGGTTGGGTCCGTAGAGCCATTGTCCACTACGATTATTTCTTGAACAAAGTTTGGAATATCCCCAATCACTTTCGAAATTGCTGCAGCCTCGTTATAGGCAGGAATGATTACTTTGACAGCAGATTTCACAATTATATCAATTGATTTTTAATTCTTTTTGTTGTGCAGGAACAATATTCGCGTCAAAATACCATGCAGACCATTTTTCCAAAACTAAATAAGTGCCTATGCCAAGAATGGCAATGATGATGGTCAATAGTATCAAGTTTTTCTGTTTTCGTTTGGGATCAATACTGCATTGGTTTTGCTTTTTTCGAAAGCTGTAAATACCATAAATTCCAACTGAAAGTGCCAGAATTCTTAAAATCCAAGCGCCTGTTCCAGAGCTTCCATCTTCCTGATAAAAAAAATCTGCGAACGAAATGGCGTACACTCCACTCATTAAACCAAACATAAACAACATGGCTGGGGCGACGCAACATAAAATCCCAGTAATAGCAGCACCTAAAGAGTATTTTACACCCCACCTTATTGGATTAGGTTTTACATTTTTGGCCATACTATGTGATATGAGATGTTAAAGATAATTAATTACCACCAAAACAGAAAGCCAATTTTATTAAAGGCTCTCGAGTAAGTTCAGATTCTAAATCAATTACTATAATTCCTTGATTAGTAGTTTAAATAGAATAATTAGATTGGGTTCTGCAATTTCAGCCATTCGCATAATATCTTGAACATCCACTTCATTAAGATTGTCTGGGTCACATTCGTCTGTCAAAACCGATACTGCTGCGACTCGCACGTCTAAATGATTGGCGACAATTACTTCAGGAACAGTGCTCATACCAACTGCATCAGCCCCGATGAGTTTTAGCATTCTATATTCTGCACGTGTTTCGAGTTGGGGGCCATAAACACTGGCATAAACCCCATTATGTAATGTGATTTTCTGGGCTTTTGCAATGGCCTTAAGAGATACATTCATCCCTGAATCATAAGGCGAACTCATATCTACAAAACGTGTTCCTAAGCGTTCAACACCCTTAAAGGCTAAAGGGGAGCCACCTTGCAAATTGATGTGGTCTTCAATTAGCATTAATTCACTTTTTTTAAAGTTGAGATTAATGGCTCCAGACGCATTAGATACTAAAAGGCTGTGGATTCCAAGTGCTTTCATAATGCGAACTGGATAGCTCACATCTTGAAGCGAATAGCCCTCATACAAATGAAAGCGACCCTGCATGATAATGGTTTTTCTTCCCTGAATGAGACCATAAATAAGTTTCCCTTTATGAAATTCTACAGTCGCTGTTGGGAAATTAGGGATTTGGTTGTAGCTCACTTCATGAATAATCTCAACCTCGTTTATGAGTTGCCCCAAACCAGTACCTAAAATGATTCCAATTTCAGTATTTTCAAATCCGTTTTTTTTTAAAAAGGCAACGGTTTCATTGATAAGTTTTAACATCAATATTAAGTTTTTTAAGTAGTTCAGTTTCTTTTTTTAGGTCCTCAAAATCATCAATATCATTCAAAGGCTCCATAAGAGCAATAGATTTTGTTTTTAAATCGTTCAAAGTCTCTTTTAAAAGATCAGAGGTTCCCCAACTTTTTTTACAAAAGAGCTCAGGGATATTTTTTTTAAATCCCAATAAATAATATCCACCATCTTGAGCGGGGCCAATAACAACATCCTTTTCATCCAAATGTTGTAGGGCTTTTTCAATGTGTGATGCTTTTAGTTTGTACAAATCACTGCCCACAATTAAGACTTTTTTGTAACCTTGTTCAAATGCTGTCGTAAAAGCTTTTTCCATACGTTGTCCCAAATTACCTGTTATTTGCAACTCTTTCGAAAAATTCATTTTACCCCAAATATCATTTTCTTCTATTTTTTTAGAGTATAACACCTTTTTGTCCACCAATAATTTCTGTGTCACTTCCGCTGTATAGCGCATCAATTCCATATAAATTTCCAGTGCCAGTTCATCTCCAACTGTAGCAGCTAGACGTGTTTTGACAGCCCCAAGTTGTGGGTTTCTTACAAAGACCATAAGCAACGAAGTCTGCATAGTTTAAGTAATGGTTCCTTGACAACTGCTACCTGCACCTGCGGTGCAGCCATAGCAATGTTGTGAAATTTGAATGGTTCTTTCTTTTAATATTTGGGCATCAAAATTACGAATGTGAGTAATTGGATTTTCAACTTTTAGCCCTAGCATTTGATTGAAATCACAATCGAATAAGTAGCCGTCCCAGCTTACGGATAGGGTGTTTTTACACATGATATTTTCCACTGCTTTTGGATTGTAAGACTCGACCAAACTGTACATATAATCTTCATAGTTTTCAGAAGCGATGAGGTAGTCTAGAAAGCGGCTGATGGGTAGGTTGGTAATGGCTAATAAGTTATTAAACTGTATTCCAAAATCTTCATATAATGCCTTTTTAAAATCCAGTTCCATACTTTTTTGATCTCCAGGTAAAAAAGCTCCAGAGGGGTTGTAAACTAAGTCCAATTTCAATTTTGAATTCGGTAAACCATATCCTATATGGTTTAATTTTTCTAAAGCTTTAATAGAGCTGTTAAAAACACCTTCACCTCGTTGCTTATCTGTTTTTCCTTGGGTCCAATGAGGCATTGAAGATACAATGTGTATGTTGTGATTTTTGAAAAATGCTGGTAGGTCATCGTATTTTTTATGTGCCATTAATATGGTCAAATTAGAACGTACGATAAAGTTTTGTACGCCTATCTTAGACGCTTCTTCCACAAACCACCTAAAGTGGGGGTTCATCTCTGGAGCACCACCTGTCAAATCCAGAGTATGTACGCCTGAAGATTTTAAAACTCCCAAACATTGCTGTAGAGTGTCTTTAGTCATAATTTCTTTGCGATCAGGGCCTGCGTCTACGTGGCAATGGGCACAGACTTGATTACACATGTAGCCCACATTAATCTGTAAAATTTCAAGAGCAGATGGTCTCAGCGGGAAATGATTTGCAGCTTCCAGCTTGGATTTAAAAGTGGGTAAGGATCCATTTTTAAAAATACCATTGGCAAGTAATTCCAATTGTTTTTTGGGCTTAGCCAATTCTTTTTTTTGCCGTTTCAATGATATTTTTGGCATTCTTACATTGAGAGTTTGTTGTACTTGTTCATCATTTGTACACCATGGACTAAGGTCGCGCCACTTTCAATTGCGGCTCCTGTATGTACTGCTTCTATCATTTCCTCTTTGGTAATGCCGCGCTGAAGCCCATCTTTGGTATAGGCCTCAATACAATAAGGACATTTAACCACGTGGGAAACTGCCAGTGCAATGAGTGATTTTTCGCGTGCTGACAAAGCGCCATCTTCAAAGACTTTTCCGTAGTAATCAAAGAACTTTTTTCCAAGTTCTTCATTCCATTGTGAAATATCTCCAAATTTTTTTAAATCTTCTGGATTATAATAGGTTTTGTTCATCTCTTAATAGGTTTATATTTTGTTCATAAAATTAATTATTAATTTTTGTTTTTAATCTAATGGAAGCTCAAAATATTTAAAAAAACACTACAATCACTATACAAATCATTTTTTGCACCAAATTATAATTCTAATACATAATACATTACAGTGAAACTTTATTCAATATTTCTTTTTTATTTTGTATTGTAATAGTTGCATTGATATTTCAATCGATTTCGTAAAAAAAAATTAATTTTATAAATCCTGTAGAAATATATATATGAAAAAGATTACAATATTATTGATTGCCATCAATTTCTCTGTTTTCGGTCAAATGACCATTGATTTTGAAGTAAACGGAAGAGGACTTGATTGGGATTGGATTGTTGACGCTAACGGCGCTAATAATCCCTTAGAATTTGTTTCAAATCCCAATACGACAGCGCTAAATACATCTGAGAATACTGCTAAAATTATAGCAAGTCCAAATGGTCAACCTTGGGCACTTACCTACACTGATGATGGAGGTGAAATTACTTTTACTGAAACTAATAGCTTGGTAAAGATGATGGTTTTAAAAACAGTATCTTCACCTGTTGCGATTAAGTTTGAAGATTCTACCAACCCATCATACTACAAGCAAATTGAAGTTACTAATGACGTTATTAATGGCGATTGGGAAGAATTGACATTTGACTTTAGTACGGTTATTGGTAACACATATGACCGAATGGTGATCATCCCTGATTTTCTAGAGCGTTCTCAACCGCATGAAGTTTATTTTGATCAAATTTCCTTCGAAGGCGGTGGAGCTATAGAGGACTACGAGCTACAAGACATTGATTTTGAAATTGATGGGTTTGGCGCTAATTGGGTATGGACGGTTCATAATAATCACTCAAATCCAGCTCTAGAAGTTGTTTCTAACCCAAACATAAATGATTCAAATAATACTGAAAAAGTAGCCCAATTCACATCACTTGCCGAAGGAGCACCCTGGGCTTTGACTTTTACAGACAATATAGGAACATTTTTATTGGATAGCGATCATAGAATTATTACACTCAAAGTACTGAAAACTGTTCAAACAAATTTTGGTATTAAACTAGAATATATAGACCCAACAAATAACGAAATGTTATACTTTAGTGAAATATTAGTTCCAACTACAATTACTAATGGAGATTGGGAGCAATTGGTTTTTGATTTTACCTCAGATATTGGAACTGCTTTTAACAGACTTACAATTATACCTGATTTTGCAGATAGATCTCAAACAAACATATCTTATTTTGATCAAATTTCTTTTGGAAGTACAGCTGGGTTAGACCCAAATATTTCAACAATTATAAAACTTTATCCAAATCCAGCTGCGGATTTTGTTCAATTTTCTGTCAATTCGAATGAAAGTATGGACGTGGAAATTTTTGATGCACTTGGAAAGTCTGTTAAACGAATTTTTAACAATCAAACTAATATCAATATTCATGATTTAAAATCTGGTGTTTATTTTGTTTTACTGAAAATTGGTGACAGGCTAATTACCAAAAAACTACTAGTCCATTAGATTTGACAATTAGTTTTAAAAAAATATTTCTTGAGCTAATTCAAAAGTATTAGAATGTGCATCTATAATTTCTTTTAAGAATATTGAATATCCTCCACCCATGCTTACTTGAACTGGAATACTATTTTTTTTACATAAATTTAAAACGAATCGATCCCTTTCTTTACAGCCTTCCATGGAAATTGCCAAGCGTCCAAGTTTGTCATTTTTTAAAATATCAACTCCCGCCAGATAAAATATAAAATCTGGTTCAAAGCTATCAACCAGTTCTGTTAAAATACGTTTTAATTTTTTAATATAATGACTGTCTGTAGTGTCATCTTCAAGTTCTAAATCGAAATCACTTTTTTGTTTTACAAAAGGATAATTTTTCTTGCCATGAAATGATAATGTAAAAACAGATTTCTCCTGTCCAAAGATAGACGCCGTACCATTTCCTTGGTGTACGTCAAGATCTATAATCATTATACGTTTTAATAAGTTATTTTTAATTAGATAATTTGCTGCAATAGCTTGGTCATTAAGCATGCAAAACGCACCAGGTTTATTTTTAAATGCGTGGTGTGTGCCTCCAGCAATATTCATAGAAATCCCATATTTTAAAGCATAATAAGTGTTTTGAATTGTGCCTTGTGCTATAATCCTTTCACGTTTTATTAATTCTTTTGTTAGTGGGAAACCAATTTGTCTTTGGTCAGTTTTACTCAAAGATAAATCAATTAGTTGATTGTAATATTTCTCATCATGAGTTAAAATCGCATCTGTTTTTGTAATTTTTAGTGGTGAAAAAAAATTACTCTCATTGCATATATTTTTTCTAACAAGTTGCTCAGGTATTAGTTCATATTTAATCATAGGAAATCTGTGACTCTTTTCAAGAGCTAGTTTATATGATTTATCGAATGCTATTTTCAACATTTAACAATGATTTATTAAAAATTTTAAAACTAACAAATTTTAAAATTATAAATTAGGGGGTTACAAATATTTTAGTTTTATTTAAGTTAAATAATTTTAGATGAAAAACCTTGTTATAATTGCCCATCCTGATAAAAATTCATTTTGCTACAATGGGATATTTAAAACGGTTACGGAATGTATTGAAACTTCAAATCAGGAACTAAAAATAATTGACTTATACCGTGACAGTTTTACCCGTCCAAGGGATAAAGTTATTAAAAATTATAAGCAACTAATTACTTGGTCAGAAAAAATCTTTGTTATTTCACCAGTATGGTGGTTTCGATTAACCCCAAGAATGGAAATATTTTTTGATGAGGTATTTACCCCAGGTTTTGCTTACAAGTTTGTAAACTTAACAAGGTTATATGCTTATCCCAGACCCTTTTTAAAAGATAAGAAAATCAGGACATACATGACCCATGGCGCTCCTGCACTCCCGGTGCTTACTCTATATTTAAATTCCGTTAAGTTACGCTTGGTTATGGGAGTCTATACTTTTGTTTTTGGATGGAGATTATCACTTTTTACTAAGACTACTCAGTTTTGGTCTGTACCTTTTGTTTCTGATACCAAAAGAAAAAAATATTTAAAAACTGTTCGTAAAAATACTCAAAAAGATTTGAGAAATTAGTGTATAATTAAAGACTGTATCATTACTTGCTCAGTCCTGTAATAAATGGCTATTGTTATTTAGTTTTTTTAGCACAGCAATTTTCAGACTTGCATTGACAAAATTTCAAGTTATATATATGAAATGATGCAAGACTTAGTGCGGATATGTGGGTTAAATATCCAGGAATACTAAATAAAAATATTTTCTCATTTAGAATAAGAAAAAATAAGCATGTCCAACTTGTCCATAACGCAAATTTCATAAAGGCTTTAGATGTTGTTTGACTTGAGCGATAAATAGCTAAAAATGAGATAAGTATGAAAATAAAGTCCAGATTACTCCAAACAAAAGTTGTTTTATTAAGCTTTGTATAGATTGCCCCATTAGATAAAAACAAAAATGGAGTTAATATACAATGTATTACACAAAGAGTACTGGCGACAGCACCGAAAATATCAGGTTTTAAACTAATTAATTTTAAATTCATTTCCATATCAGTTTACAAATATAAATATTTAAATCGGTTTGTTTATTTTTCAATTTTAAAAAAAATTATTGTAAAAAATAGCATATTTTTTGTTCTATACCTTTACTTTGTAACATAAAATCATTTGTTATGAATAGGTTACCTCTGTTTTTTGTGATCTTAATATTTAATAACATTATATTCTCACAGGTTCAAGATAATGTATCATATTCAAGTAAAATAAAAGTCTTTTTACTTGCTGGTCAATCGAATATGGACGGTAGAGGAGATGCATCTAAAATCACAAAAGATGAAAAAAAATTATTAAAATTAGCTCAAAAAAATATTAGTTATTATTACAAGGGAACAACTAACAATATTGAAGAACCTATTATTCAAGACGGAGTTTTAGATGTGACAGATCCATGGGAATATGTGAAGAATAAATTCAGAATAGAAAAGTGTTTTGGTCCTGAATTATTTTTTGGGATGGAACTTGCAAAACAATACCCACAGGAAAAGTTTTTATTTATAAAACGCTCAGAGGGAGGCACCTCTTTATACGGCGCATGGAATCCAAATTGGACCCTAGAAAAAGCTCGACTGAAAGAAGAAGGACACAAGCCAAAGCTGTATCAGGACTTTATTGATATTGTCGATTCACAACTTGAAAAGTTACAGCCTGGCAGCTACGAAATTGTGGGTATGCTTTGGGTTCAGGGCGAATCAGATAGTGGTAATCGGCATGGTCCATTACCAACTGAAACATACGCTGAAAATCTAACCTCTCTTATTCAAAAGGTCAGGGTTCATTACGAAGTGGATGATTTACCCTTTTTATTACTTGGTGTGGGAAGTAATAAAGTCATAAATAAAATGAAAGAAACAAGTTTAAACCTTTCTAATGTAACTCTGATTGAAAGAAGTTTAAAATCTGATGGTGAAAACTATACTCCTCGCTATACTCATAATTGGAATGGAAAGCCAGCAAATCATTATAATTATGTTGGGATGAAAAAAATCGGACAATTGTTTTATGAAAATTATTTTAAGTTTTATGGGGATTATATCAAATAAAATTAAAATCTGCAATTTAGTCTTATTATCCTTGAGCCTATCATTTCCATATTTATGCTGTTCACAGAATCAGTTAAATAAACAGAACATAAAACCAAATGTTCTTTTATTATACGTTGATGATTTACGTCCAGAATTAACATGTTATGGCTCTTTTCAAATACAATCGCCCAATATTGACGCATTGGCTCGAAAAGGAATAAAGTTTACAAATGCATATTGTAATGTACCAGTTTGTGGTGCTTCTCGAGCAAGTATGTTAACGGGTATGTTGCCGACAAAAAATAGATTTTTAGATTATAAAACTTTTGTCGAAGAGGAAACCCCAGATGCAATTACTCTCCCTGAGTTATTTAATAACAATGGATATATTACTATTTCTAACGGTAAAATTTATCATCATTTAGATGATAGGGAAACTGACTGGGATGAAGTTTGGCGTCCTTATGCATTTGATGAAAATGATAAAGGCCTAGCCCCTACAGATTATTGGCAATCGTTATGGAAGGATTATCATCTTAATGAAAATAGATTAATATATAAAGAAACGGATCGAGGACCTGCTTATGAAAGCGCAGAAGTTCCAGACTCAACATATATTGATGGACTATTGGCAGAGAAAGTTATAAGAGACCTCAAAAAACTAAGGCAAAGCAATAAACCATTCTTTTTGACTGCTGGATTCATAAATACGCATTTGCCCTTTAATGCTCCAAAAAAGTATTGGGATTTATATGACAGATCAGAGATTAAGCAACCAGAAAACTATAATTATACACCAAAAGATGCACCATCGATAAGCATTAGTAATTGGCAAGAAATGCGAGCATATTCAAATATCCCAAAGAAAGGACAGGTCTCTGATAGTTTAGCAATTGATTTAATACATGGATATTATGCTACAATTTCTTATACAGACGCTTTGATTGGTAAAATTTTAAACGAATTAAAAAATCAAGCTTTAGACAAAAATACTATTGTTGTTTTGGTTTCGGACCATGGCTATAATTTACAGGAACACACACAATGGGCAAAGTTTACAAATTATAATACTTCTACTCAAGTACCTTTAATTATTTACAATCCATTGTCTAAAGTTAGAGGTTCTACAGATGCATTAGTTTCACTAATAGATTTATACCCAACAATTATAGATTTATGTGACATTAAAGAACCTGAGAAACAATTGGATGGAATTAGTTTAAAACCAATTTTAAAAAACCCGAAACTAGAAGGTAAAAGCTATGTTTTTATAAAAAAAGAAAATGGATTTACATTAAAAACTAAAGATTTCAGTTATACTGAATTTATCAAACCTAAGGATAATTCAATTATAACAAGAATGCTTTTTGATCACAGAACTGATAAAGCTGAAAATATTAATGTTGCAGGTCATTCAGATTATGAAAATATTATTTCAGGGCTAAATTTTATTCTTCATTCAAATTTTCGGGAAAATATAGAGGGTAGATAATCTAAAGATCGTCAAAATAACTTCCCAATCCATCGCTAAACTGCAAACCTTCAACTGTACGGCGTTTTTGTATTTTTTTATTTACATCTAAGCCCCACAATAAAAATTCCATCATAAAGTACTTGTCCTCAACAGCTAATTTAGGAACGTATTTGGTTAATGTTTTTTCCAAATTTGGAATACTCTTTAAAGTATCTTGGTAAATTTTATTTGGTAGAATATCCTCTAAAAACAACTCATTATCTTTGTAAAACCACCCCAATAAATCATCGAATGGTCCTTTAGCATCTACTTTTTCCAGTTTTTTTATTTCTGGAAAATAATTTTTGAATAATGATTTAACGGCTTGATTTATTAGGTGAAAGGATATTTGCTCAGCACCTTGTTGTTCGCCTTCGTATAGCAACTCAACTTTTCCATTAATGGCAGCAATCACCCCCAAAAAGTCAGACATACGAACACTGGTTTTATTTTCGCAGTTTATAAGTGTGCGTCGTTCAGCTGCACTTATCAAAGCTTCAAAGCTAGTAATACTCATCCTTGCACTAACACCACTTTTTGCGTCGATAAATTCACTTTTTCGCGCCTCAAAACCAATTTGTTCAATTAAATCTCTTGCAAGATCAGATACGTGGATTGATGCTCCAACCTCTGCAGGCATTTTAGCCTCTTGTTTCGTAATTAATTTTGCAGTCTTTAAGTCTTTGGGATAATGGGTTAAAATTTGTGAGCCAATTCGATCCTTCAAAGGAGTAACTATGCTACCTCTATTTGTATAGTCTTCAGGGTTAGCTGTAAAAACAAATTGTGTTTGTATTGGTAACCTTAATTTAAAACCGCGAATTTGAATTTCTTTTTCTTGTAAAATTGAAAATAAAGCAACTTGAATTCTAGCTTGTAAATCTGGTAATTCGTTTAATACAAAAATACAACGGTGTGCCCTTGGGATCAATCCAAAATGGATTACCCTTTCATCAGCATATGAAAGTTTGAGATTGGCTGCTTTTATTGGATCGATATCTCCAATAAGATCGGCAACACTAACATCTGGTGTAGCAAGCTTTTCAAAAAAGCGGTCATCGCGGTGTAGCCAAGATATGGGGGTTTTATCCCCGTGTTTAGCAATTAAACTTTTAGCTTTTAGACTTACCGGATTTAATGGATCGTCATTTATTTCTGAACCATCAACAATGGGTATCCATTCGTCTAAAAGTTGGGTCATTTGGCGTGCAATCTTTGTTTTTGCTTGTCCACGAAGTCCAAGAAGGTTGATGCTATGACCTGAAAGTATAGCGCGCTCTAGGTCTGGTATAACGCTGTATTCATATCCGTACAGACCCGAAAAACTTGGAATCCCTTTTTTGATAAGTTGACGCAGATTTTTTGACATTTCACTCTGTATAGATATAGAAGTGTAATTAGTTTTTTTTAGAGCGCCAATTGTTTTGCATTGTTTCATAATTTTAATCCTTTTTTTTATTTTGTTGGTAGTCTTGAAAGATTTTATCCCCCAATCCTTTTAATCCGGTGTATATCGCATTACCATTGCATGCTTCGCTAAATTTTTCAATAAATTGTTTTAGGTAGGGATCCTGAGCAATCATAAAAGTAGTGATGGAAATATCTAATCGCTTTGCCTGACGGGCCATATTGTAGCATCTATCAACTATCAACTTATCCAATCCATTGCTGTTTTTGTAATAAGTACCATCTTTATTTTTTAGACAACTAGGTTTACCGTCTGTAATCATAAAAATTTGTTTATTACTATTTTTTCTTCTCCTTAAAAGGTCCATAGCTAATGAAAGACCAGCGACTGTATTTGTGTGGTAAGGGCCAACTTTTAAGTATGGAATATCCTTGATTTTAATAGTCCAAGCGTCATTACCAAAAACTAAAATATCCAAACTGTCCTTGGGATGTTGTGTATTAATAAATTCTGCCAACGCCATGGCTACTTTTTTCGCAGGTGTAATTCGGTCCTCTCCATATAAAATCATACTGTGACTAATATCTATCATAAGAACTGTACTCATTTGAGTGTTGTATACACTATCATTAACTACAAGATCATCTTGAATTAAGTTATAATCAGATCCTGCAGTTCTTATTTGAGCATTGCGTATGCTTTCAGTCATGGATATCTTCTCTAAAGAATCTCCAAATTTATAAGACTTAAACTCCCCACATGATTCACCTTCTTGGCCGTTGCTTTGTGTTGCGTGATTTCCGGATGAGGATTTTTTTAATCTTCCAAAAATCTGTTTTAAGGCATGTTGACGCAGAAGCTTTTCAGTTTTTGGTGTGAGTGTTATGCCCTGACCATCAATTTCTCCTTGACCAGGATTTTGAATATAAGCTTTACGCAGTAAATCCTCAATAAAATCATCAATGGAATATTCGCTGTTTGCAAATTTATATTCTTTGTTGAGTTCACGCATCCAGTCTATAGCCTCATCAAAATCTCCAGAAGTGTGTGTTATCAACTCTTTAAAAATTTCAAATAGACGATCAAAGGGCGTTTTAACTTTTGGTACATATTGGCTAAATGTGAGCCCAGAAGAATTGATTTGAAAATCCATAAGTAGTAAAAATAATCAAAAACACAATTTGTTATTTTTATTTAACAATATATTAGCGCAATTTTTTATTATTATGATAATTAATATTTATTATGATGAATTCAAGCTTGTATTTGACATAGGCTTATTTAATTCTTAATTCCCATTATAATGCATATTTGTTACAATTTTATTAGCTTTACTAAATAACTCAAAATCTATTAAAATGAAATTTATTAATACATGGTATCCTATTATAATTGCATTTATTGCAATGTGCTATTCTATCGGTTTAGGATTATTTGGATTTACTGAAGAGGCTCAATACTCAGCTCATTGGGCAGGGACAATTTTGCTATTTGCTATAGCAATAAGACAAAGACGAGCAAGATGAGTGTAGCAATGTTTATAGTGGGAGGAGGAATATTTTGTACTTATGTTGGTTTTTTAGTATGGAATATATTCTACAGTTCACGAAAGAATAAAGAAGAAAATTACCCTGGTTATTACGAAAGACACCAACCAGAAGAAGACGAACTAAAGTGAGAAAAAGAGAAAAGAAGTTTATCAAACCAAAGTTGTGTAATTTTAATCTAAAACATAATCAAAAAATTTAAACTCCAACTAAAAACCTTATCTTTAGTTTAAAATTTTAAGCTCAGGTAAACCAAGAGTGATTTCCAAACTCGTTTCGTGGAACAGGCTTTTTGTAAGTTAAATAATATTTAAGGCCTCTAAGCACTGCATTTAAATATGATTTGAGTTTTGGCCTAATAACGGCGTAATGAAAAAATGGATATAATAATTTCGGTATTTTACTGCTTGTGTAAGGCTTAACAGTTATTTTAACAAAAGTAAATGATCCCTTGTCAATTATTTGCCATTTAACATCCGATTCTTTTGCATTTTTACTTCCAATTTTTATACTATATCCAACCATTGGTTTCCATTCTACAAAGGTTCTGTAATAAGTTAGATCATTTAAATAAATTAGTTGATCTTTTAAAATAGTATCATTTCTAGATTCCAAAACTTTATTTTCTTTACAAAAAGGATGAAATTGATTTAAGTGACCTGGAGAAGAAATCAGGTCCCACACAACATCAGCACTATTTTTAATTTTTATCTTGTTTGAAATTTTAAACATTTTTAATGAAAAGTTGCTCAATAATTAATCTAATTAAATATAAAAATTTATCCTCAAAAATAATTAATTATTTTTAGGATAAATTATACAGAAAGTAGTCCAATTATCGAACTTATTTCTGCAAGATTTAGATAAATTTAGAGGTTTTCAATCAGCGCTTGTAATTAAGGCTTAGTACTTTAATTTTAACTTTATTTTTTTCTAAATCCTTTCGTATGTTTTCTGAACAAACAAGATTGAGCCATCAGAACTCGGGTAATCATAGCTGACATTTATTATATTTCCAATAACTTGAAAATCTACTGTTAGTTGTAAATTAGTGTCTGTGTCATTGACCTCTCCTCCACAAAAATTTATATCACTTGTTTGATTAATTATTGCAGTAGAACCAGAATCATATGAAACATTCCATGTTTCTAAGCTATAGATACTACACGAATTAAATCCGCAAAATGAACTGTCATTAAAGTCATTTATAAGAAGAAGTGTTGGAGAAACAACTATAGTAGATTTAAGTTGACACTCCGACAAAAACAAATCAAAACCGTCTTGTGACTCAGAAAGTAAACGCCATGTTCCAACAAATTCATTAAATACATAGTTGTTATCTGGAATTGTTTTAGTACCCTTCCAAGTACCATAATCTGGAGGAGTAGAGGTATTATCAACAAAAACTCCAGAAGCTTCATTTCCATACATAACCCCACTAAAAACAGCACCGTCTGTCGTACTTCCTGCTGTAAATGATGTATCTCCATCGGCCGAAACAAGTCCTGAATAAGCATTGGTTTCGTTGCTTTCTAAGCTTACATACTCACCACTAAAGTTGTTCTGAACAACTGATCCTTGCCATGTTCCTGAACCTATTCCGTCTTCATCAATTGTTTCATTATAGACTCCAGACCATTCTCCGCTAAATGGATTTTCTGAATTGTTATAGTTGTTATCATTATCACTACCACTACAAGAAATTAGTAAAAATGTGAAAGTTATAAAGAGATTTTTTTTCATCTTTTAAATATTTATTGCTAATATAAAAAATATCCCCAAAAATAATAATTTATTTTTTGGGATAATTTGTACACAACGTAGTCCAATTATCGAACTTTTTCTTGAAAGACCTTGAAAAGCTTAGAGAGTTTACAGAAATATATAAAAAACATAAACTATTGAGCATATTGTAGCCGCAAGGCTAACTTTAATTATAGAAAATTTATTATCTTTAGTTAGTAATTTAATATCATAAAATTAACCAAATGAAAAAACTATTCTTAATCCTGCCTTTTATAATTTTTTCTTGCTCAAGTGACGATAATGCTGATGAATCTAACGTTAATGAGCTTATAGGAAGCTGGGTTTTAAATTCAAAAGCACAAGACGGAGTTGAGTTAACGTGGCCGTCATACATCTGTTCAATAGGGAATGAAACGATAACATTTTATGATGATTTTACTTTCGACTTCGTTGGCTATCATTCTTCAGTTGCTGGAGATTGTGAAATTAACACAACTGATATTTATTCAGGGACCTATTCTATTTTATCAAATGAAGCTACTCTAATATCTGATGGAGAAAGTGAAAGTGCACAATATCAAGTCATTGACAATCAGGTAATCTTTACGTCCCCTTTATATGTGACTGTTTATGATAAACTTTAAATAATTATCCCCAAAAATAAAAAATTATTCTTGGGGATAAATTGTACACCCCATTGAACTATTTTCGAAACAAAATGTTGAAACTTTAAATAACTTAATTGAAATAATTGAGAATAAATTCTTTGGTAAATAGAGAATAACGAAATTTATTTTTAAGATAATTGTATTCAACAATTATTTCTAATTTTTCATCTTCATTATTTGTAGTATGAAATTTATATATGCAGAAAATTAATGCTACAAATTCTTGATAACTAAACTGGCATAAATTAATTGAAAAATTATTGAAGAAATATTCTTCTTTTTCTGAGTTTCCTATTAATTTATAATAAAAAAGGCACATTAAATTATAGGTGTTTTTTTGAATTCTTTGATAGTGCGATAATTTTTCTAGCTTTAATTTATTTATTAAGTAAAACATTAAATCTTTGTTTTTTACGATTATTGAGTTTACAAATAATTCATAAGAGTAATCAATTGTATTAATTCTTTTTGAACTGATTCTATAGTATTGGTTTAATATATATTCAAGATCAATTTTGTTGTTTTTTAATAAATAAAGAGACAATAACCGACTACATAAAATTGGGTTTAACTTTTTTGAAAACATTGTTTCATATGGCAAATTTTTAAATTGTTTTTTATTTAAAAATTTTCTAAATTCTAAGATAGCGGAAATAAAAATTGAGATTTCTTCTGAAAGAGATTTATTTTGAATATGCTTTGCCCATTCTGAATAATAGTAATTTAAACTTGAATAATCAACAAAAGTTAGAAATACAATATTTATAAAATTTGGGTTGTTTGAAATTATTTCTGGGACATTGCCTTTCTTTCTAAAAATTAATCCAATAGAGTTACCTATATATAGAAGTTCAGTATAACTATAGTTTGAATAGTGAAGCTCTTTTAAATTGAATATAATATCTATTAAATCATTGTTTCCACTGTAGTAAAGTTCACGCACAATTAAAATTAATGTCTGTGGAAAGTCTTCTTTACTTTCATATGCGCTATAAACTAATCGAATAATTTCTGATTGCTTACCTCTGTAAATAGTATGATATACTATTTGATGAAAATTTCTTTTCTCTTTGAAATGATAACTATCAATAAAGTGAGAATAGCTTTTGAAACCTGCATATTTTGATAAAGCATTAAGAGTTCTTGTGTTTGGTTTTGTCTTTTCAACCAACCCAAAAAAACGGCGCAAAGTATTGTAACTGATATTGATGTCAAACTTCTCAAGTATATAATTTGCAATAAACTCACAATCGCCACGATCTAAAATCTTTCTTCCGTATTGATTTTCAATTTCTTTTTTTAAAATATCAATCATCTATTATTAATGTATCAATTATGTATCAACAAAGATAAATTAATAACATAACTTTATTCAAATTTTAATTACAAAAAATAATTCAAGCCTTCTTTATTTATTGAGATATATGAATAAATTGGATTTCTTAATCGTCGTAATCTATATAATTTACATCATTGTAATGGCTTAAAGCATGAGTTCAATTACAGACAAACCTATATCAGTTTTATCGGAAGATCTTCTCAACGTAGAAAAATATAGTCTAGCTCTTTCCAACTTTATATCTACTAGTGAAACTCCTATTACTATAGGTCTTCAAGGGGAATGGGGAACAGGGAAAACTTCATTAATGTCTTTACTTTTAGAAGATTTTAATTCAAAGGACATTGCATGCTCATGGGTAAACACCTGGGAATATAGCATGTTTAGGAATGCTCATGAAACTACTCCAGGAGTTTTACGGGGGATGTTAGAAAAACTTAAAGAATCATGTATTGAACGTGGGGTTTGGACTTTGAAAGATACGACTCAAGCTAAATTTAAATCAGCCGCCAAATTTCTTAGTGGACTTGCTAATCAGGTTGTTGTAAAGCAAACTGGTATTGATGTAAAAGCAGCAAGTGATGGATTGACAAGTAGAACATCTTCATCGTTAGAGATTGCTGAAATAAAAGGGCTTATTTCAGAATTGATTAATGACTTGATTAATGATTCAAAAAACCCTATTAGTAAAGTGGTTTTCTTTGTTGATGACTTAGATAGAATTCCACCTTCAGATGCGGTTGAGGTTCTTGAGGCTCTAAAAAATATTTTTGACATACCTCATTGTGTATTTATTCTGGCAATTGACTATGATGTGGTTGTCAAAGGTTTAGAGGGGAAATTTGGACCTAAGACTGAGGAAAATGAAAGAGAATTTAGGTCTTTTTTCGATAAAATTATTCAAGTTCCATTTTCCATGCCTGTGGGAACTTATGACATCCAAAACTTTCTTGTGGAAAAACTCAGTAGTATAGGAATAGAAATTCAAGAAAGCGATAAAGAGTTATACACAAAATCTGTTCGTCATACTATTGGTTTTAATCCTAGGAGCTTAAAAAGATATTTAAACTCATTCAGTTTAATTAACCACCTTAGAGAAACACAATCTGATGAAGAAGCTCAACAGGATGATGACTTTATGCTATTTGCAGTATTAGGAATTCAAATATCATATCCAAAAATATTTAGGTTACTTTCTCAAAATCCAAATTTTACTAATTGGAACAAAGGTTTTGCAAATAAGTTTACAATAGAATGGGATGATGTTCAGGAAAAATTAAAAAAATATGGAGAGTCTGAACTCATTGATGAGGAATGGGAACAAGTTGTTTGGGGTGCTTGTCAAAGAGATCCATATCTAAAATCAAGAGTATTTTCACTACTGGAGTTATTAAATCTTTTAAGGAAAAGGTTTGGAGACACTTTAGAAGACGAGATTGAATATGCCATGGCTTTTGCATCAATTACAAGTGTAGATGACGACATGGAGGCAAAACAAGCAGTACAAAAAGTTGGTAACAAAACTATTTTTGATGGATTAGATACTAAATTAAGTCAACTTCAATCAGAAGGTTTTCCCGACCAAGCTATTCATAATTACAAATCACTTTGGGGGCCCCTATATGAAATGTGTCAAAAAAACGATAATTATAGAATTTCATTTGCCAAAACAGGAACTTCTTTCAATGACGAATCCAGAATAGGCCGTGGGAAACAGCAGTTGATTTATTGCTCAAACCCATCAAAAAAAGCTTTGGGAATGAAAATTTGGGTTAAAGCTAACACCAATATCGTAAAGAAATTAAAAGATGATTTAACCTCTCAATTTCAGTTACAAGAGAGTGAAAATATTTCAATTTCAAAAAAAAAGGATTTGGTTCTGGAATATGGTATTTATTCTGAAGTCAATAAACGCTACGAAGATTTACTAAGTTATATCATAAAAAATATCAATAACTAAATCTAAACATTATGCCAAAGATTGTAAAATACGAAATAGACACAAGAATTTACGAAGTCGAAATTACTGAAGAACAACTCAAACGATTAAATGGATCTAATGAAGGCTGGGATGAAGTAATGGACGCAGTTTGTGACAATTTTGAGTATGTCAATACAAAAGACAAAACAGATTTCGAAATAATAGAATAACAATTTTAATACATTGTTGGAATAAGCCGAAACACAACATAAAAAGGGAGTAGGTTTAATTTAAATTAATTGAAATGTTTAAGGTTAAAATTAGAGTTGATGTTATAAGGAGAAACACTACATCACAAGAAACTTTTGAAACAATGGTTGATAATAGAACTTGGCATGATTTATCATCCACTGGAAGTAGAGATCCAATTTTAAAAGCCTGGTGTAATTCGTTTTTTCCAGGCGCAGATTCAATAAGGCTTCTACAGAAACAAAAAATATGAATTACTGCCCAACATGTGGCAATAGTTTAAATTCATACGATAAATTCTGCTCTTCTTGCGGTTCAAAAATTGGGTTAAATCCAACAATGATTCCAAGAACGAAGTTCTCCTATGAGTTTAAGTCCAATATTTTGTTGGGGGGTGATATTCTCACCCCTGACAAAATTGTAGTAGATCATACCGGGGTCACATACTTAAAAAGAAATAAATATTTAATTGGTAAAGACCGTGTGCATCTGTCTTACAGCAATATTTCCTCAGTTCGAATTGATCGTAAACTTATTGATGCCGACATCATTATTTCAGGTAGAGGAGCAGTTGAAATTGTGGCTGAAGATTTTTCTATTGGAAATGCAAAAAAAATAGAAAGATTGATTCAAAAACAGTTAAATGAATTATGACCGAACTAAACGAAAAAATTTTTGATTTTTATGTGAACAACTCAATATGTGGTGAATATCCACCAATGTTCTATGGCCCTATCCTAAATAGTTATAAAATTTTATCAATCGGATTAAACCCATCGCTTACAAATTCTGCAATCGAAGATCTAAAGGAAAAAAAATTATTAATAAAAAACTTTAAATCTGCAGAAAAGAAGAAAAGAAATATTTTGATTGATGCGATTATAACTAATCAAAAAAAACTAAAATATGGTGAAAATCAAATCCCATATTTTAGGTCATTAGAAAAGTTTTTTGAATATCTTGATGAAGGATATAACAATTTTATTAATGAGGTTTTTCATTATGATCTGTGTCAAATAAGACAAACTGATTCAAAAGTTGTTGTCAAACTAATAACTGAAGATCCTTTACTTTTAGACTACTTAATTAAACAACTTGAATTTGTTATAAAAATTTTAAAGCCTAAGATAATTTTGGTTTTTAATGCATCAGTATCCAAAATACTTAAGCAAAGAATTTCTTTTTTTTCTGATAGAAATTTAAACCAAGAGCACGGTTGCTATTTTTATAAAACTACACCTGTTATTTGTGCTAATCAGTTGTCAGGTGGCGCAACTTCCGGAGTCTACAGAGATATTTTAATTTGGAATTGTAACAGATTACTAAGGAATCTTATTGAAAAATAAACCTTCAACCTAAAAAAGTTGAAGGTTCGACAGTTATAGCTTCTTTGTATTTAGTTCTTATTTCAAAAGTAACTTCGCACTCAATATCTAATATCAAACAATCATCATCTTGCTGAAAAGCATTAAGTGACCCAAACTTACGAAAGCTAATTGGTTCGATATTTCCCAAAAAATTTCAATTTGAAAATAAAAAAGTTCGAACCGCTGATATTAACCCTATTTTGCACAAAATAGCCCGTTTTAACAGATTAAATCGAAAAAATAAAAAAAGGGATAAATCTAAAAAAGAAGATTTATCCCTTTGTGTACACAACGTAGTCCAATTATCGAACTTATTTCTGCAAGATTTAGAGAAATTAAGAGATTTTACAGCCCGCTTAAAAGCGATATAAAAAGCGCCTTATTAATTTTTATTATAGTAGTTTTTTTTTAATCCCATAGTTTCTTTTCACAACCAATAGTATTAATTAAATTTGTTCAAAACAAACCAATGAAACAATTTTACACATTTTTAGCGGCGGTATTATTAACTGCAACAACCTATGCCCAAGTGGGTATTAACACAGAAACTCCAGATGCTTCTGCAGCTTTGGATATTACTTCTACTACTGGGGGTTTACTTGTACCACGTATGACAGCAGCCCAGCGTGATGCTATTAATCCCGCAGCCACAGGCTTAATGATATACCAGACAGATGGTACACCAGGTTTTTACTATTACAATGGTAGTAGTTGGAGTGAGGTAGGTGCTATCGAAAAAACCTATACTATTAACACTTTTTATGCAGAGTTAGGAGGTTACGTTATACAAATTAGTCCTAGTGGTACACACGGTTTGGTGGTTGCAATGCAAGACCAAGGCACATCTAATTGGTATGAGGCAGATGATTTATTAAGCAATGCCTCTAATCACGATACTGACGGCGCAAAATTTCTAGATTGGAGGTTACCTACCAAAAGAGAATTAAACCTTATGTATGGTGTTTATACTAATGGAAATGGAGCAAACTTAAACGATAATTACTACTGGAGTTCTACGGAGAACGATTACGTTAACGCGTGGAATCAGGGTTTCGTCAATGGTAGTCAGTACAACGACGTTAAGTACAACGCAAACAGTGTGCGTGCTGTTCGGGCTTTTTAGTTATTTATCAATTTAGCGAAGCGGTCTCACAAACACCTTTCAAGAAAATAAGAAGGGGTGCGTAATTTAAATAGTACCGCGTTAGCGGTCGAGTTTTAAAAAATATATCCCCAAGAATAAATTATTATTCTTGGGGATAATTCGTAC
>TARA_B100001057_G_scaffold99723_2_pt1 | contig 28141 bp, 35 predicted proteins | sample TARA_B100001057 | Tara Oceans TARA_B100001057 (sample SAMEA2621839) | marine metagenome | biome: marine biome (ENVO:00000447); feature: surface water layer (ENVO:00002042); material: "saline water (ENVO:00002010), including plankton (ENVO:xxxxxxxx)" | depth 5 m
TCCTAAAGTCATTGTGCCACCATAAATTCCATACGCATAGAGTAGGCAGGCAAATATGTTAATTCCAATAACTATTTGTCCCATCCAATATTTCACAGAGGGACTCCATATTTTTTTTAGTATTAAAAATATAATTCCAAAAACAGAAGCTTCAAATAGAAATTGACTCACCATTATCCCAATTGTATTCTATCGAAACTAATAATAGATGAATTATAACTCCAGAAACCTTTTTTTCTTCGTTTACAACGCCTTCTAAACCTACCATAAGAGCGTATGGAGGTTGTATAACTATATTGATCATTTAACAGAGCTTTTATTTGATACAAAGATAAGAAGAATATAAGAAACATGTGGCGGGTTTTTGTATCATTTAGCTGCACACTATATATATAATACACTTAAATGATACATTTTTACGCCACACTAGAAATATTGAGTATTTGGGTTATATATATAATATAGAACGCACACGCACACAGAAAAGTGGTTTGTCAGACCTACTGCACCTATGTTTTAGTATCCAGTTACACAAAGTTTTTACCTTTTTGTTACGATATACGACCCTATTAGAACAACTATCAAGTAATACTAGTTGTAAGACAATAACCCTAATACCAACTAAGTTACACTAAGTGATAATCACACTACACTACTACTATAAGATCAGTAAAGTAAAGTCATGTAGAATTTTATCTAACTGAATATAAGGTAGTTACAAATTAAAGGTCGTTAACTGGAGAGCGTATAATACAAGATGCCCATGTACCAACAATGTAAAATAATATCATTGTGGTTTGGTAGATTCGAACCTTATATATATATTTGGTTGTCTTTTGGACGGGTGCTTACCTGTAGATTACTGAAGACGGCTGAAGAGAAGCAGTCAGGTTAACAGCCCAAGAGTTGTGAGACACACACTCAGACTTCTTATCAACGATTGCCAAAATAGGCATGGTGGTCGAGCGCTCGCTCCCAATGTTGACTACATCCTCCTCCAGTTGGAGACAGGGACTACGGCTAAATGCCGTCTATACATATATATTTAAAGATTGATGAAAGCTAATCAGATCGAGTAATGCTGACGAGACCTTAGATTTGAGCGTTTAGTTTCTTTCATTCCAATGTTGTGAAACATCGGTAGGTCGAAACGTTGGCAAAGAGGTATTATTACCTCTGCGTCTATTACTAATCTTAAAATTTAATTAAAATGAACTTAAATAGTTTAAACAACAGATGGTTTGAAAAAATGGAAAAAATGCAGTCTAACACCCATACTGGTTATCTTCGAACGATTCAAAAACATATGAATCCAACGAAAGAGTATACCCACAGAAGATTTGACAGGCACGAAATTTTTTCAGGGGATGACAGGACATTGGTATTGAACATGATCCAATCAGCTGATAGAACAACCAAGGATTACCAATCTGAAATGACAAATATGTTATTCGGTTTGTTTGATGGTTACTGGTATGACAGACTTATGACTGATTTACACGAATCAGGAGTATACAAACCAAGTGATTTAATCGAACTTTCTGAATTACTTGATAGAGTAGAAGATTCTATTTAATTATGGTCGGAGGGAGCAATCCCTCCAACGTCTATTACTAATCTTAACTTAAATATTATGAACACTATGTACACAATTACTGAAACGTTAATTATTGCTAAAAAAGTAAGTCAAACACTAGCTATAGCCTTAGAACTAGCTGGAGACAAAACATCATCAGTCAAGGTAAAACAGGTAGACGTAAATTCATTTGAAATTACAGCAATCTATGAAGACAATGATTGGGAAGATGAATTTTCATTTTACATTAAAGATGATAAACTGCATTTAATTGATTTTACTTTTGACAAAATATTAGTTGATGCATTAGATCAGGATTCTTTATCAGGACTACTATGTAGCACGTTATTGTTACATTTTACAAAGCGAAAATCAGCAAAAGTTTCTTGATTGATTTGTTTGTGATTGGGAGGGGTTAAACCTCCCAACGTCTATTACTAATCTTAAAATTATATAAAATGAAAAATTCTATTACAAAAAATCAAGAGTTTATTAGCAAGTCAGAAGTAGAAAATACTTTGGACAAATTTGGTATGAATTGGAAAGTAGAGAAAAAACCATTACAATTCAATCACGGAATTGAAACATTCAACACCAATTTTTATGGTGCTGTACGTTTGGATAACAAAGATTGTTTTGGTGCATTTTCTGATCAATACGAAATATTCCAAAATTCTGAACTCGCCGAACTTGTTTTGAATGTCGGCGATGTAATTGGGAAACCAATAACTCAAGGGCAGATTTTCAAAGGAGGTCGAAGAGTTGTAATGCAGTTGGAACTGGAACCGCTCAAAGTTGGTCAAGATACAATAAAGCGTTATGCAACCGCTATTAATTCTCATGATGGTAGCACCTCATTAAGATGGGGTACTACTGGAGTTACAATTTCATGTGACAATCAATTCTCAGCAATGAAAAAATCATTAGAATCCTCTGCACGTCATACGAGCAATATGAGGAGACTAATCGATGTATCATTAAGAGCATTGGAAAATCTTGAAGAGTCTGATACAAGCTTGTATGAGACTTTTAATAAGATGGCAAACATTGAGATTGATGATTCCTTTGCACAAAAAGTGATTGAAAAAATTAGTGGAGTTGATACTAAACTTTCTATGGCTATTGCCCAAGATAAGTATAGTACAAGGAAGATTAATATTTGTGAGAAAGTCACAAAGTCAGTCGCTGAAGAAATGAGTTATAAGGGTAAAACACTATGGGGTTTATTTAGTGGTGTTACGCATTATAGCACACACAAAGGAGGGTCAGAGAATTCAAGACAAGAGTCTAAATTGACTGGTAGTCTTCAAAGACTTGACCAATCTATCTTCAACCAGTTTAGTAATATCGTTGCACAAAAATCCACAGGATTGGGTGGCAAGGTTACTGCTGACAATGGTTTAGGAAGAGTTTTTGTTTAATATGATTGGAGGGATGTATTTCCCTCCAACGTCTATTACTAACTTTAAATAATATTATATGAAATACAAAAAAAGATTCAATCGTAAAGATGCACATCAGATTATTGAATCACTGATGAACGAACACAACATTAAATTAAAAAAGTGGTCGGTAACATCCTGTGGAAGAGCATACTTTAAACAAAGAGAAATCAAAATTCCACGTCCAAATAATCTTGATAGATTTTTTGTTTGTCTACACGAAATTAAACACATAATAGACCAAAGAATCAAACCAAGTTGTTTGGCTGAATTTAGGTGTGACAAGTATGCTTTAGATTTTTGCAATGATTTGGGGTGGAAATCTGAAATGGTCAAAGCAAGGATGGATTGGCATTCTTTATCAAGACTTGCTATGGCAACCAACAGGGGTTTAAAAGAAATACCTCTTTCAATTCAAATCTTTTACTCTTATTTAGATTTAAATAAATGGGTTGGTAGAAAGGTTTATGTATCTCCTAGTCGACATCCCTCCTACACAAGAAGAGATGTTGAGTGGTGGAAACTTAATATCAATATTAGCGATTAGATTAGTTTTTCAGATGGGGGGTAGATTTTTCTACCTCTCATTTTTTTATATAATATTATATAACGTCTATTACTAATTTTAAAATTTAATATTATGAAAGCAAGTGAAATAAAAAGATTTCTATCAAGGATAGAAAAAGATTTAAAATTAAACAACAGAACTTTGGAAGATGTAGATGTTAACTTTAGATTCCATGAGGATTCTGATGTTCATCGGATAAAGCATGTAGAAGAAGATTTATTTGATTCTTCAACGAACAAGATAGTAGAGAGTATAATTTTTAAAATCCAATAATATGTTACATTCAAAATTTAGTACATCCTTTGACCACGATAATCAGTTGGTGTCAATATGGATAACACATAAAGTAAACGAAGAGATGACTAACTTAAATCTTAATTTTTACTTTGACGAAAATGGTTCTTTAGAAATTAAAGAGCCAAGTAAAAGAGAATCATTTAAATATTTAGCTAGGCACGTTAAGACAACAATGCCCAAGTTAAAAAACTATCTTGAGAATTCATATCAAGATGATTTCGTTCAGTTTGCTGAAGGAAATTAAAACGAGAGGGGTAGGAGACTATCCCTCAACGTCTATTATTAATCTTAAATTAAATATTATGAGTAAAACAGAAATTAAGTGGCAAAACCACGCAAGAAAATTACTTGTAGGTAAAACTATAAGTCATGTAAGATATCTTACAAAAAAAGAAATGGGAGATTACTGGTATAAAAACCCATTACTTATTGAATTTACAGATGGAACTGCAATATTGTCTCAATCAGATGATGAGGGCAATGATGGAGGGGCGTACTACTACTTTGGAAAAAAGAAACAAGAAGTAATACCTACGCTATGAACTGGGAAAAAGAATTTGTAAATCTATTTAATGACGTGTCTAAGGTTGTCACTACAGATGGCGATGAAATGACCGATGGAGAATGTCTTGATGCATTGTTTGACGTACTTGGTAAATACCAAAACAAATCAGACAAGCAAAAATTTAACTTCAAGGTATGGGACACATCTTCCACATAATATAGGAAGATAGCGGAAAAAAGAGGGGGCGAAAGATCGTCCCTTTTTTTATATAGTATTATATAACGTCTATTATTAATCTTAAAATTAAAAGTTATGAGTAAAATTATGAGTAAAAAGGTTTCGTTAATTAAGGAATTTTATATGAATCTCGGAGGGTTTCATATTGACAATCCAAATTGTGAAAGGTGGACAGATGAAGAGTGGATGGCACAAGCTGATGCGGATGATTTAGATATAATGAATCAAGACGATGGGTCAAAATCTTCTGATGCATACGATGAGGAAAGATTGCAAGAACAGAACGCTGAACTTGAATCACAGGTAGAATGGAATAACTACTTTGTTGATTTTGTCTATAAGGTCAATAGAAACCTGTATAACGATGCGTGTGACTATGCCCATAAGAAACAATCAGATAATTAGTATTTGGTAGATTCGAACTAAATGTATATCTTTAACAAAAATTCAATTTAATATGATAACAACACAAGACTTAAAAAGAGCAATCCAAGACATTCAAGATGACAGGGATTGGGTAAACGATAGCCATTCTAAATCCGAGTATATGGGGGTGTGTAAAGGCTTAATTAGACTTTTGAGGCACTTTGAAGAGGTTTCAGAAGAAAAAAATACTATATGTATAGAATGGGGAGTGGATGATATTCGCTCCCTTGGTTACACCTGTACCGATGAAAAGGGCATGGAAGTATTAGACGCAGTCAAGAATAATCACGATGCAAATCATGGAATTAATTGGGATGTTTTAAGGGATTATTGTGAGCAGTATCAATTAAAAGAAAAAGGCTCACTATATGATTGTACAATCCAATGGAGGGACAACAATGAAATTTGCAAAAACTATATAATAGGAGTTGGAGACGTAGTTGATGATGACACAATTTTTTATAATTGTGAGGACATAGAGGAATTTAATGACCTGTATGTAAAAGGCTCAAGCAAAAGAGATTTAAATTCAAAAACACCTGATGCAATAAGTCTGCCTGAGTTTAAAGTGCTATCATATAGCAAAATATAATAAATAAGAGAAAGTAAGATAAGGCAAATGTTTAAAAGATGGTACTATTTTTTCATAATCGGTGGCGACATTTCATTCCGATTAGCTTTCTTTTTTAATTAATCTTAAAATTTAATAAAATTTAATATGGGAACAAGAAGTTTAACAAGAGTAATTCCAGTAGATGGAAATGAGGTATTAGATATTGATAGCCTTAAAAACGCAAAAGAAAAAGACATAAGTAAACACGCTGAAAAGTTTTATATAGCCTTAGCTAAATATGTTAAAAGTCACACAATGGATGGAAGTCCTAAAGGCTCCCTTATAAATCTATACAGACAATATGATGGTCATATGTATGGGCATGGTTTGGATTTGGCAGACTTTTTAAAAGACCTAAAGGTGGTTAATGGGATAAGCTCTAAATTAAAAGCTACCGATAAGATAGCAAATGGAGCAGAATGTCTCTCAGCACAATTAGTGTCACACTTTAAGAAAGAGGCAGGAGGTTTTTATCTAATGAAATTTAAAGATGAGGTGGGTGCCTATGCGGAGGAATATATTTATAACATTTATGTTGTAAGTTTTACCCTGAGTGCAACGAACACCAAATTTTTAATTCACGTCTCCGTTAATGATGTTTACAAAGACGAGAGAGATCCCAATAAATATACATTTTATAGTGATGTTAGTCATTTTTTGGATGATGCAAAAGGTGGCTTGAAGAAAATGTCAAGCACATTTTAAATTATGAAAAGAAAAACAGAGCTATTTATTAAGGCTGAAAAGGTGATTAGATCGTGTAAAAAAGGATCGCACTTTGATTCTTGTGTAAAGTATCTGACTCTTTTAGCTACGTTACAACCACAGGAAGACATTGATTCATTGCTAAAACTTTTTCACGCAAGACTTAGTTTGTTTACAAAACATTAGGTTTATGAACAAGTTATTAGTAGATTTAAAATCTTAAAAAATTAGGGAGTGTTTCATTTTATTTTTAGTTAGTAATAATGTTGATTGATATGAGGGGTTCCTCCCTCCCCTCAATATCAACATAAATTTTAAGCATGAGTAAAGAAAATTTAGATGATTCAAACGAGTGGCACCTATGGACTCAAATGCCATATGTACACCATAAAAAATCAAACCATGATAAAAATAAAACTATTCAGTTACCAAAAATATCTACAGAGAAGGAAAAAGAAAAAGACAGAAAATTTAATCAGAGGAAAGATTATAAGTTGTCACATAGCGATGATGAACCTTTGTCTGCAAAAGTCGAGAGAGAAAATAAAAGAGAAAAAATTCAGGAACAGACTTGATAAAACTTTAAAGGATTTAGTTTGGTATGAGCGGTATCTCCAAGGCATACAGAAAAGATAAAATATCTATTTTATTTGAGAGGCTTTTAAATAAAGGTTATGAGGCTATGAGTTTTGGAAGACTTAGTTTTATATATGGAAAGCTTTTCAAAATTGAAAAGTATCTTAAAACTTCAGGAGATCATCACTATGAAATTTATCACACAAATAGCAATATGTATAGACCAATGGAGAACGAACTTATTGATCTTTTCCTTGAGGATGATCCAACACACATTGAAAATTGTTTAGCCTTGACCTATAAACAAAACACATTAGAAAGGTATTCGGAAGATATAAAATTTGGTCACATAAAGCTAACCGATAAAATGACAACAGAAATAAAATATCTGAACAAAAATATTCAATCACTATTAAATATAAATGCAATTAATTTAAATACATACTTAAATGACAAAACAAAAAATAACTTACAATCCCCTGACGATAGATCAGATTGATTTCAGGGTACAATCAACCACCGATAAGGGTGCTATAATTCTTGCCTACAAAGACGCAAGATGTGACATGAAAATACTTGACGATCTTTACGGAAAGTTTGGATGGAAAAAAAACTACGAACTAATTAATGGAAATTTATTTTGTACTGTGTCAGTCAAAGACCCTGAAAGTGGCGAATGGGTTTCTAAACAGGACGTAGGCACTGAGTCTAAAACTGAAAAGGAAAAAGGACAAGCGTCAGACGCATTCAAAAGAGCCTGTTTCAATTGGGGAATAGGCAGAGAACTTTATGATTTCCCTTTTATTTGGATTAATTTTCTTCCAAACGAATCCTCTTTTCAATTTCAAAGAAGACTAAAGAAACTTCAATGGAAACTTGAATATGATAAAGACAACAAGGTTTCTTATCTCGGAGCGGTTGACAGGGATAATAAAAAACTTGTATATGAATATAAACTGCCTAATTAATGGAATATAAATACAATAAAAACGAAAAAACTGCCTATCAAAAAGGATATAGAGTTACTAAGGAGGGTATTGTCATTGGAAAGAAAAAAAATCCAGTTGGATGGCTACACACAAACGGATATAGAAGATTTAAAATTAGAGATCATGAAGGAAAAAATCGTAATGTTGGCGTTCATCGTTTACAGGCGTATCAAAAGTATGGCGAAAAGCTTTACCAAGAGGGATACATGGTTAGACATTTAGATAATGACTGCACCAACAATCACTACGACAACATAGATATAGGAACTGCTAGTCAAAACGCCCATGACGTTGAGTCTGAAAGAAGAAAAGAGAGGGCTATACACGCATCTAGTTTTATTAAAAAACATAACCACGAAGAGGTTAAAGCCTTTCATGAAAAGTATGGTAGTTATAAAAAAACTATGGAACATTTCAATATATCCAGTAAAGGAACATTGTCTTACATTTTAAATAAAGAATCATGAAGAAAAACTTTGATTCATATCTTTTCAGATGTTCATCACTTGGAAAGCTTATGGTAAACGCAAGGTCAAAAAAAGACCCTTTGTCAGTTACGACAAAAACCTATTTAAAAGAATTGCACAAAGAAATCTATTTTGGTAGATCAAAAGAAATACAAAGCAAATTTTTAGAGAAAGGTAAGGTAGTTGAGGACGACTCAATAGAGATGCTTAATACCTTTATTGGTAAGAAGTATATTAAAAACGAAAAAAGTTATGCCAATACTTACCTCTCAGGAACTCCTGATATCTACGCAGACGAACTGATTGATATAAAGTCAAGTTGGAACTTACAGACTTTTCCTATGTATGAAGAGAGTTTGCCAAACAAAGATTACTACTGGCAGATGCAGGGCTACATGGATTTAACAGGAACTAAAAAATGTAAAGTTATATATTGCCTAACCGACACACCAATTGAACTCATTCAGGATGAAATCAGACGTTTCTCCTGGAAGGCAGGAATGATTGATGTGCCTATGGAAATTGAAAACGAAATCACAAATAATCTTCAGTTTAATGACATAGAAACTGAACATAGAATAAAGTCTTTCGATATAGAATACAACGAAGAGGATGTTGAAAAACTTTATGAAAAGATAAAACTCTGTAGAGAGTTTTTAACTGACCTGTCAGTTATAGCAGGACAAAAGATTGTAAATACTATAATATAAATTAAATGGAATTAGAAGGTAAAATTAAATTAATCGAAGAAACTAAAAGCTTTGGAAGTAATGGTTTTCAAAAAAGAGTATTTGTATTGGTAACTGACCACGACAAAGACTATCCGCAACACATTCAGCTTGAATTTCACAAAGACAAATGTCAGTTGCTAGACAAATTTAAGGTCGGACAAGAAGTTAGGGTTGGAATTAATATAAACGGAAGAGAATGGACTGATCCAAAAGGCAATGTAAAACACTTCAATAGTATTGTTGCCTGGTTTATGAAAGACCTAAAAGATGACAATAATTCTACAGCAAGTAAGCAAAAAGAAGAAGTCGCAGACGATTTACCATTTTAGATGTCGAAGTATAAATTTTGTAGAGGCGGTAGATTTCAAAAATCTAAAAAGACCAAATTGACCGTTGATACGGTTGTCAATATTATAGATAGCATAGTTACAGACTATGATGTATGGGAAAATATTAATTCTAGAAGACTACCTTTAGTATGGAGAAGGTCTTTATATTATTATTTTCTTTACAAATATACCTCCCTGCCACTTGAAAGCGTAGGGGGGTTGTTTGAGGGAAAATCAAAAGTTGGTTATAAAAAAATAAAATCCTCAAAAGATCATGCTACAGTTTTGCACGGTCTAAAACAGTTAGAGGATGTATATTTATTATACGACCCACAGATTAAATCCTACTATGATGCTATAGAAAGCCGTATAAAAGCCACAGATGGCTTTTTAGACGATGACCATAGGGAAGAGTCCATAGCAGAAAAGATGATCAAGTACAAGCGTTCTTCTTCGCTTTTTAAAACCATGTTTAGAAGACAAACTATGATAATGGTTGATTTGAAATCTGAAAATATTAAATTAAAACAAAAAATCAAAGAACTGAGTGGAGGGTTACGTCAAGATAAATAGAAAACTGCTAGAGTGGAATTACTTTTCAGATGGCAATGTTTTAAGGGTTTTTTTGTTTCTTCTTTTAAGAGCAAATCATAAAGATAATATTGTGTTTGACACTAAGGTTTTAAGGGGACAACACATTACATCTATCAGAAAAATATCTGTCTATACTGACCTTTCAATTAAGCAAGTACGCCTGGCATTAAATAAATTAAAAAAGGATCAAACAATAGTTACAAAAGGGACAAACAAAAATACTCTCGTAACCATTGTAAAATATGATGATTACCAAAGTGAAAAAATAAAAGAGGGCGAACAAGGGGCAAACCAGGGACAATCAAAAGACGATCCAAGGGCAACAAACAAGAATGATAATAATGATAATAATGAAAATAATATAGATATAGAGGATTTCAAAATTCAATATCATGGCGGTAGAGTATATAATGCTGTCAAAGAAAATTACAAATTAAATGATCAGCAGATTGATGAGTTGTTTGAAGAATTTTTTGTAAGGCAAATTACCGAAGGAAATGTCTCTAACACCTTAACGGGTTACCAAAGACATTTTAAGCATTGGTTGGTAAAAAAGATAAATTTTAAGAAAACAAATAAAAGGAGGTTAGCGTTTTGATGAATACATTTGAGTGGAGCAAAATAAATCTAAAAAACAAAAGGAGTGGTCAAGTAAAACTTAATTGTCCTGTGTGTGATCACAAAAAAACAAAATCTTTATCTGTCAACATAGATAAAGGGGTGGCAAAATGCCATTACTGTGAAGCAATTTCAATTAGAGATCAAAGATCAATTACGGAAAGCATTAGACCATTTAAATTGCCATCGCAAACTTGGAGAAACTACACTAATCTTTCTAGTAAATGCGTTAAATATTGTGAGTCCAGAGGAATTTCTCAAGCCACGTTAACCAAGATGAATATTACTGAAGAGACTTACTATCAACCTCAGCATCAAAGAAAGGTTAATAATGTTGTTTTTAATTACTTTGAAGGCGATGTAGTGGTTAATAAAAAATATAGGTCAGCAAAAAAAGCTTTTACCCAATCAAAAGATGGAAAAGCAACCTTTTATAATATTAATTCAGCAATAGGATCCGAGGAGATTTATATTGTTGAGGGTGAGTTTGATGTTTTAGCAATGGTGGAGGCAGGGATCAAAAATGTAATAAGTTTGCCTAACGGAGCAAATGACTCTGACGATTTTTGGATTAATACTGAAAAATATCTTCAGAGCGTCAATAAGTTTTATATATGTACCGACAATGACGACAAGGGCAATTTTGTTTCCGAAAAGATTGCTCAAAGATTGGGCAGGTATAGGTGTGAGCGTGTGGTCTTTAAAAACAAAGACGCAAATGCTGACCTTATTGAAGGAAAAGATGTATTAATTAATAGCTGTAAAAACTCAAAAAAGTATCCTGCTAGTGGAACATTTACAGTTAGCGATCTTTATGATGATATTTTAAATCTTCATGATAAAGGTTTGCCGGAAACGATTTATCCTAAACACCCATGTTTTGGAGAATTAAAAGAAGTTTTTTCGGTTATGAGGGGTCACTTATGTGTCGCCACTGGTATTCCTAGTCATGGGAAATCAAGCTTTGTAGAATGGTATGTAATGAATTTAGTGAACGACTATAATATGAAGGCATCATTTTTCTCTCCTGAGCATAGCCCTATGGAACTTTATAAAACTAGATTTATAGAAAAGTTTTATGGACGTAACTTTTTTAATGATCTTGACTTTTATAAAAGAATCACAAAAAAAGAAATCGGTGATTACAAAGACTGGGCAAATGAAAAAATATATTTAACTGCTCCTGAACAGGGCGAGTTTCCAAAATGGTCTTGGCTTTTTGATAAATTTAAAGAACAATTGTTTATTTATGGTATCGATATATTTGTTATAGATGCTTTTAACAAAGTTGAGTTTGATAAAGCAAACTCTAACGACCTTATAAATATAAGAAATACACTTACAAAACTCACGCTTTTTGCTCAAATGCACAATGTTGTTATATTTCTTATAGCACACCCAAAAAAAATGGTTTTGAAAGAAAACGGTTTATATCAGATCCCTGACCTTTATAGTGTTTCAGGGAGTGCAGACTTTAGAAATCAAACGCACGATGGGTTTACCATCTTTAGATATTTTAATGACACCGACGAAAGATCTAAAGACGATGTAGAGTTTTTGGTTCAAAAGGTTAAGATGAAGTTTCAAGGGGATATTGGTTCTTCTGTTATTTTTAAATATCACACACCAAGCGGTAGATATTATGCAAACAACGTGCCACCTACACACAGACTTAACTCAAGCTATGAAGAGGAAAAACAAGTTGGGATTCCCTGGGGCTCTAGATCCTGATTTTTTTTATCCATCAAAAGAACAGACCAACGCTATGGTTTGGTGTATAAATCATAACATTATCGTTGGACCTGTCGTAGTTGGAAAAGACAAACTCAAGATCGAAGTTAAAGAACCAAGCAAAAAATCTTTATCTCCAAATGTGTATAATCACTACGAGTATTATTGTCAAACTTATATTATCTACCAACATTTACACGAAAAATATAAAAACTATAAGTTTTAATTGTTAATAAATATATTTTTTTGTTAATAAACGTTTTTTACCTTTGATGTATGGAATTTGACACTGTTTATCCTGAGCAATTACATAAGAGAATGTTGAAGGTAGGGTTTAATATAGACTCTGAGATAGATTTATTGCACAGAAAATACAAAGACCCCAATAAAATATTAGATAAACTACTATGTTTGGACGCTCAATTGTATATGAACCTTGGAAGAAGTTCTACTAAAACCGAAAGGGTGGAGGTAAAAAAAGAATCTAGAAAGATTTATCGTGCAATAAAAAAGATTGATCCAAAGCTTGGAGACTTGTTTTTGGTTCACCAAGACAAATGATACAGCGAGTAGTCTACATTAATTATGTAGTTTCGTCGCTTTCGAAGCATGTGGTAGATGTTTACGAAGCTTTATTTGAAACACAAAAAAATTCTTCGATATCTGCAGTTGATAATCTTATAGATTTCTTAAAAGATTTAAAGAAAGACTTAAGAGAGTCATGAGTAAAAAAACATTGTTATCAGAGATAAAAGAAAAAATAGACCAACTGGTTAATGCTGGTTTTAACAACCCCACACAAATAGCAAAAAGAATTCATAGAGATTTATCTATAGACGAAACTGAAAGAACAATAAATCACACAAGGGGCACCGTCAAGTATCATATACACCAATCCAAAAAAAGAAAATCAAACCCAGCTTTAGCACAAGCCTGTCATGAAAGAGGAATTAATTTTGATAATGTAGGCATCGCATGGAACAAAGATAAGCATTGGTCTATACAGTTTAGACCATCTGAAACAGGACCCACATTTGAGGAAATGTTACAGGATCATATAGACGCAATAAAAAATCATAACTTTAAGTATGAAAAAATTAGGAGACAAAACTATTCTCTTCCTTGCCTACTTGTTATTGATCCTGCTGATATACATGTTGGGAAGCTAGCATCATCATTTGAAACTGGGGAAGATTATAACACACAGATAGCGGTACAAAGGGTAAAAGAGGGGGTTGATGGAATATTGCAAAAGGCTAGTGGATTTAATATCGAAAAAATAGTTTTTGTTGCCGGTAACGACATTCTGCACATCGACACGCCTAAAAGAGTGACTACTTCTGGAACACCTCAAGACACCGATGGTATGTGGTACGACAATTTCTTAATTGCCAAAAGACTATATGTAGACATATTAGATAAACTTGTAAAGATTGCGGATGTTCATGTAATGTATAACCCATCAAATCATGATTATACCAATGGTTTTTTCTTGGCAGACGCTATTAAGTCTTGGTATAGAACTTGCAAGAACATATCTTTTGACGTTAGTATAGCTCACAGGAAGTATTTTAAATATGGCACAAGCTTAATAGGTACAACCCACGGAGATGGTGCTAAACAACAAGACCTACCTCTTTTGATGGCACAAGAATCAAAAAAAATGTGGAGTGACACAAAACACAGATACGTTTACATACACCACATACACCATAAAGTATCAAAAGATTATCATGGAGTAACGGTTGAGGCTCTGAGATCTCCATCTAGCGCAGACTCCTGGCATCATAGAAATGGATACCAACACTCGCCCAAGGCTATAGAAGGTTTTGTTCATTCTAAAGATAATGGACAGATTGCAAGATTTACTCACCTATTTTAATTTCGTAACTTTACAGTATATGTTAACCAATATATTTTTTCAAGGTTTACTTTTTTACATCGTCTGTAGAATATTAGAAATGGGTGTAATTAAAATATTTAATAAAATTTTAAAGAATGAGTGACAGTATAAAGAAGTATTTTGACTTACAAGAAGACGACAACTGGACAACAAATACAACTGTTCGTGATCATTTAAAAAGTCTTCAAGAGAAAGATAGTGTTGTTAGAAAAGTAAGATCGGAGATGCTTATGAGAAGCGCTAAGGGTCTTAATAAATATGGAAAAACCTTAAACGAAAATAAGCTATCTTTAAAAGATTGGTTGCAACACGCTAAAGAAGAATCAATGGATTTGGCTCTTTACTTACAAAGAGCTATAGATGAGATAGATGGATCTGAATCTAAACAGGATAGTGATAAGTAATGGTCTCACGGATGCCGAATACAGAGACATAAGTTTTGCTATACTTAGTTTAATGTCATCAGGAAAAATAGAAAAAGATTATCATTATGTGTATGTGGATAAAAAGACAGGTGTCAACGTTATCAGCTTGGCTGAAAACGAGGTTTTCTGGCAATCCAAAAGATTAAATTGTACCGATAAAGAAGCCGTTGTGTCCATTATAGAATATGAGGGATTTTACGAGAGCCTAAGCACTCTACTATACGATCAAGGTATAGGGGGTTATAAAAAGTTTAATTGTATTACAAAAGAAATTGTTATTTCAAATAATCTTGATCCTTATGTTTGTTATGAAACAGACATGCGTTATGCAAAATACTATTTTGAAAGTATTCTTAGGCTTGAAGAAATAATCAGTATATATGAGGACGAGGAGGAGGAAAAGATCTAGACAGATCACCAGGAGTACCAAAGTAGCATATAAACAACATAAATTCGCTTCCAAGTTAGAGCTATATATGTACAAAGCGTTAGAGAAGCAAAAAATAAAAGTATTGTACGAAGGGAAAACATTTGAAGTTGTTCCTGGGTTTAATTTTTCTGCGTCAAGTTACGAAAAAACTAAAGGGAAAAAAATACTTCAAGATAAAGGCAACAAAAATATATTGCCAATAAGGTATACTCCGGACTTTATAGATATACAAGACCCTCCCAGATTTATAATTGAGTGCAAAGGGAATCCCAACGAAGCTTTTCCTCTTAGATGGAAGCTATTTAAAAAACATTTAATTGACAAGAACATAAACGCCTCTTTGTTTATGCCTAGAAATCAAAAAGATTGTGATGAAGTTGTAAGGCTTTTGAAAACAAGCTACATTTAACTTACGCCCTTATAATTATTAGTTGAGCTTGTGCATGTATTGATTTGTTTTCTATAGCATAATCCATAATGTCTTTGCCTTCATCACAAAAAGGTTCAATTAATAACGCACCATAATTTGCTAATAGCAAAATCATTTCTGCTTTGTCATGAATAGCGGCATGGATTATTAATGGCTTTCCGTTTATTCTAGCATGCGGGCTTAATTCTTTGCTTTTAATTAAGTTTTCTATAAAGATGTAGTTTTCGCTTTCTATTGCGTTTAATATTTTTTGCTCAAGACTATTGTTAAGAGGTTGAGCGGAAATAGCTGTTACTAAAAACAAAAAAAGAAAAAATGAAGATCGCAATAAGGGCATAGTTGATATGATTTATTGCACAAAATTAATCCATAAATGAATGTTATTTTACTCTTTATTTGAAAGAAAAAAATTATTATGAGTTTGACAAAATAACCAATTTAATTTAACGGTTTGTCATTTTTCAAGTAGAATTTTTAATCATCTATAAGGGGCATATTTCTTGGCTCAGTGAATCTTGTAACCTCTCCATCATACTCTATTTGATCTAAATAAAACATACCCACCCCACCATCGTTCATTGCATTATAAACTGTGTTTGGGTCTAATCCATATTTTATGCCTGCTCTGTAAAGCCTTGCCATTGTTTTATAAACTTTAAGCTTTGCTCTCCTGGCGTTTTTTATAGGGGCAGCGTATTGTTCAAGACTAATTTTACCATCGTAATAATCATCGAGCTTGCCCGTTAAAGATCCTTTTCCTTGTATTTCTTTTTGTAGTTGATTAGCCCTTGATGTTATTGCTTGTTTTAAATCTACTTCTCTGATTTTGTAACCAGTAAATTGACCCACAACCTCATTTAACTTGTCATTACTTTCCCATATCTTAAGGGTAGACCTAATAAATCCGGGCTCTGCAGCTTTGATTAAAGGAAAAAACATGTCTATAATTTTCTTGCCTTGTCCCGGCAGAATTGAATCACCAAAAAAAGTTTGTCTGTACTGATCCTCTTTTATTAATGGACGACCATAATTATTTTCTTGAGTCCAAACTTGCTTAACAGCGTCTGCCAAAATATCCTCATTAACAAAAGGACTCAAAAGTTCAGTTGCAAATTCCATTAAAGATTGCTCGTAAGTTCTACCCTTAAGAAGTCCGTTTAAAGCTTTTTCTGCTTGCCCAAAAGGGTTAGAGGCGCTCATACTTACATAATATAGCTTACCATTTTCAATTTTTGTTGGAACAATAGACCCGTTTTTATCCCAAAAAGGCAAAAGTAAATCATAGTGAGGGTCATTTTTTTCTTCAGTTTCTTCTTCATCGTCACCAGACAAGCCTAACGCCGCAAATGCTGCGCTTCCTAAAAGAAAGTGCAAGCCACCAATGCTAGATGTAGCTTTGATAAAATTAAAAAATCTTCTGGACCCTATTTTTTTAATTTCTGGATTACTGTCTTTCATTTCTTTTATAGCAACAGCACCGGTATTATAAAGTGTTCTGTGTGCTTCTAGCTGAAAGCTTATAAAGGTTCCGTACAAAGGAATAACTCGCATATAATCATTAATAACCCCTATTCTATTGTAATTTGGTAGTATGTTTTTTACAACTTCAGCCGCAGTTCTATCGACTTGATTTATTTCAGATACAGTAAGCTGTTCGTATGGTTTTTTGAAAAGACCCTTGCTATATCTTTTGCTTTCGATTAAAAAAGAAACTATCTTAAAATAATTGTCTTCAGCTTGGTATATGGTTCTGGCGCCTTTCCTAATCGTACCATCAGACGAAAGCTCCCCTTTTGTTTTGTTGTAAAAGTTTTTTTGCCTGTTGTCTAATAATGATGGAATAAAATCTTCATCTTTATCCATCTTATCTGCTAGTTTATCTATTTCAGATGTTTGAACCTCCGTGTTTAAAACGCCCAGCCTGGTTAATTTTCTAATTATCTCTGGGGTTGCATCTGTTTCTGAACCACCTATATTTAGTTGTTGTTTTAAATCTTGACTGTTTGCTTTGAGAGCTGTAAAATATGCTTCTGAATCGGTATATCCATGTAAATACATATAAAAAACATTACCAATAACATTTTTACCGTGCGTAGGAGGCGATAATGTTGTTTTGGCTTCTTTTACAAAACTTACACCCTTGTAATAATTTTCTGCAAGACTTGAAGTTTGTTCGTTTCCGGCTTTATCTGTTGAAGCTACACTTCTAAAACCATTCCTTACCCATTGTGTTATGTCGAATCTCCCCTTGTTAAATTCTTTTGCTATGAGTGGGTCTGCATACAATCCGGCTAGCGGTGTCATGCTTTCTCCTCCTTCTATTTTTTCTGTTGCACCAGCCGCCCTTCTTTGCGTGTCATTTTCTTCAAAAAAGAAAACACCCATTCCTGCTTTTCTTAGTCGTGTTAAGAACTTATGTTGCTCTAAAAGAGCTGTCATCCTAACAATCGTTCTTCCATAATTAGCACCAGGATCCACATACTCCCCCATAAGCTCCCGAATTGGTTTTGGTATAGCACCTCTTTTCTTTAATATGCTCAAGTCTTTTCTACCCGATCTACTAACACTGGGATATATGCTTCCGCCTATTGCTTTTCCTAAAATTTTATCTATCTCTAGCTCTACTTGGCTTTCTAGTTCTTCATTGTATTCTCTGCCATACTGTTCGGCTACCTCTTGAGCCCTTTCCTGTATTGCAGAAAGTCCTCTTAAAAAATTTCTTGCTTTTTCTATAATTACAGCTGCTGGCGTAAAACCATCTTCATCAAAAAGACGATATGCTCTTGTTAAATATGAGCCCATATTTTTTAGCAGGGTTTCCACTTGCAGTCTATCTGATATTACCCCTTCTTCAATAAGGCTTTGTGTCAGCATGTCAATTTGCTGTCTAAGTCTTTTAACTAAAGTAAATAGATTTTTGTTTTGAGCGCTATTAATAAGGTCTGATTCTCTCCCCCTTAAAACCTCATCGGTTTGTAAGCGTAATTCTTCATTTTTCCCAATCAGCTTGTTTAGTCTTTTTACGTTTTTTATTGATTCTTTAACCTGATCTTCCATTGCGCCTCTTCTATACTCGGTAAAAGTTTGAAAAGATTTAGGGTTAAATCCTTTTTGAGAAAACCATTTTTTATGTACTTTTTTGTCAAAAAACTTCTGTAATTTTATTAATTGATCTGTAAACTTATCTTGACCCTTTTCATTAAAAAATAATCCTTCTGCTTTTCTTTTTCTTTTTAAGTAATCACCACTAACAGATTCATAAAGGCTGTTAGTTTCTTCAATGCTAAACCCATACTCATCTTGGATATATTTTTTAATTTTAACTTCAGTATTACCTTTATCTAAAAGCTCCTCTATTTCATTGGTGGGTGTTTTTTTACTGAACTTAATATTTTTTAATCCCTGTGTTCTAATTCTTTCTCCACTTAGCATGCTTGATAGAGCTCCATTTATAAAGTCATCCAAGGTCATGTTCTGAATTTCATCTGGTGTCATATTGAAAAAACTTTTGAAAAGCTTTTTAATATAGTTCCAAAGACCTACTAGCCAATTTTTAAAAGTAGATCTGGTGGCTGCGTCTCCTATCCTTTCTCCTTTTGAAGATATAAGGTCCACCATCAGCTCCTCCCTGGCAAGATCTGTATCACCATACATGAGCTTATACTTTTCTAAATCAAAACTACCTTCTAAAAGATTGTATCCTACTTGTAAAAGCTCTGGGTTGTTTTGTTTGAGAAAATCCAACCAAACATGTCCGTACTCATGTAATACAACTTTAGAGTTTGCATACTTAGGGTTTACAAATATTTTTTTCCCTTGCACAAATCCATATATAACATCGCCTTTTTTAATGTAAGATTTAACATTTGGCTGGTTTAAAGCGGTTTCAAAATCAGCAGCGTTATCAACTAAATCTACATCAGGAAATGTAATCTTTAACAGACCCATTAATTTCTTCATATTGTCCATTTTGCTGGACATTTTAGCTCCTATGTAGGTTTTGTTTTTAACACTTCCAAGCGGAAATACAGCTTGAGATGCTGCGGCCACCGGCGTTGTTAGTTTACCCGACTTATCTTTCTTTTGTTTTACAAGTATATTGGCGTGCATTTCAGGAAAAACTTCTGCTGCGTGTATTGGCTTTTCAAGTATACCTAAGACCTGCCCTTTGATAGCAAATGGATAATTTTTGTGATTTATCTTGTCTACCGAGGGGCCTAAAACATCAACACCCATAATCCCTATAAGATGGTCGCCGGGGATGCCTTCTATCGCTGGGTCTGTAAGCTGATTGTTTAGAGAGGCTATATTTACAAAAGCCCTTTCGGACTGAGGTCTACCTTTAAGTAATTGGACAACCGCCTGCTTTGTTTCATTTGGTGTCCCAGGGGTGGTAGAGTTAAAACTACCATAAATAATTCTTTTGCCTAAACCGGGGCGTTGAGATAATTTTAACTCTGTAATGTTTTTGTAAACATTATCTAGTGTTTTTTGTTTAGTAACATAATCTTTGTAAAGATCATTACTTTGAACCACTGGATCATTTAACAATGCGTTATAAGCGGCTTTTTTATTTCTTTCTGGTGTTTTGCTTATATTATCAAGAGCTGTCCTGTACAAAGCCTCATTGCTATATATAGCTTCACTACCCATCTTAACTATATAGTAAGGAATATGACCATTGGGTAATTTTTTCTGTTGCCACAAACGGTCAAAAAGCTGTTTGTTGTTTTGATAAACAGATATAGCTCTTTCTTTTAATTCTAAAGCATCTTGCTCGTTTGCACCTGCCCACGCATATTTTGAAAATTCTGGTAAATTGTTAAAATTAATACCGCCTTGGTAGAATAATCTATTGCCGGTTATCAAGTTCTTTGTTGAGCCAGTAGTGAGTTGATCGGATACGCCAAACACCCCTGGGATTCCTGCGAACTTTTTGTTCGTACTTAAAATTTTTGCATTTGGAAATCTACTAAGTATATTGTCGGCATCTATCTTATTATTAGTTGTAAGTTGTCCTGGAACTGAAGGCAGCATAGTTTCTCCTGCCATATTGTTCATCTCTTCAACCACTTGATCCATGTTAATGTCGGCTTCAGCATCAAAATCCGTCTCTACACTAAACTTTGGTTCTTTACCCAAAAGTTTCCTTGTGTCGTTTATTTCTTTTTGTTCTGGAGTTAAAGTCTTTTTTTTGTTTTGCTCTTGTATAATATTATCTATTTCTTCTATAGGTTTTACCTTGTAATAATAATCTCCATCTGAATTTGGAATTACAATTTTATCAGCAAAATTCTTTTGAACTAAAGATTTATATATATCTTCTGTATACGGGTCTAGGCTTAAAGAGCCTGAGTTTATAGATATTATATTAGAGCTTGGTTTTTGTCTTTTTGTTTGTACAATAATTTGTTCTCCAAAATCGACAAGGTTTTTTATTGATTTCCCTTTTGTTTTTAACTCAACATCTAGTTCGTTTAAAAGAAAGTCGTTTTGGTTTGCTGTAAGTCCCAATTGTTTTAAGGCACGGTTTACCGCATTATCATTTGGACCTTCAGCTGGCGTAAAAACAAAATCCCCTATTGTCTGTCCTTCAGCGTCAACAACTGTACCCTTATCCTCACCAAACTGTAAGGTAAATTCACCCCCGCCTAAAGCTTTTTGTTGTTCTGTGTATGCGTCAAACTCTTCTTTAGTTACTTGCCTGCCATCAATACTAAATGTTTCAGAAAAAGATTGATCAGGTCTTTTATCTACAGCAGATAATAATTTTGCTTTTTGTATTGCTAGCTGGTTAAGTCTGTTTTGTATAGTTTCTAGCTGTGTAGGTTTTAGTTTTTCACTTATGTCTGAATTCTCTAAAACAGCAAGAGCATTTTTAAGATCAGATGTTTCTTTTTGATGTGGTATCAAAAAATTTATTTCATCCTCACTCATTTTATTCATACGCCTATAAACCTTCTGTCTTATTACCTCTAGCTCTTCTTTCACACTTTCTTGAGCAACATCGAGAGCTTTTAGTTGTTCAGGTGAAAGGTTTCCTTTCGCCTTTTCATCACCTATATCTAATAATTTTGTAACTAAATCAGATTGTTTTTCATATTCAGCGTCGGACTTTCCTAGATAAAATATATTAAGAGGATTGTTAGGGTCAAAACTACCGTCATCGGGATTATTTTTAAAACTGTTCCTAAATAAATCTTTAACTTTTTGTGGGTCCATTAACGACCTCGATCCGTCATATAAGGCCTTTCCTGTTGCTTGACCTAAAACACCATTAACAAAATCATTATCAAGCCTTTTAAGGGTTTCCGGGTTAGTAAATACATCAACCAGTTGCCCCGGAGTGTCTGTGGATATGTTTTTTTGACCTCCTTGTGCGGCTATTGTTTCGTTTATTACGGACCCAACCCCTTGTGCAACTTCTTGAACGCCACTTGAGAAAGATCTATTCATAAATTTACTCACATACTGACTGAGTGTTTTAGCTCCTGTTTTCCCCAACAAGTTCCCTAATTGGAATTTCTCTATATATCCCTGAATAGCGCCAATTGTTGTTGGAATAAGCCATTCAGCTTCACCTCTTCGAACCAACTCCTCTATTGTTATACCTTTTTGTCTAGCTAAAATCTTGTTGGCACTGATCATTTCTCTTGTAATCATGTCGGTAGCCAAACCAAGTTTTGAGCCCAGAACCCTACCGCTTGCTGCGCCACCTATAATACCAGGTAAACCACCAACTACTCCGGTTGCGCCACCAACTACCGTACCAACAGCAGCTCCGCCTGCCGAAGAAACAAAAGATGTTCCAAAACCCGTAAGAGCATTTACAGCTGTCCCTAAGAAAACTTCTATATCATCAAGCTGAAGACCATCGTCCAAAAGACCTTTAAGGTCTTCAGGCCCATAGGTTGGTAAATAAGGATCTTCTCTATTCTCTCTTTCCATTTTCAAAGCCTCCATGCCAACCTCTTGGTTGTCACCCTCCATCATGGCAAAATACATTCTAGCCCTATTGTCCATTTGGCCAATATCTTTCATCATATTTTTAAGACTATTATAGGATGATTTGCCTCCTTGGGCGTCGTCTAACAAATCTTGTTTTTGTTCCGTTAAATCTTCAGATAATTTTTTCTCTTCTTCAAATCTCCTTTGAGCCTCTATGCCAGCAGATATACCTCTAGCATCTTCATCTGACAATAAACCTGGAGCCTCTCTAAGAAATTTTTGTAATGCTTCTTGTGTGGTTATTTCTATAGGGCCAATATCTTCCCCTTCTTTTTGCTGTTCAACAGCACCAACTAAAGTTTTGAAATCATCAATCGAGTCTGTGTAGCCATCCCCTTGAGCCATTTCAAAAAGATCGTTTACAGCTTCATCGTTTGTTTTTATAAGGTTTGAGAAAGCCTCTAATGATCCGGTGTAACCATCATTGGCAGCCATCTCATATAGGTCTAATAAGGCTTCCTCGTTCATGATAAATTAATTTTGTCTTTGAGAGTCTGTTTGTCCTGTAGCCCCACTGTATTTGCTGCCGAAACTTCCCCCTGCTCCACCACCACCTGCGGCGGCAGCAGCTGCTTTTGCAGCTCTATTTTTCCTCAGTTGTTCCCTTTCTATATTTGATAGACTTTTAAGACCCAGCACTGCTCTTATGTCGTTAATGGTGTTAAAGTCTTGTATTGGATCTAGTTGCAAGGAACCTCTTTGAAGATTTGAACCACCCTTTACACCCCCACGAGAAGCTTGTGCTTTTATTTGCTGATCTACTCGACTTTTTTGAGTATCATCTAAATCAGCATAATTTTTGCCAAACATACTTTTACTTTCAACATCTTGTCCGGCTTCAGGCAGATTGTAGGTGAAATCAATCTCTATAAATCCTTTGTCAAGATTGTTTGACATGTTTCTTATACTTAAACTTTTAAATACATCTTCGGTGAAGAATTGCTCCGGAACATCTTCAAGTGTTCCGTCTTCTTTCATACTTAACTCTACTGCCTTTTTATACCTATCAACCATTTTTTCTGAAGTAGCAAGACTAGTAAACTTAACTCCCTCAGGATCTGTTACGCTGTAATGTACTACATCTCCTTTATCATCACCAATTTCTTCTCTTACAGAAACCTGTACTTTAGGTGGTTTTTGTTTGTTTGAAGCTCGTAGGTCAGCATCATATTTTGCTAAAGCAAATTTATCGTCTTCTAACTCCTTTTTTTGTTTGAATTTAAGCTCACTATCTAAATCTGACGTTAGGGCTTCTGCAACTTTATCGTCATATTTTTTTATGTTTTCTTTTGAAAATATGTCGGCTTCATCCACATCGCTTTCTTTGACTAAGCCTTTTTTGATTAAATAATCAAGCTTGTCTTTATTACTCATCTGATCAACCTCAGCGTCAATTACAGCTCTACTCGTTTCTGATCTTGTAAAATCAGTTATTTTTATCGCTCCTCGACCATATCCTTTAAGCTCCTCAACAAAACCCCCTCTTTTTACTATGTTTTCTACCGCAGTAGTAGAGTCAAACCCTGAGTTCATGTCAAGTAAGTCTTTAAAGTTTCTTAAACCTAAACTTACCTCTTCCGTTTGTTCCGTTTCGTTTCCGTCAGCGTCAACTTTTTTTCTTATTGTATTTAAAGCCAAGCCATTTGGACCCCTGGTAACCCTAAAGTTTTGCATTAGGTTTTCAAGCATGTCAAGTTTTTTGCCATTTACAGCATTTCCATCTCCTGACTCTTCAAGCTCTTTATACTTATCAGCTGCGGTGTTAACGTCTTTTATAACGTCGCCTAATTGATTTAGTTCGCTTTTGAGTTTATTGCTTCTTGATTTATATGTAGCTTCATCAATAAGTCCTTGATCGTAAGCATACTGGTTTTCTATATAAGATTGTTTAACCTGCCCCTGTAGTTTCGTACCAGCAGCATCTAAATCAGCAATACCAGTGTCGTCAAAATTATCTTCGTATATGGTTTCATCATAAGCATCCGCCATATCCATTTTAAATTGTTTTCTTTCATCATCAAAAGCCTTTTGTCTTTCATAGGTTACTTGATCTGATAACATTTTATACTTTGCTACCTCATCCGCCTTTGCTGATAAATCAACAATAGGAGCTTGTCCTGCTCCTGCTACTCTATATCCCGCTAATAATCCTCTACTTGACATATTTTATTAATTACCTGTTGTGAAACGTGAAAAATCACTTGGATTGTTTGAGAGAGACGTGTTTATGTTTTGTGATTTTTTTACTGTGTCCATTCCAAACTGGCTGTAGTCTTTTCCACCAGTACTTAAGCTAGCAAACCCAGGAGGACTCATAGTTGATTTTACTGAAGGAGCTGCTGCTTGCATAGATTCCATAGACATAAGTCCGGTCATTGCTGCTGACCCTACTTGTCCTAAACCAGAGGCTAACATTTGTTGTCCTTGTTGTCTCTCAGAGTAAAGAGCGCCTAACTGTTGTGACTCCCTTTCTTCACGCATCATCCTTAACTGTTGATCTTCACGAAACTGCATTTGCTCTATTGCCGCCTGCTGTCTGTCTAAATCAGCACTAATTCTTCTTTGAACCTGGCTAGCTGCCTGTTCAGCACGACCTAACCCACCGACTAAACCTCTTACTCCTCCAGCTTGTAAAGCATCAACCGAAGTAGCAAACCTTCTTTGAGCCTCTTCAGTTTGTAATTCAGCTCCCAAAGTTGAAACTCTTAAATCATCTGCTTCATTTCTAAGGTCTTGTCTTTGAAAATTATCTATTGCTTGTTTTGCTTTTCTTGCTCTTGAAGCTCCAGATATTGCATTTGCCGCACCTGCTGCTGCTGACACTCCTAAAGCTATCGCTGTACCTGTTGCTATTGCCATACTTTAATCATTTCAGTTACTTTTGTGTCTGACTCTATATATCCAGCTCTTTTATATCTATTTAAGAGCCTTTGGTTTTTTAAAATTACATGAGCATACTTACACCCATTGTTATCTGCTAAAGTTACAATACAATCAATTAAAAAATCAATTGCAAGCCCTCTATCCTTCTCTTTATACTCTTTGTTTGACACAATAAACTCTGTAAGTGCCACTTTTGAGTTAGTGAGGTACATAAAACCCGCACATATATCTTGATCTTCTTTTGAAACAATCAATCCGGTTTGTGGTAAAAAATCTTTTGGCGGGGCCTCCCATCCCCAATCTTTCCACCACTTTAATAAAATACTCTCGTAATCAGAGTCTTTTACTTTTCTTATGTTAAAATTCATTATTGCAAATATACTAAATATTAGGGGAAGCTTTTCGCTGCTTCCGTGTTCACTGCGTATACCTCAACCTTTGAGGTGCTTGTATTTGATATCTTAACTTTTGCAAAATATCCTTTTAGTCCATATGATTCGGCTACTGGAGATTTTGCAGCAAACATAAAATCATTTACAGACGGGGTAATTGCCGAAGCAGACGTAGCCACAACCGTATTTGAGGCTCCAGGTGTTACCGTGGATATTGTTCCTACTAATTGATATGTGCCTGAGGATGTTGCTTTAAATAGTGAGTCTCCAACAGAAACCTCAGAGGGAACCTCACCAAATGTATAATTATTGCCAGAAACAACTAAAGCCATGCCAATACCTTGAACAGACAAGAGCTCTGTGTTTCCAATGTCAGCAGAGTTTCTTCTTATGTATGTTCTATACACCCCTTCTTGTTCGCTAAAAGATGCTTTACTTACATGTCCGCTGTCTTGGTCTGTAATTACAGTCACATCCCAATTTTTTGTATCCCCTTCTATTTCGACTGTTTTAAATATTTTTCTTTCTGATGGAGCAGTGTTTGTGACAAATTCAAGTTCGGATGGATAGGTCACTCCATAAAAGTTGTTCCTGTTGGCGTCATTTGCATGATGTTTATACAGCTGACCGCTTTTAAATGTGAAAAAATCCCCATTCATATTAACCATAGACTCTGGTATCCATGAGTGAAACGATGTCCATCCATTCACATACTCACTAAAGCTTACCGTATAGTTGTTTGAACCAGTAACTGTTGGATTCTTGTATGCCTGAGTAGATGGCGTTGTTGGGGTAACAGTTATCCCAGATGGAAGCGTATTAACGGGGCATTCGTCAGACAAATATTTTTCGATATAATCAGTGTCTGAAGCCACATTAGCTTTAGTTATGTTGGTAGGCTTTCCATTAACATACTTCCTTAGAGTTTTAACTTTTCTGTATCCTGATCTATATTTCATATCTATATGTTTATAGTTATGGTTTTACCAACAAATGGTTGTAGCGTATTATTAAAATAATCTCTCTGATAAAATATTGACGTAACTGCATTAGAAATAGTAGGTGGAGTGTCATCTGTAATTACCAATAATCCGAATTTTGGAACAAAGTCTATCACGCTTAATACTACTTTAATCGTAACATCTACAGTCCCCGTCATATTTCCAGTGTTATCAAAGAAAGTTCCACCTATTAACTTTAATCCAGACCCTGAATTTGTAACAAAGGCTCCATTTGATATAACCGTAGTATCACCCCATTGACTAAAAGGCAGTGCAGATCCTGTTGTACTGTCACTTCCAAGACTAGATTCTGTTTGACCAACAGTCGCAGGAGTGTTGTTGTTAAAACCAGATCCAGTTCTTTGAAGCTTCCAGCCCTGGTCTCCTAATGTATCAAGGCTTATAAACTGAGCCTTAAATGGCGTATACACTTTTTGACCGTTATTATCATAAGTAAAACTTCCTGTGTGAATTGTAACGGTAGAATCATCTGGATGAGAAAGTGTGTTGGTGTAACTTGTACTTCCCATAGAGCTTACTGTAATGTTTCCATTTGAGTCAACGGACACTCCAGACCCTATGTCTCCAGAAGGAGATGAAGCGACTATTTGAGCTGTACTGTTATATGTTTGTCCAAAATCTCTGTTTTTAATATTTATAGTTACAGGGGGAAGTGTATTGTAGTATGTATGTAACTTAATTGTTCCTTGATTAAAGTTGGTTGATCTAAATCCAGGCCCCACTTTAAAACTGTGCTGGTTGGATGCTGCTGTGTTAACCCCAGACACTATAAACGAATCTGTTCCGCTTACAAAATTAGCAGTACGATATGGTAATGGTGGGGCTTGGTTAAGGTGAGTAACTACGCTGGAACCAAAAACAAAAGTATCAGCACCAGCTCCGGATCCTCCTGCATATGCAGTTACTTGTGGAAAAGTCAAAGACTGCGTAGGGGTTGGATGTCCAGTAGAAGTAAGCTGTTGAGTAGAAGATAAACTTCCGATAACCTCAAACCATCTAGTATTACAATATGTGCTCAATGTGCCAACCATTAAAGGGAATTGCTGATTGGGGTATGATAACTGGTTTTTTACTCTTACGTTAGAATTTACTGAGGTTAACACTGTTATTTCTTTAAATCCAACAGGAACGCATATTGCAATTGCGCTAGTTACGTTGTTTGGTTTAATTCCTGAATTGCCATGGGGCACAAGGTCTGTAGTATGCGCTTCTAATATTGCGTCATCAGGTATATCATTTATGCT
>TARA_B100001057_G_scaffold29909_1_pt1 | contig 28088 bp, 28 predicted proteins | sample TARA_B100001057 | Tara Oceans TARA_B100001057 (sample SAMEA2621839) | marine metagenome | biome: marine biome (ENVO:00000447); feature: surface water layer (ENVO:00002042); material: "saline water (ENVO:00002010), including plankton (ENVO:xxxxxxxx)" | depth 5 m
AGAATTAATTTTTTAAGGAAGTCTTTAAATAAACCTGATAGGCTATTGTCTTATTATGATTGAATTAAACGGCATAACTCCTTTTGCTGAAGGTGGTAATAGAAAATGCTTTGTACATCCCGAGAAGCCAGACAGGTGTTTAAAAGTAGTTCATTCAGGACTCATAGAAAAAATAACAAAAAATCAACCTTGGTATAAAAAGCTAAGGTCAAAAAGTAGCTTTGATGATAATTTAAGAGAAAAAGAAGCTTATAATCAAAAATCTTTAAAAAAGAATGATCAAATAGCGTATAAACATTTAGCTAAATGGTATGGAATGGTTGAAACATCTATTGGTTTGGCTTCAGAAACAGAGCTTATTAAAAATGATAGTGAAATAGCACAGACTTTAGAGGATTATTTATTTTCAAAAGGACTAACAGATGAAATTAAAAACTCAATTGAAGAATTCCATGATTGGTTGAGAGAAAATCTTATCTTAACCAAAAATCTTATACCACATAACATTGTGATCAAAATTGAAGACAATCAAATGATATTAAAAATTATAGATGGTCTTGGCTCTAAGGCATTCTTCCCACTTCCAAGTTATTCAGATTTTTTTGCAAAAAGATATGTTGAAAGAAGAATCGAATTAATGTGGAGTAGAATTAATTGGGATCTTTCAGGTAGAAAAGGTAATTGGAAGTAGTTTTATTCGTCTAAGAAGCTTTTAAGATGACTTGATCTGCTAGGATGTCTTAATTTTCTTAAAGCCTTTGCTTCAATCTGCCTAATTCTCTCTCTAGTTACATCAAACTGTTTTCCAACTTCTTCTAATGTATGATCAGTATTCATACCAATACCAAATCTCATTCTTAAAACTTTAGCTTCTCTTGCAGTCAATGAGCCGAGCACATCATCTGTTGCAAAGTGTAAACTTTCTTCAGTAGCATTTTCTAATGGAGACTCTATGACAGTATCCTCAATGAAATCACCTAGATTTGAATCTTCATCATCTCCAATTGGTGTTTCTGTTGAAATTGGTTCTTTGGCAATTTTAAGAACCTTTCTTACTTTATCCTCAGGCATATCTAATTCTTTACTTAATTCCTCTGGAGTTGGTTCTCTTCCTATATCTTGCATCATTGTTCGAGAAACTCTATTGAGCTTATTGATTGTTTCAATCATATGAACTGGAATTCTTATTGTTCTTGCTTGGTCGGCTATTGATCTTGTTATGGCCTGTCTTATCCACCATGTTGCATAGGTTGAAAATTTATAGCCTCTTCTGTATTCAAATTTATCAACTGCTTTCATTAAGCCAATATTTCCTTCTTGAATTAGGTCAAGGAACTGAAGTCCCCTATTGGTATATTTTTTTGCAATTGATATTACAAGTCTTAAATTAGCTTCAACCATATCTTTTTTTGCTCTTCGCATTTTGGTTTCACCCATAGACATGCTTCTATTAATATCTTTGATCTCTTTTACGCTAAGTCCAACTTTCTGCTCTACTTCCATGATGTCTTTTTGTGCAATAACAACATCTTGCTTAACTTTTTCAAGTAAATCTTTTTTGTATTTTTTTTCTTTCATCAACGAATCTACCCATCTAACTTTTGTTAGATTATCCGCATACATTGATAAAAAGTCTTTTCTAGGGATGCGGGCATTTTTTACAAGTTGTGTTTGAATCAATTTTTCTTTTTGTCTAATACTGTTTAAACCATGCCTTGCGATTGCAGAAATATCTTCAAACATTCTTGGGCTAAATTTTAGGAATTTAAATATTTCACCAAGTTTTTTAAACTCAGCATTTGCTTCTTTTGAATGTCTACCTTTTTTCTCAATAACCTTTGCTGTTTTATTAAACTGACGTTTGAGGTTTGTCATTCTTTTTTGAACTTCTTTCATGTCTGGGCCTGATGATGTTTCTTCATCAGATGATTCAGCCGCTTCAGCTTCTTCTTTTGCTCTTTGACTTCCAGGACCTGCAGATGGAACCTCTTCCATTTCTTCAAGGAAACCAGTTAGAAAATCATTTATTTTCTTTTCACCATCTTTTACTAATTGAAAATATTCCAATACATATTCGACAGTTTTTGGATAAGCAACGCTCTCACTTAAAAGGTCTCTCATTCCCTCTTCAATTCTTTTTGCGATTTCAATCTCACCTTCTCTTGTAAGAAGGTCAACTGTTCCCATTTCCCGCATATACATTCGAACTGGATCTGTTGTTCTTCCAGTTTCATTTTCAACAGCTGCAAGAGCTTCTGCTGCTTGTTCTAAGGCAATATCATCAGAATTTTCTGACTCTGCAAGCATTAAAGTATCTGCGTCAGGAGCTGTCTCATGAACTTGCAATCCAAGATCATTAATCATTCCAATTATTTCATCTACTTGATCCGGGTCTGATATATCGTCAGGAAGATGATCGTTAACATCAGAATATGTTAAATAACCTTGCTCTCTTCCTTTTTCAATAAGTTCAGCAATTCTTGAGCCTTTTTGATTAAGTTTATCCACTTAGTTGTAATCCTCTACTATCAGCTCTATTTAGTGATTAATTTTAAAAAATCAATCTATTTAGAGCTTAAATTTTTAAGCAAATTTGCTTCGTCCTGCGACATTTTATCTTTTTTTAGAATTAATTGTTGTAATTCTCTCTTTTCGGCAGAATTTAAACCATCAACACTATATTTTTGTTTAAGCACATCCTCCCTTTCTGTCTGGAATTGGGATATAAAATTTATACAATCTTCTAACATTATTGTTGCATCTTCCTCAGATAATGCTATTTCTGAAACCAATGCTTCTCCAAAGATATTTCTAACTTTTTCATTCTCAATTTTTTCAATAATAATGGAAGAATGGATATCTTCATTTGCTGTATAAATCGATCTAATGTCCTCTAAAAATAAAAACTTTGGATGCTCTTTAATTAAATCAAACGCATTATTGGTAGCCAATTTGGGATACTGAATTAAAGAAGTAAGTATCCCTAGAACAGATTTTTTAATAACAGAATTTGAGTCTTGTTTTACTTCTTCCTTTTTAAGACTTGGTGATTGCTTTCGCACATTATTTTCTTTCACGAGTTTAGATAGGTCTAAATCACAAATATTTGAGACTTCTTTTATATAAGCTTGTTTAAGAGTGTCGTTAGTGATTTTATTGATCAGTGGTAAAGCAAACTTAGCCACCATTGATCTTCCTTCAATGGTTGATAAGTCATCTTGTTTTTTGATGGTTTCTAAAAAGAAATCAGAAAAAGACTTTGAGTCCTTTGCAAGCTGTAAAAAAGCATCTTTACCCTTTTCTCTTATGAAACTATCTGGATCTTGATTTGTCTTGAGAAAGATAAAATTAATTCTTGTATCCTCTCTTAAGACCGGCAAGGCATTTTCTAATGCTCTCCATGATGCTTTATGGCCAGCTTCATCTCCATCAAAAACTATATAGATAGAATTTGTATAACTTAAAATTTTTCTAAGTTGTTCAATGGTAAATGCAGTTCCTGAAGATGCGACAGCATTTTTAACACCATTTTGAAAAAGACCAATTACATCCATGTAGCCTTCAACAAGAAAAATAGATTCTGGTCTTTTATCAATTTGTCTAATCTCATATAAGCCATAAAGCTCATATTTCTTTTTGTATGTTTTAGTTTCAGGAGAATTGAGATATTTTGCTTGATCTTTTTTTTCATCTAGAAGTCTTGCTCCAAATGCTATGCAATCTCCTTTAATATTTCTTATTGGAAACATTAGTCTGTCTCTAAATCTGTCGTAAAATCCTCCATCATCATTTTTTCCGAATAATCCTGATTCAATTAAATCTTTTTCTTCAAATTCTTTGGAAAGACTTTCATGGAGCGGAGGTTTTATTCTTGAGTATCCCAGATTAAAAAATTTTGCTACCTCACCTGAAATCCCCCTATTTTTTAAATAGGTGATGGTTTTTTTACCTTCATCTTGTTTAAGTTGCTCATAGAAAATTTGTGCTGCACGATTATTTATATTTATTGCTTTAGAATCATCTTTTTGAATTTCATTTTTAGGAACTTGCATACCAACTTGCGTTGCAAGGACTTCAACGGCCTCAATAAAATCAAGACCATCATATTTTCTTAAGAAATGAATTGCATTTCCGGATTCTTTACATGCAAAACAATGATATGTTCCAGTATCATCATATACTTTTAAAGAAGGAGTTCTTTCTTCACCAGATCCATGAAAAGGACATTTTGCCCAATATGCACCCCCTTTTCTTTCTAATGGAATTCTTCTTCCTATAACATCCACAATGTTTATAGATGCGATAAGACGATCTAAAAATGAAGATGATATTGCCATTAAATATTATTCCTGTTGAACCAATTATCTATTAAAATTTTTGCTGCATTTGCATCAACAATATCTATATTACCTTCTTTTAATATTTCTTTAGCTTCAAATGTTGTTAATCTTTCGTCAATGTATTCACAATCGATATTAAAGAGTTTTATAAGTTTTTTATAAAATTTCTCTACATCTTTCATAATATCGCTATCGGTTCCATCCATATTAAGAGGCTTTCCGACTAAAATTAAATTTGGTTTCCATTCTTCTACTAGTTTTGATATTTCTGGCCAATTTATTTCATTTTTTTTGTTGTAGATTATTTGAAGTGGTGATGAGCTATATGTCGATGTTTGTCCTACAGCCACACCAATTTTTTTGATGCCAAAATCAAAGGAAATAATTTGCATATTTTAGTAAGAAGAAAAGTTCCAATCTCTTACAATTTCTAAAAAACTATAATCATTAGACATATTAGAGTGAAACGCCTCAAAAGGAGAAGATTCTTGTAAGATTTTTATTGCCATCTCATCTATCGATTTATCTCCAGATGAAATTAAGATTTCTGATTTTATTAATTCTCCAGTTGCATCTATTGTTGCCATTATCTGTACTTTGCCATTTATAAGATCTGTATTTTCCGAAATCATTTTATCTCCAACAGATTCAATTTTTCTTTGCCAAAGATTTAAATAAATTGCTTCGTCAGAGTTAACCATGGAATTAGATTGAAGTTTTTTTACCTTATAGGTTTGAAAGTTACTGCTTGGCGATTTTGCAACCTTTAATCCTTTATCTGAATCTTTTTGCAAAAGTTTTTTCTGCTGATCTCCAAAACTTGTGCCTAATGAGTCTTGATTTGAATTAGCAAATTTTACGTTGATTACAGGAGATTCTTTAATTACAGGTGATTTATAGAATGTTGTCAGAGTAACTCCAAAAATAAGAATTAAATGCAAGACAATTGATAGCATAAATGATTTATTGAAAGTTAAGGATCGCTTACTAGTGATTTGAACTGAAGAAATAGAAGTCATAAGCCTTTAAAGTACTCTTTGACTGGATTTTCACCTGATTGATCTAGAATTTCCCTTGCACATGTTGGGCTTGTAATATTAATTTCTGTTAAACGATCTCCAATAACATCAATTCCAGCGAAGTTGATACCTTTCTTCATTAAATATTTGCCGATTTCCTCAGCTATATTTTTTTGATCTTTAGAAATATCTCTAACTACTCCTTTCCCTCCAGCTGCGAGATTACCTTTAAAATTTCCATCTTGTGGAATTCTCGCAAGAGTTTTTTGAAAAGGCTTGCCATTAATAATTAAAACTCTCACATCACCCTCATAAATCTCATCAAGAAATTCCTGAGCGATAATAAGGGTTTTTTCATTAGAGGTTAATTTTTCTAATATTTTGAGGCTATCCTGGTTTGCATCATCTAATTTATAAATTGAACTTCCTCCCATTCCATCAAAGGGTTTAACAATCGTTGACGTGTTGTTTGTCATAAAATCTTTAATCTTAGAAATATTTGAAGATATAAAAGTATTTGGTATAAATTCTTCAAAATAGAGTGCAAATATCTTTTCATTAAATTGTTTAATTGAGTTTGGGTTATTGAACACCTCTGTACCTTGATTCTTAGCTAATGAAAGCAGATGAAGCGCATTGATAAAATTCTCATCAACAGGAGGATCTTTTCTCATAAAGACATATTGAAATTCGCTTAAAGCTATTTCTGATTTTTCACCTAATTTATTTGTTGAAATAATTTCAGAGGCAGTTGAGTAAACTAAACCTTTTTTTATGAAGAGATCATTTATTTCACATTGGTAAGCATTGTTTCCAAGATTTATTACTTCTTCCATCATTAATATTGATGTATCTTTTTTCACATTTAGATTTGAGAAGGTATCTGTAATAAATAAGGATTTCATACTATTTCTTGATTTTACCAAAATAATTTTTTATCAAAGCTGCAACATAAATTGGAGCTGTTTCAGATCTTAAAACATTGTCACCTAAATATCTAAAATTAATTTTTTTATTGCTCAATTCATTGATCTCATCTTCAGAAAATCCAGATTCAGGCCCAGTTATTATTGAAATATGATCATTCTTTAGCTCATCCTGATTAAAATATTCTTCTGCAGCAGTATCAAATGCATAAATAATCTCTGAACTTTTGAAAGAAGAAATAGCATCCTTCAAGCTATTTTCAAATGCTAGACTTGGCAAAAAATTATTTCCACATTGTTTACAAACATTTATAACAACTTCTTTTGATTTATCTAATAGCTTTGTAATATTTTTCTTAGCAACACTTTGATCAATAAGTTGTGGTTTATAAATCACAAATTTGTTTACGCCTATTTCAGATAATTTTTGTAACATAAAATTAAAAACACTGCCCTTAATTATAGGAATAACCGCTGTAAGAATTTGATGACAAGTAGCACTTTTTTTTAACTCTTCTATCCTCACAACATCACAGTTTGTTTTAGAGATTGATATTATTTTACATTTAGCAAAATATCCATGGCCATCAAAAATCTCAATAATAGTACCTTCTTTCAGTCGTAATGCTCTTACCAAATGTTGGCTTTGAGACTCATCAAGATTAAATTCGTCATTTGGACCTGATACTAACTTGCAATATACTCTATGAATTCTCACCTCAATATTATAGCTATAGCTTGGAAATATATGTCAGAGATTAATCTATTATTTATAAGACATGGTCAAGCCTCTGCATCATGGGAAAATCATCTTGATCCAGGCCTGAGTGAAATTGGTAAAGATCAAGCAAACAATTTAACATCTGATAAAAAACTTCCAAATTTATCGAATTATGATTTTCTTTCAAGTCCAAAATTAAGGGCAATTGAAACCTCAAAGCCTTTAGCAGAAAAATATAAAAAAGAAGTAGTGATTGATGAATCATTTATTGAAATTCCTTCGTCAAACATTGAACTAAATAAGAAACAAGAATGGCTAAAGAATATTGTTGAGATGAAAAAGAAAGATCTTCCAATGTTTATTCAACAATGGCAAAAAAATATTTTTTTAAACATTAGCAATATCAAGAAAGATACAATAATTTTTACTCATTTTATGGTGATCAATTCTGTTGTTAGTGATTTTGTTAAAGCTGATTCAATAATGCATTTTTTTCCTGACTATACTTCAATCACAAAAGTAGTATTGGAAAATGGTTATATAAAAGATTGTGTAATAGGTGGTAATCAAAAAACTGATATAAATTTTTAAAAACCTATTGAGCAATTTTTAAACAACTGTAAACTTATTAGTCTTTGTTATTTAAATTTCTATTTTGGAAAAAAAAGTTAATTCATTTGATAGCTACTCAAAAAAACCTCTGAGAGATGAGGTCAGAAAAGCTATGAAAAGATATTTTAATCAGCTTGATAAAAAGAATACTCCAATAGATGTACATCAACTTGTTTTTAATGAAGTGGAGCCTCCTTTGTTAAGTGCTGTTATGAAATTTTCAAATAATAATCAATCTAAAGCTGCAAAAATATTAGGAATTAACAGAACAACTCTCAGAACAAAATTAAAAAAATATAATATTGAATAATGAGTTATATCGATCCAAAAACAGCTTTAATGAGTCTTTCAGATAAAACGAATTTAAAAAAAATTGTTGAATTTCTTGTAAAAAAAAATGTCAAGATATTATCAACCGGTGGAACATTTAAAGCTATAAAAAAAATTACTGACAACGTCATTGAGGTATCAGATTTTACTGGATTTGAGGAAATGATGGATGGAAGAGTAAAAACTCTTCATCCAAAAATACATGCTGGAATTCTTGCAAGAAGAGATTCGGATATGGAATTATTGGAAGAGAAAGGGTATGAAGGTATAGACCTAGTAATAGTTAATTTGTATCCATTTCAAGAAACAATTGCCAGTAATTGTTCTTTTGAAGAGGCAATTGAAAAAATTGATATTGGTGGCCCAACGATGATTAGAGCTGCAGCAAAAAACTTCAAAGATGTGGTTGTGGTTTCAGATCCTAATGATTATGAAGAAATTATTAATGAGTGGAATGAAAATAATGGTATTTCATACGATTTACGTAAAAATCTATCACAAAAAGTTTTTTCTTTAATGGCGCAATATAACAAGTCAATTGCTGATTATTTAAATGAAGATAAAGAAGATTTGCATGATTATGCTTTTCAGAAAAGTATTACTTTAAGATATGGAGAAAATCCTCACCAATCTGCCTCACTATTTACTTTTGATAATCTTAAAAATAAAAATATTGCTAACGCAGATATTATTCAAGGCAAAGAACTTTCATACAATAATATAGTTGATGCAGATGCCGCATGGGAATGTGTGAGAGAGTTTAAAAATCCTTCATGTGTGATTGTAAAACACGCTAATCCATGTGGTGTTGCTGAGAGTGAATCTATTTTTGATTCATATGATCGTGCTTTCAAAACTGATCCAACCTCTGCTTTTGGAGGAATAATTGCATTTAATAAGCCTGTTGATCTTAAAACAGCAAAAGAAATTAATTCAAGACAGTTTGTTGAAGTTATTATCGCTCCAGACTATGAAAATGATGCTATTAGTGAGTTTTCTAATAAAAAAAATGTAAGAGTCTTAAAAGTAGATTTAAAACAAGACAATTTATACCCAGGAACTATAAAAAAAGTTTCAGGAGGCATTCTTGTTCAGGATGATGATCTTAAAAGTGTGGCTGCTGATGATCTAAAGTGTGTTTCTATGAGACAGCCAAGTGAAACAGAAATTAATGATCTAATGTTTGCATGGAAAGTAGCGAAGTTTGTCAAAAGCAATGCCATAGTTTATGTAAAAAATAAGCAGACTATTGGTATAGGAGCTGGTCAAATGAGTAGAGTTATCAGTGCTGAAATAGCAAATTTAAAGGCCAAGGAAGAAGGATTAGAGGTTAAGGGTGCTGCAATGGCCTCAGATGCTTTCTTCCCATTTAGGGATGGTATAGATAAAGCTGCTTCATCTGGAATATCCTCAATAATTCAACCTGGTGGCTCAATTAAAGATGAGGAAGTGATAGCGGCAGCAGATGAAAATGATATCGCAATGTTATTTACTGGCACGAGACATTTTAGACATTAATGAAAATACTTATTATTGGATCAGGTGGCAGAGAACATGCACTTGCATGGAAATGTGCCCATGATATTTCAGTCGAGCATATTTTTGTTTGTCCAGGAAATGCTGGCACGCATCTTGAGGATAAAATCAGTAATATCGAGATTAATGCTAGTGATTTTGGCGCCATTGAAAATTTTTGTGTAAGTGAAGAGATTGGCCTCGTCATCATTGGTCCAGAACAACCACTTGTTGATGGATTAACCAATTATCTTCAAAGTAAAGGTATTGATACTTTTGGTCCATCAAAAGAAGCTGCTCAACTTGAAGGCTCAAAGACTTTTTCTAAAGATTTTTTTATGAAATATCATATACCGACAGCAGAATATAAATCATTTGATGATTTTGATGATGCTTTAAATTATCTTGATGAAATTGATTACCCTACCGTAGTAAAGGCTGATGGATTGGCAGCTGGTAAAGGAGTAATTATCTGTGAGAATAAAAATGAGGCGATAAAAGCTCTCCAAAGTATTTTCAAAGATAATGCTTTTGGTTCTGCAGGTAATAAAGTTGTGATTGAAGAATTTTTAGAAGGTGAAGAAGCATCGTTTATTGCTGTCGTAAGTAAAGACAAAATAATTCCACTGGTAACAAGTCAGGATCATAAAGCTGTTGGAGATGGTGATGTGGGTTTAAATACTGGCGGCATGGGTGCATATTCTCCTGCTCCTGTAGTTACTGATGAGATAAATAGAAAAATTCTTGATGAAGTCATGTATCCAACTATGCATGGATTAATTAAAGAAAATTCGCCTTATCTTGGATTTCTTTATGCTGGCTTAATGATAAAAGATAACGAAATTAAAGTACTTGAATTTAATTGCAGGTTTGGTGATCCTGAGACTCAACCAATTTTATTAAGACTTAAATCGAGTTTGGTAGAACTTTGTAAAGCAGCAATTAACGATAATCTTGATTCATATAATATAGAGTGGACTGAAGAACATTCATGTGGAGTAGTTGTTGCATCAAAAGGATATCCTGAAAATTATGAATCTGGAAAAGAGGTTAGTATTGATCAAAATAAAAGTGAAAACTCAAAACTATTTCATGCTGGTACAAAATTTGAAAATAACAAAATTTTTACAAATGGTGGAAGAGTCTTTTGTGCGACTGCTCTTGGAAAAGATTTGAAAGAAGCTCAACAAAACGCATATAATCTTCTAGACAAAGTTCACTTTGAAGACGCTTTTTACAGAACTGACATTGGATATAAAGGAATTAAATGAGTTTTTTAAATAACATAGTTAACGAGTTAGATATTGCATTGAAAACTTTATCTGATAAAAAAACAGGTACTGATAGAGTTTACCCTCCTATACCTGAAGGAAAAAATTCTGAGGATATGTCTCAAAAGGAAAAAAATCTTTCCATTAAATTTATGCGTATAAATCATGCTGGAGAGGTGGCAGCCCAAGCTTTATATAGAGGGCAGGCTTTTGTTTGCAAAGATCCAGAAGTAAAAAAACACTTAATTCATGCAGGTGACGAAGAGACTGATCATTTGGTTTGGTGTAAAAAGAGATTGGATGAGCTTGGTGGTAATAGTTCTGCTTTAAATCCATTATGGTATGCCGGTTCATTTGCAATTGGTGCAATATTTGGCTCAATGGGAGAAAAAACTAGTCTTGGTTTCGTTGAAGAAACAGAGAAACAAGTTGTAATACATCTTCAAAAACATCTTGATAAAGTTTCACACAAAGATAAGGAAACTATTGCGATCTTAAAGACAATGCAAGCGGATGAAGATTTACATGCTGGTCAAGCTAATGAATCAGGTGCAGAGGAGTTAGAATCACCAACAAAAAAAGTGATGGAAGTTACTGCGAAGGTAATGACATCAACTAGTGCATATATTTAATTTAAATAAATGCAAGAAAACTCCTTAAAAACAAAAGAGATAAATATGCGCAAAGTCGCACTCACTGCTTTGGCTGGCACCAGTATTGAGTGGTATGATTTTTTTCTTTATGGAGCAGCTGCTGCTTTAGTCTTTCCTACAGCTTTTTTCGGCAAAGTGCCAGAATCAACTGCATTAATATTATCTTTATTAACCTTCGCGGCTGGTTTTATAGCGAGACCAATTGGGGGAATAATTTTTGGTCATTTTGGCGACAAAGTTGGAAGAAAAAAGACATTGGTTGCAGCTTTAATGTTAATGGGTATTGCATCTACACTTATAGGCTTATTACCAACCTACGCAATGATTGGTGTTACGGCACCGATACTGTTAACGACCCTAAGATTTGCACAAGGTCTTGCAATTGGTGGTCAGTGGGGAGGAGCAATGTTATTAGTTACAGAAAGTGCTCCATCAAATCAAAGAGGATACTACGGAGCTTATGCACAAGCAGGAGCCCCTATGGGAGTAATCCTAGCGAATCTAGCATTCATTGCTACAAGTGCATCACTTTCGGATGAAGCATTTATGAGTTGGGGATGGAGAATACCGTTCATTGCAAGTGCAGTTTTAATTGGTATCAGCATGTATGTTCAAATTACTATGGAAGATACAAAAGCATTTAAGGAGTTACAAGATCTAAAAAATAATCAAGAGACATCCTCAAGTCCAATCAAAAAATCTCCAGTACTTGAGGCGATAATAAATTATCCAAAAAGAATTGCTCTTGCTGCAGGAGCTTTTTTATCTATTCAAGTTACATTTTATATTCTAGTTGCATTTCTATTAGCATATGGAGTAAAAAGTGCAGAAATGTCGAGGGATGATATGTTAATTGCTGTGCTTATTGGATCTGCAATTATGGTTCCAGTTCAATTTGTTTTTTCAGCTTATTCGGATAGACATGGAAGAAAGGGCATATTTATGACTGGAGCTTTATTAACTGCAATATGGGCCTTTGCAATTTTTCCATTGGTTGATACTGGTAATTTTTGGTTGATAACTTTGGCTGTTACTTTTGGGTTAGGGTTTTTGGGTATGATGTATGGACCGCAAGCAGCCTTCTTTACAGAATTATTTTCAACAGAAGTAAGGTATTCTGGTGCGACTTTGGGCTACCAATTAGGTGCAATTATTGGAGGAGCTTTTGCTCCAACTATTGCAGCAAAGCTATGGACTGACTTCGATATTTTTTGGGTATCAGTTTACATTGCAATTGCATCAATATTAACCTTGATCTCTGTAATGTCGCTCACTGAGACTTATAAAACAAACCTTAGCGAAAAAATATAATTTAGGACAACGTCCTTCAAAATCTGAGTATTAATGACAGATATTATTATTTTAAATAGAAATTTAAGATTGCTTGATAATTCAGCTCTTTACTATGGCTCATTAAAATCAAACTTTATTGTGATCTATTTGTATGATGTTGATTACTGGAAAGCTAATGGCAAATCTTCAAGACAACTTAAGTTTTCAAATGATTGTCTTGAAGAATTAGATGAAGATCTGAAGAAGTTGAACTCAAATGTTAATGTATTTAATGGTTCTTTCTATGATTTAGGTAAATGGATAGAAACGAACTATAACAACTTTTCTATACATATAAACCATTGTACTGATGTAAATTATTTTCGAGAGGGATTCAATAATTTTAAAGAAAATTTTAAAAATAAAATAACGGTTTATGACGACTATGGTCTTCAGCTAAATAATTTTGATAGAGATACTTGGTCAAAGAATTGGAACCATATTATGAATTCAGATTTATTAGGCGTACCAAAACCCTCAAATAATAAAGATAGTTTGAATCTTATAGGATTTAGCGATTTTAAGAATGAGATATCTTGTGAATTTTCAGGATTGAGTAATATTCAAAAAGGTGGAACTTCAAAAGCAAAAGAACTTCTAGAAACCTTTCTAGATCAAAGATGTAAAGGCTATAGAATTAAAATGTCCAGTCCAAGTCAGTCTGAAGAAAGTTGCTCAAGATTATCTCCTCATTTTACATATGGCTCTATTTCAATTAGGCAGGTCTATAAACAATTAAATAAAATGCTGCCTGAATTAAATAATAAAAAAGATTTATACTCTTTTAAAAAAAGACTTTATTGGCATTGTCATTTTGTTCAAAAACTTCATACAGAACCTGAGTTAGAATTTTATTCTATGCACAGAATGTGTGATGATCTCAGACCTGATTATGATGATGAAATTATCGAAAAATGGATTGAAGGAGAAACTGGATTTCCCTTTTTAGATGCATGTATGAAATTCTTAAGTGAAAATGGGTGGATCAATTTTAGAATGCGAGCCATGATAATGTCATTTGCATCATATAATCTTTGGCAACCATGGCAAAAAACATCACCGCGCCTGGCTGAACTTTTTACTGATTATGAACCTGGTATACATATTAGTCAGGTTCAAATGCAAAGTGGCGTTACTGGGATTAATCTTCCGAGAATATATTCTATATCTAAACAAAGTATGGATCAGGATCCAGATGCGGAATGGACAAAAAATCTTCTGCCTCAGTTAAATAATTTTGATCCAAAGTTAATTCATAACGCAGAATTAAATAATTCATATATTCCTCAAATAGTTGATCTCAAAACCTCTGCAAAGTTTGCACGTGATCAAGTATGGGGCATAAGAAAAAGTATAGAGTTTAAGAATGAAGCAAGAAAAGTGTATCTTAAACATGGTAGCAGACGAAGAAGATACACTAAGACTAGTTAGCTTTCCATTTTATGTTGCATCCCATTGATGGAAGTTGATCATCTGAAATAGGTTCGTTCATAAGGAGACTATTTATAGCTGACCTTAAATCTTTTGCAGACGGTCTACTATTGGACCCAGGAGATGTCTCATCCATTCTTCCTCGGTAGACAAGTTTTTGTTTTTGATTAAATAAATAGAATTCTGGTGTGCATTCTGCTTTATATTTTTTAGCTATGTCTTGTGTTTCATCAAATAAATAAGGAAATGACAAACCAAGAGAGCTCCACAATTCTTTCATTTTGCTTGGTCTATCTTCCGGGAAATTAATAATGTCATTTGAGCTAATTGCAATCATATTAATATTTTCAAGATAATCTTTTGCAAGCTTAACGAGCTCTTCATGATAATGAATGACATATGGACAATGGTTACAGATAAACATTATTAAAGATGGTTTTTCGTTATCAAGTGAATCAGAAGAAAAGCTTTTGTTGGTTAATGAATTTAATAATTCAAACTTAATTAGATCCGTTTGAAGATCTAGCATACTTGAATAAGTTAAGGCCATAGAAATATTATAGACTCATTTGCTGCCACTTAACTGGTACACCCTCTAGTTTGTATCTATTTGATTCTTCTCGTAATTTTTCATATTCAGTTTTTGAAGAATAGACTGTTACTATTAATGCATTTTCTTTATTTGCTGTTATTCGAAGCACCCTTCCCATTCGTTGTATTCTCTGTCTTTTTGATGATGAGGCGCTTAAAATCATTGCTCCATCTGCTTCAGGCATATCAAAACCCTCATCAAGGGCTGTGCAACTAACCAAAACATTTAATTTACCTGATTTAAAATTCTCAAGATTCTCTTGTCTTTCATCATCTTTAAGATCGGTATTATAAATACCTGACTTAAACCCTTTTTTATTAATAATTTTATTGAATTCTTTAGCCTGTTTCTTGTTTTCGGTAAAAACAATCCAACTGTCTCTTTTATATTTCTGTATGAGTTCTAAACCATAAGGAATTCTATTCTTAGAATTTTTTACTAATCTTGCCCTATTAAAAATAAGCATTTTCAAAGGATAGTCATTCATATCATTACCACCAATAGTTGCTGCCCTTCTTTGGATACTCTTTGTAAATTTCTTGTATTTGTCTTCTTCTTCAGGAAGTAAAGCTGCATAGCCATAAAGAAGTTTAAAGTTAACAATTACTTCATCTTCTCTTGCATCAATATAGTCATAATCAAAAATTATGTCGCCGAGGATCTTTGTAATTATAGTGTAGAAATTATCATCATAATCCCTTTCTGGTGTTGCAGATAATCCAAGTGTTGCGTGCCAATTATTTGTGAGCATATCTCCTCTTTTTTCAGTACCTATCTTATGACACTCATCAACAATAAGTAACGTATTTTGACAATCAACATCATCAATAACATTTTTTAAAGAATCTATTGTAGATATACATATTTTTGTAAGTTTGTTCGTTTGTTCTCCTCCACCATTTAGGGAGATATCTTTACTATATTCTTGAGATAGGCTCTCATACCATTGATCAAGAAGTGCAATTGAAGGGACGACAATTAAAATTAATTTTTCAGGATTTACTTCTAAATATTTTTTTATACAGTGAATGGCAAAAAATGTTTTACCACCGCCTGTTACAACTTTAATAATTCCTCTTTTTTTGACCCACCAAAGGGGGAAAGCTTTCTCCTGCCATTCCCTAAGTTTCAAAGAAATCTCCTTTCATTAAACTTTCGCCTATTAAAAAAACATTAATATTATGTTCTTGAAGTATTTCTATGTCTTTAAAACTTTTAATACCTGATTCTGCAATAAAAATGTTATTTCCTTTGAATATTTCTTTCAATTTAATAGAGTTATTAAGATCAACTTCAAAAGTTTTTAAATTTCTATTGTTAACCCCAATAAGTGCATTTGAAAATTGTTCTACTCTTGAAAGTTCATTTTCATCATGCACTTCAATGATGAAATCTAAGCCGAGTTTTTCTGCTGTTTCAGAGAATGTAAATAACTCATTATCATTCAATATAGAAGCAATAAGTAAAATACAGTCGGCTCCAATTAATTTTGATTCATAAATTTGATACTCATCAATAATAAAATCTTTTCTTAATATAGGCAGTTTGGTTATAGCTTTTACTTGTTTAAGATATTCGATACTTCCTAAAAAATAATCTTCTTCTGTAAGAATGGAGAGAGCTGAAGCACCAAATGATTCATATTCTTTAGCTTTCGAAATTGCGTCAAAATTTTCACTTATTACTCCTGCACTTGGAGAAGCTTTCTTTATTTCAGCGATGATTGCTTTAGATTTATTTTCTAGGTTTTTCTTGAAATTACTTTGTTCGATATTCTCAAGGTTAATTTTTGAGAGTAACTCATTGAAAGGAAGACGTAATTTTTTTTCTTCAAGTTTAGTTTTTGTATTTAAAACAATCTCGTCAAGAATATTCATGATTCGTTTGAGACTCTTACATAACTACTTAATTTTTGTGCTGCTTGACCGCTATTCATTAAATCAAATGCCATCTCAACACCTTCACTCATTGAATTTACAATACTGGCTAAGTATAAAGCTGCTCCACTATTTAATGCGATCATATCTTGAACTGCAGATTTTTCTCCTTCAAATGCTCTATTTACATGAAGAAGACTTTCTTGAGATGAACTTGCAGAAATTTGATCAAATGAAGAGATATTTAATCCAAAATCTTTTGGTGATATTTTATATTCACTAATTTGGCCACCCTTAAGTTCTGAAATAGTGGTTTCTGAACAAATTGAAATTTCATCAAGGCCATCGTCTCCATGTACTATCATGACATGTTCCATATCAAGGTTTTTAGCAACACTAGAGAACATATTGACTAATTTTTTCTCATAGACACCCAAAACTTGTCTTCTTGCATTGCAAGGATTTGTATGTGGCCCTAACAAATTAAAAATAGTTTTATCAGCAATTTTTTGTCTTGCTGGCATAACATATTTCATTGCTTCATGATGAAGTGGCGCAAATAAGAATACAAAACCAACTTGCTCAAAAATTGATTTTAATTTTTCTCTTTCATGGCTTATATTTGCTCCAGATTCTACAAGGAAATCTGCGCTACCTGATTTACTGGAGATAGCTTTATTTCCATGTTTTGTAATTTTAGCTCCACCCGCAGCAGCTACAAATGAAGATGCTGTAGAACAATTAAAGGTATAAAGACCAGTTCCGCCTGTTCCACAAGTATCTATATGGGTTCCATCACCTAAATTATATTTTAGTGACTTCTCTTTCATTACAGTCGCTGCAGCTGTAACTTCAGTCTCAGTTATACCTTTTGCGTTTAATGCAATGAGAAATGATTCAATATCAGAATCTCCCACCATACCAGTCATTATTAAATTAATAGCTTCTTGCATTTCTTCAAGATTTAAATTTTCTTTATTATTTATTTTATTTAAGAAATCTTTCATGCTTTTTTTATAAAGTTCTCTATAAGCCTCATGCCATTATTTGTATCGATTGATTCAGGATGGAATTGAACACCATAAATTGGTTTTTCAACATGTTCAACTGCCATTATTATTTCTTCATCATCACTTAAAGTTGCAGTTATCTTTAATTCATTTGGAAGAGTTTTTTTCTCTATTATAAGACTATGGTATCTAACAACTTTATAGGAGCTTTCAATTTGATCAAAAATTAAACTTCCATCGTGATCTATATTTGAAGTTTTTCCATGAAAAATTTTAGGTGCCTTAATAATATTTCCACCGAAAGCTGCTCCAATTGCTTGATGTCCCAAACAAACACCTAGAATTGGAACTTTTGCTTTCTGTATTAGTTCAATCGATATCCCTGCCTCTTTTGGTGTGCAAGGCCCTGGAGATATAACTATTTTTTCAGGACTATGATCAATGATTTCAGACACAGTCATTTCATCATTTCTTATGACTTTAATGTTTTTTTCGATGTCACCGATATAGTGAACCAAGTTATAAGTGAAACTATCATAATTATCTATAACAATAATCATGAAATCATCTCCATAGCATCCAAGAACACTTTTGATTTTTGTATGCATTCCTGCCATTCTTTTTCAGGATCTGAATCTGCGACTATTCCAGCACCTGCTCCAACATGAATAAGATTGTCTTTAATGACTGCAGTTCTTATTGCAATAGCCGTATCAATATTTCCATTCCATGAGATATAACCTATTGCACCTCCATATATTCCTCGTGAACTTGGTTCAAGTTCATTGATTATTTCCATAGCACGAATCTTTGGGGCACCTGAAAGTGTTCCTGCTGGTAAAGTAGCTTTTAAAGCCTCAATGAAAGTAAGGTTTTTTGAAAGCTTTCCAACTACATTTGAGACTATATGCATAACATGAGAGTATCTCTCAATTATCATTTTTTCAGTCAGCTTTACACTTCCAATTTCTGAAACTCTACCAACATCATTTCTACCAAGATCAATTAACATTAGATGTTCTGCTAATTCTTTAGGATCACTTAATAAGTCAAGTTCGTTTTTTTTATCTTCATCCTCATTTGTGCCTCTTTTTCTTGTTCCTGCAATAGGTCTTAAAGTAATTTCATCGTTTTCTAGTCTCACTAAAATTTCTGGAGAAGACCCAACAACTTCACATTCGTCAAGATTTAAATAATACATATAAGGAGATGGATTTAGCTTTCTAAGAGCAGAATATAATTCAAAAGAATCACCCTCAAATGACTTATAAAAATCTTGGGCCAATACAACCTGCATTACATCGCCTTCTTTAATATATTCCTTTACTCTTTTTACAGCACCTATATATTCATTTTTTGTAAAATTTGATGAATATTCTAATTGTCCCGAAATATCCGAATGCTCTATTTCTCTATACTGACTTGATGAGTCAATGCTGTTTTGAATTTCATCAATTTCTTTTTGCGCATCTTCATATGAGATTTTTTGAGGATCAGCGTTGTAAATTGCCTGCATAGTTTGATTAAAATTATCATAAACTATTAACTTTTCAGATTTAACTAAATAAATATCTGGCATATCCTCTTCAAATTTTGATTCTTTCTTTGGAAGATTATTAATTTTTGCCTCAGCATATTTTGCACTTTCATATGCAAAAAAACCTACATATCCACCATAGAATCTTGGCATATCTTTCAAATTGGGTGACTTATGAGTACCTATTATTTTTTTTAATTCATTAAGAGGTTCATTTGATTCAATTTCATTAATGCCAAGTTCGTTTTTGATTTCAATTTTTTTATCAGATACTTTGATAGTATCTTTACAATCCAATCCAATTATTGAGAATTGTGCCCACTTCTCACCTCCCTCAATTGATTCGAGTAAAAAAGTGTTTCGTTTATTCTTAATTTTAGAAAAAACCTTAATTGGTGAATCTAAATCAAGATCTATAGTCTTTACTAATGGGATAATATTGAAACCATTTTCGCTAAATTCTATGTATTCTTCTTTACTTATCATTAGATAAAATTGTTTTAATTTTTATTACGTCTCCAATTTCAATTTTGTTTTCTTCAAACCAACCAGAATTAACTTCTAATGCATATTTCGCTGCTTTATTTGAGCAAACTGAATTTTTTGAAAGTGGAACCATATCATATATTCCAATAACTTTACCTCTCTTATTTAAATAACCAACGCTTAAAGGTATTAAAGTATTTTTCATCCACATGCATTGTTTTTTTTCATATGGCCAAACAAAAAACATTCCATAATTATCTGGAATTGATTTTTTATACATAAGTCCTTTTTTTCTATCTTCAAATTTTGAAACGACTTGAATTTCATCCAGATAATCATAAATATCAACATCTTTTGATGCATCAAGATGATTTACATAGAGTAAAAATATTAGATACTTAAATGATTTTTGAACGAAGTTCAAATATTGTTTGCTCATAATTTTCTGTATTGAATATTGCTGAGCCGGCAACAAATGTATCCGCACCAGCTTCTGATGCTAAACCAATGGTTTCTTTGTTAATTCCACCATCAACTTCAAGACGAATATCTCTTCCTGAATTATCTATCATCTTTCTAACTTGAGCGATTTTTTCTAAGGAGTTGTGGATAAATGATTGCCCACCAAATCCAGGATTAACACTCATTATTAAAACTAAGTCTAAGTCATCTAATACGCTCTCAAGAGTATTTAATGGTGTTGCAGGATTATAGACTAACCCAGCCTTGCAACCTTTATCTTTAATAGCATGAATTGATCTGTGTATATGTTTGGAAGCTTCAGGGTGAAAACTTATCAAGTCCGCACCAGCTTTTATAAAATTTTGAGCTAAATCATCAACCGGATCAATCATTAAGTGAACATCTATGAACTCTTTTATTCCATATTTTCTTAATGCTTCGCAGACCATTGGACCAATTGTTAAATTTGGAACATAGTGATTATCCATAACATCGAAATGAACCCAATCTGCTCCAGCATCAAGAACATTCCTTACTTCTTCACCTAATCTAGCAAAATCTGAGGCTAATATTGAAGGCGCAATTATGTAATTTTGATCACTCATATGCTAATTCTCTTCGTTATGAAGAGTATTGGCAAGCTTTAAACGATCTTGAGTGCCAACATCAATCCAAAATTCGGACGACTTATGAGCAGTAACTTTGCCATTATTTATGTACTTTGGTAAAACACCTTTCCACATGTTAAAGGTTTCGATATCAAAGACATTTTCATTAAAAATAATTGGATTTATTAGAGATATGCCGCTCCAAGTTAGTTCATTTAATCCATCTTGCACTTCAACCATGTTCTCATTTTTTATTGAAAAATCTCCATTCCTATTATGATCTGGATTTGGAACACCAATCAAATGTGCTGCTTCAGTTGTTTTTGGCAAGTTCATGAAGCTAATGCAATGATAGATGTCAGAATTTATTAATAAAAAGGGCTCATCTCCCAAAATATTGAGGGCCTTTAAAACACCACCACCAGTTCCAAGTGGCCTTTCCTCAAAAGAAAATAAAATATTATTTTTCGGGAATTTTTCTTTAACATGACCTTCAATTAACTTTGATAAATGAGAAACATTAATAACAATCTCTGAAAACCCACTTTCAAGTAAATTATTGATATTACGCTCTATCAGAGTTTTATTTCCAACCTTAAGAAGTGGTTTAGGAGTATCTTTGGTAAGAGGTAAAAGCCTTTTGCCATAACCTGCAGCTAAAATCATTGCTTTCATATTTCTGAAACTCTTTTTATTAAAGTCGGGCTAATCGCATTAATTATGTATTCTTTAGAAGCATGATTTTCAGGAATCATTTGAAGTAAATTTGATAGAATCATTGGTAAATCATTTAATCTAAAACTTCGATTTTTTGTTAAATATAAATTTGATAAGGTTCCAAGAATTCTTAAGTTTCTTTGGATAGTGCCCCATCTTAAAAACTCAAAGAAATCATCTTCAGAACAGTCTAATTTAACTTTTTTTGAATAGAATTTTAATAAGTCTTTTGTAGCACAAAGGTCTACTTCATGATAATGATCAACCAAAATACCAGCCAGATCTATTCCTATTGGTCCAATTCTCATATCTTGGAAATCAATTATTGTTAATTCATTATTATCTAAAATGAGATTTCTCCTCTCAAAGTCAAAATGACAATTTACCCATGGATGCTCAAAAAGACAATTTAATGTTGTGGTAATAAGATTATCAATTGAGGAATTTACATTCACATTTAAAAAATTTCTACAAAAAGCATCTTTGAATAAATTCATTTGCCTTAGAAGTTCTTCTTTAGTGAATTTATTTATATTATTAATTGAACAATTTTGTATTGCAGAAAGCATTTGTAAGGAACTTTTTAGCAATTCATTCTTATTATCTTCATCTAAAATTGAAAGAAGATCTCCATCTCCTAAATCATGCTGAATAGTTACGCCTAAGGCTTTATTATGATGAACTATTTTTGAGCAACTGATGTTGTTTTTAATGAGTTCTTCAGAAATTGCTATAAACTTTAAATGATCTCCTTTTGAGGGATTTAAATAACACAACACCATAGAATTATTATCTGCATCGATAATTCTCCAATACTCTCTACCACTTGCTTCGAGTTTCAATGAGGATGCTTTAACAGCATGAAAGTTACATTTTTTACTTAGAATTATTACTTCTTCTTCTTTCAACTAACTATTTTTAATTTCCTCAGGCAATGGTGTGTCATCTGGAACAAAAAAATCTGGCATTAACTCTCCAAATGGAGCAGAAGCATATTTTGAAAAATCTTTCACCCCGGCTTCATATAAAACCATATCGTCAATACAGAAATTTCCAGTGAATTCTTTAGAGCTCTTTGTAAGAATTTCATATGCTGAGTCGGCCATGATTTCTACATTTCTAGATAATTTCATTATCTCATCTCCACCTAGATGATTTTGTACAGCAGCAGTAGCAATTGCAGTTCTTGGCCAAAGCGCATTAACCGCTATACCGAATTCTTTAAATTCTTCTGCCATACCTAAAACACACATACTCATAGTGTACTTAGCCATTGTGTAAGCAACAGTTCCTGAGAACCACTTCGAATGCATATCAAGTGGTGGTGCAAGATTTAAAATATGAGGATTAGAGGCTTTCTTCAAATGTGGTAAACAATATTTGCTTACCATATAAGTACCTCTGCCATTAATTTGATGCATAAGGTCATATCTTTTCATCTCTGTATCAGTCACATTTGTTAATTGAATTGCAGATGCATTATTAATACATATATCAATACCTCCAAAATGATCAACAGTTTGATTGATAGCATCCCTGACATTATCTTCGTTTCTGATGTCACAGATAACAGGTAAAGCTTCACCACCTACTTCAACTATCTCATCTGCTGCTGTATAAATAGTTCCAGGAAGTTTTGGATGAGGTTCAGCAGTCTTGGCGGCAATAGCAACTTTTGCACCATCCTCGGCTGCTTTTTTTACCATTGCAAGTCCAATCCCTCTGCTTCCACCAGATATAAAAATAACTTTATCTTTTAAACTCATAATTTTTCCTCATAATTATTACTAAAATTTTTCCATGTATGGACGTAAATCTAATTCATGTGTCCAAGCATTCTTTTCTTGTGTATGCACAAACCAATAAGCATCAGCAATTGCACTAGGTTGTAGAATACCGTCTTTTTCTTTGAGAGCATATACGTCTGGAAAATTTTCTTTAATAAATGCAGTATCAATTGCGCCATCAATTATAAAATGAGCAACATGAATGCCTTGTGGACCAAGTTCTCGTGCCATACTTTGGCTTAAAGATCTGAGAGCAAACTTTGCACTTGAGAAAGCTGCAAAACCTGAACCTCCTCTTACAGATGCGGTTGCTCCAGTAAAAAATATACTTCCACTATTTCTTTTTTTCATATGCCTGGCTGCTTCTCTTCCAGATAAAAAACCTGCAAAAGCAGCCATTTCCCAAACTTTTGTAAAAACCCTTGCGGTTGTATCAACAATTGGAAAAAAAACATTAGCTCCAGGATTAAATATTACAACATCAATTGGAGCTACATTATTTTCAACCTCTTCAAAAAAATCCTTTATAGATGACTCTTCTCTGGCGTCAACACCATAGGCCTTTGCCCATCCTCCAGAATCCTTGATTTCATCAGCTAATTCTTCGAGTTTATTGATATTTCTTGGCCTTCTTGCTGGGCAAACCTTATAGCCAAAACTTGCAAACTTTTTAGTTAAAGCTGATCCAGTTGCATCGCCTGCACCAATAATAATTGCAGAATATTTTGAAAAATCTTCCATATAAGTGTTTAATTGATTTACTTTACAAAATTGTTAATAAAAATGATAGTAGACTTTATATTTGATGTTGCCAGTCCAAATGCTTATTTGGCTCATAGAGTAATTCCTGATTTTGAAAAAAGAACAGGGACAACCTTTAATTATATTCCTTGTCTTTTAGGTGGAATACATAAACTAACCAACAATCAACCACCATTTGTAGCATTTGCTGAAATTAAAAACAAATCAGACTATCAGATAATTGAACTTGAAAGGTTTGTAAAACAACACAAACTTGATAAATATAAATTTAATTCTCATTTTCCTCCATCAACAATTCAAATACAAAGAGGCGCCATTGCTGCAAAAGAATTAGGTGTATTTGAACAATACATTGAATGTGTCCTGGTTGCTATGTGGGAAAATGATAAAAATCTTTCTGATATAGAAGTATTGAAAGAAACACTTAATGAAAATGATTTTGATGTAAATGCAATTATTGAAATAGTTACATCTCAAGCCTGCAAGGATGAACTCATTAAAAATACTAACGAGGCTGTTTCAAGAGGAGCATTTGGTGTTCCAACCTTCTTTCTTAATGAACAAATATTTTTTGGCAAAGATCACCTTCATCAACTAGAAGAATATATATATTCTTTAAAAAATTAGAACTTTTTTTAAAAAAATCTTTCATAAAGAATGATGTATTAAAATAATAGAATGTCAAAGATAAAAAGAAATTTTCTTATTGCAATTCTTGTTGCTTTTCAGAGTCACATTAAGAGTGATCTCGTAAATGAGGAAATTTTAAAAATTAATAAATTAGACAATGCTGTCTCATGTTTTATTTATGAGCCATATCTTGGAATTGTAAATAATATTGAAGATCTTGAAATTAAATCTGAGAAATTTGAAATTACTGATGATGAAATTCTCATCCTTAATGGAGACGTTGAATTAGATTTTCCTGATGGTTTGTTGAATTCACAAAAAGTTAGAGTAGACAAAGACAGAGGATATGTAGATTTTAAAAGGCAGGGTCAAATATTTTTTAAAGATTATTTTTTTAAAGCTGAAGAAGGAACTTTCAGCAGAGATGATGGTTATATTAATTTAAAAAATGGGGAAGCATTTTTAAATTCAAGAAATTTAATCATAAGCTTTGAAGAGCTTGATGGGGACTTGGATGATAAAATTAATCTTTCTAATGTTCAAATGACTTCGTGCTTAGACTCAACAAATGGTTGGGCTATTAATGCTGGCAAAGTATCACTTGATGAATCAACAAAAAGAGGAATTGCAAGAAACGTAAGAATAAAGATTCTTGATAAGTCCCTAATCAAATTACCTGTCCTTCCTTTTGCTACATCTAATGAGAATATGTCAGGATTTTTAGAGCCTACACTATCATACTCATCAGATGGATTAGATTTTGTAATTCCTTATTACAAAACTATATCGAAAAGAAGTGATATAACTATTGCTGCCAGAAATATCTCTGAAAGAGGTTCTGGAATTGAAACAAATTACAGAAATCTGCATGGTAAGAAGAACAACCTTCGTAATATAGATCTAATTTATTTTAATAGTGATAAAGAACATAAAAAAATGTACCCAAGTCAATCTGATGCAAGATGGGCTTTTAGCGTAAAAGATTCATATTTAGACAAAAAAACCCTATGGATAGACTTAGATTGGTCAAAGGCTTCGGATGATTTGGTTTTGAGAGACATATCTGGTGAAATAACTTCGATTGGTTCCCAAAGAGAGCAAAATTTGAGACAAAACATTTCAATTAACGGTATATACAAAAATGTTGAATTTAAAATTTCTCACAATGGATTTCAGAGCCTTAATCCAATACTAACAAATGGGTACAAAACATTACCATCAATAAACATAAAATATTATAAAAGCCTTAAAGGATTTTCTATTGAAGAGAACTTAAATTTGTCTGTATTTAAAGCGGATGATGTTCATGGCTTTTATGGGTATCAAAATAAAAGTAATCAGTTTCCATTTTTTATAGATCCTGTAGAAGGATCAAGGGTATTCTCTGATTTCAAAATTTATAAAAGTTTTAACTTAAACACATTAAATATCTATTCTGGATTGGGATTAAAAAGTATTAACTATAATCTTGATAATTCACAGCAATCTCAATCAGTAAGTATTCCTAATTTAATTGTTGACATCAATACTATATTTTATAAGAAGAATAAGATGGATATTCATTTATTGAAGCCAAGATTAATCATTGGATATGTAGGATATAAAAATCAAGATTCAAATCCAATTTTTGACACAAATAAAATTTCGATGATTAATCAATTATCTAATATAAATCGGTTTTCTGGGATGGACAGAATTGGTGACCAAAAATTTTATACTTTAAATTTGGAATATAAAAAAAGAATGATGCATATGGATAAAATATCGTTATCTGTTTCAAAAAAGTTTTACCTTGAGGATAGAAAGGTATTTCTTGATAGCATGCATATGTCAAATGATCCTATGAGCCAAATGAATATGGCTATGATGAATATGTCATCTCAAATGAATGGAATGATGGATATGTCTCAAATGGGTGGAATGATGAAGATGCCAATGGATGAAGGGCCAGTTATGATAATGGGCAAGTGGATGCCTAGTATGAAAACAATGATTATGTCGTATACAAGCTATATTGAGGAATCAAATAAGATCCCAGTGGGGGGCATTACTATTAATCATAAATTTAAGTCTGCTTCCATGGGTTATGCGAAGAGATACACAAGAATGTCAGGCGACTTTGGAGTTACTTTGGATTATTCAGAATTATTTACAGACATCAAAATAAAAAATAAAGTTAGCCTAATTGCGAAAATTAAATATGACGATGAAGCAAGCAAAAAAATTGAATCAATTTTTGGTATTGGTTATGAAAATTGTTGTATTGCAGTGAGGTTAACCACTTCTGACAAAAATCTCTCAAAATATTTAGATAATTTTGAATCAACTTCATATGATTTTTTAAATGAAGCATGGAATAATGTTATAGAAATTGAAAATAAGAGTAGAGTTAATTTTCAATTTGAATTTAAAGGTTTAAACTCAACTTTTGAAAAGGCAGGAAAAGCATTAAATAACTCTATTCTAAAATATTAATTATGAATAAAATTTTAATATCATTTATCTATTTAGTATCTACTTTACAAATATTTGCTGAGACAGTGATACTCGATCGCATTGCTATTATTGTCGATGACGGTGTTGTTATGGAATCGCAAATCAAAAGTAGCATTGTCAAAATCAATCAAAGATATGAAGATCAAAATATACCTAAGCCTCCATTGGATGTTGTTGAAGAAAATGTTAAAGAACAATTAATAATAGAAGAGTTGCAACTTCAACTTGCAGATAGAGCTGGAGTAAGAATCAGTGATGCTGAGTTGAATGTCACAGTAGAAAGATTGGCTAGAAATAATCAAATGAGCTTAGAAGAGTTCATTTCATTTATTGAAAATAGTGGAGATTCCTACGAAGACTTGAGAGATGATATTCGAAAAGAAATGAGGATTCAGAGAATCCAAAGAGGACGGGTAAACTCAACAATCGATATCACTGAAAAAGAATTTGATGCATTTTTAGCTACAGATGATTCTCTTGATGCCCTTCAACCTGAACTATTAGTTAGACAAATCTTGGTGAAAGATAAAAGTACTGCTGACAATGTCATTGATCAGATAAATAAAAACATTGAATTTTCTGATTTGGCAAAACAATACTCACTAAGTGCAACTGCTCAAAATGGTGGACTTATGTCCTGGAAAAGACTTAATGAAATGCCGGTGTTATATGAGAATGCTCTTGATAAAAAATCTGTGGGTTATATTTCTGAGCCACTAGAAAGTGGATCAGGATTTCATATTTTAAAACTCGAAGATAAAAAAGGTGATTTTGTGCAATTTCAAGATCAATGGAAATCAAGACATATTCTTTTAATGCCCACTGCAATTAGAGACGATGAAGAAACTGAAAGACTTTTAAATGAAATTAGAGACAGAATTATCTCTGGTGAAGACTTTGGTGTTCTAGCAGATGAATTTTCAGAAGATCCAGGTTCAGCAAAGCTTGGAGGTGATCTAGGTTGGTTAGGCCAA
>TARA_B100001057_G_C22871857_1_pt1 | contig 28000 bp, 25 predicted proteins | sample TARA_B100001057 | Tara Oceans TARA_B100001057 (sample SAMEA2621839) | marine metagenome | biome: marine biome (ENVO:00000447); feature: surface water layer (ENVO:00002042); material: "saline water (ENVO:00002010), including plankton (ENVO:xxxxxxxx)" | depth 5 m
GTTTAAATTAACAAACATTACGGTGTCACCAATATTATAAGACCACAAACCAGAGTAGGTGCTTATAATTAAAACATAATTTTTACCCAAGACTACATCTTTTAGTGTTATTCTTTGCCCTTCCCCTTTTAAAAAATCATCACTTTCAACAAACTCATAAAAAACACCATGATTTGTAAGTAGTAAAAGACCATCATCCTTAATATCATCTTGATAAGCAAAAAAACCCTCTGAAGCCGGGTAAAGCTCTAAAAAATCAACATTGGGTAATAGTGATCTAAGGGTGTTTTTATAAGGTTTGAAATTAACCCCTCCGTGCACATAGAGTGAAAGATTTGGAAAAACAACATTTATGTTTTCTTTGTGGGTTTTTTTCAGGATACTTTGAAAATACATAATTACCCATGGGGGAATACCACCTATAAGCCTTAAATCGCAGCCTATAGTTTCATTAATTATATTTTCTGTTTTTTTTTCCCAATTTTCAATAGAGTTTGTTTTAAAACTAGGAAGCCTGTTGGATTGTAGAAAAAAAGGAATGTGGTTGGCCACAATTCCCGATAACCTTCCAGTTTTAATTTTGCCGTATTTTTTTAAAATGGGAGATCCTTGTACGAACATCATTTTTCCATTAATTGCTTCAAATTTTTTTTGATAAAAAGCATATAACAATAAAGCCTCTTTTGATGAGTTTATTTGGTTTTTTAACATCTCCGTAGTTAATGGAATAAACTTAACACCACTTGTTGTTCCTGAAGTTTTTGCAAAATAGGCTGGCCTACCTGGCCACAAAACATTTTTTTCGCCCATAGATATTAATTTTATGTATGGCGATAAATCTTCGTACGAGTTGATTGGTGATTTTTTTTGAAAATCAAAAAGAGACATTTTTTTATTTGCCCCAATTTTTTTCCCGTATTTAGTTTCAGCTAACGTTGTTACAAGTTTTGTGAAAATTTTTTCTTGATTATCTACTGATTTTTTTGACCAAGCATCAACAGCTTTTTTATTTTTTCTAGCTAAAAAAGAAACAATTAATCTTTTGAAAAACATATTTAATTGAATTGAAGATATTTTTTTGGATCGATTGGTACCCCGCCGCTCCAAAGTTCAAAATGAAGATGAGGTGCGGAAGAAAGTTCTCCCGTGCTACCAACTAGGGCGATTTTTTCTCCTGAATAAACAAGATCACCTCTTTTTTTAAATAGTTGGGCGTTGTGTAAATAAATAGAGGAAAAACGGTGGTCGTGTTGTAAAATTAAAAAGTTTCCTAATTTTTTAGAATAACCTGAAAAAAGAACCACACCATCAAGAACAGAAAAAACCTCACTATTTTCTTCAGCGGCAACATCTACGCCAAAATGATTAGTTGATGTGTCAAAATTTGAGGTTACAATTCCTTTAGTTGGCTCAGAAATTTTCAATTTATTTAATATATTTTTATTGTATTTAGTAATACTTACTTCATCTAAACCTTTAATATAGTCAACTAAAAGAGAGTCTCTATTTTTATTCATTGATTTTATATCATCAATAGAAAAAACCACCCCATCATCACCAGCTTCTAAGGGCTCTTTTTGTTCATTAAGAATAAGCCTTAAGTTGTTTGAGAAATCTAAATGAAGGTTGACGATGTTTTCAAGTGAATCTACAGTTAAAAACAAGTCATTAATTTCATTTTTTTTTGAGTAGTCATAGACTTTGTTTCCCATTGGTGTGTAAAATAAAATCACTAAACTAAGTAAAAATGATATGAAAAATAAAATAAAACCAACCACAAAAAAGTAAATTTTTTTCATATAAAAACTAGTGGCTTTTTCTAAAGTATTCTTATTAATTATATCAACTCGGTATTTTATTAGTAATTTTGCTAAAAATGATTTCATGGCAATTTTAAAAATTTATTTTAACGTTAGCTGTTCTTAAAGATAAGAATAAACTATATTTTAAAATAAAAATAAAAATATCAAGTTAAGATTTATATAATTATCAAAAATAAATTGAACACAAAACAAACACATACTTTCTTTTTTTTGGCAATAATAGTGTTAATCGTGTCTGGCTGTTCAACAACGAGAGATAATTTTTTTAGCAGAACATATCATCAGACAACCACAAAGTATAATGGTTATTTTAACGCAAATGAAAGCGTGAAAAGGGGGCTTCAGAAAATTAAAGACGCCCATAAAGATAATTATCAAGAAGTAATATCAATCGATAAAATTAACAGATTAGATTTACCAGGGCAGGTTTTTCCTAACATGGACAGGGCTATCGAAAAAACCACCAAAATGATAACTCGTCATTCCATGGAAATTAATAATAAGGAAAAAAACAAGTGGATTGATGATAACTATTATCTAATGGCAAAGGCTCGTTTTTATAAAAAAGAATATTTAGCATCTCAAAACACATTTAAATTTCTCATCAGAAGCTTTCCCAAAAGCACCTTGTTTAATAACTCTGTCATTTGGTCCGCAAAATGCGACTTAAGGTTGGACAACGCACAAGCTGCCAAAAAAACACTCAATTCTTATATAAATGAAAAAAAACTAACAAAAAAACAAACTGTTGATTTTAATTTGGTGCTTACCGAAATAAGTATAAATGAGAAAAATTATCAAAAAGCAATAACTTCTATAAAAAAAGCTATAGCGTTGAGCAAAAAAAATAAGGACAAGGCAAGATATTATTTTGTTTTGGCCCAATTAAATGAAATGTTAAAACAGGGTGACAAAGCGATTTTAAACTATAATAATGTAATAAAATCAAACCCAGAGTATGAAATGAGCTTCAGGGCTGCATTAAATAAAGCAAACTCGTATACATATTCATCTGGTAAATCAAGTATTTTACTGAAAGAGTATGGAAAAATGTTAAAAGATGCTAAAAATAAGGATTATAGAGATCAAATATATTATGCTATTGGAGAGATTAAACTAAATGACGGAGATACAACCTCAGCTATTTTAAACTTTCAAAGATCAATAAATAGTTTTTTATTTGATGTTAATCAAAAACTACAAACACATCAAAGGTTAGCGAAAATATATTTTGAAAAAAAACTATATGAAAAGACATATAATCAAAAAGATTCAATTTTAATGCTAATTGATGTTACTCACGCAAATTATGTAAGTATTAAAAAAACTCACAAAAATTTAAAAGATATTGTTGATAACAAGAACATTATTCATGAAAAAGATAGTTTGTTGTCTTTGGGCCTTATGACAAAAGAAGAAAGAAATAAGAAAATAGATGATTATATAGCCTCATTAAAACAAAAAGATATGGAAGAAAGGGCCCAAAAAGAAGAAGAAAGAAACTCAGGTAATTTTAATTTATATGAGTATAATAAAAATCAAAATAATTTACCTGTTGGTGGTGGGTGGTATTTTTATAACCCAACAGCTATGAGTTTTGGATTTTCTGAGTTTCTTACTAGGTGGGGAAACAGAAAAAATGAAGATAATTGGAGAAGAAAAAATAAAACTCAAATAAACGATGATGAACTTGAAGAAAAAGAAGGGGATGATGGCCCTAGTGTTAAAGAAAGGTATAGTCGCGATTACTACCTCTCTAAAATACCAATTACGAAGAGTCAACAAGATTCTACTTTAAAAAAAATAGAAAACGCTTACTATAATTTAGGCGCACATTTTAAAAATAATTTTGATGATTACCAATCATCGATTGATGTTTTTGAAGAAATGTTAAACCGGTTTGTGGACACGGAATATAAATTACTTGTTTATATACAATTAATCTCATTGTATGATATAATTAATGAAAACGGGGCTAAAAAAGATATTTTAAGTTTTTTACAAAAAGAATTTCCAGACAACAAATATATTAACACACAAACAGGGGAAATAATTAATAACGAAAAAAGTAATAAAAAAGATGATTATGATTTAATATATGAGTTATATAAAAAAGAAAACTATAACGAAGCTTTAGAGTTGATAAGCAAAACCAAACAAATTGAACTAAAGGATAAATTAAATGTTGAAATGATAAAGGCGTTTTGTTTGTCAAAGATTTACGGGAAAAAGAAATATATAGAGGCGCTTGAGCTTATAGTAAAAAACAACCCTAATACACTCCACGCAAAAAAGAGCTCTGAAATACTAGATGTGTTGTATGGATCCTTTTATGAAACCGAAGATGATTTATATAAAATGGAGCCAAAATCTAAACATCACATGATTATTACTGTTTCAAGTCTTCAGGTAGACATACCAGAAATTCAAAATATTATAACAAAATTTAATAATAAAAATTACAATTCCTCTAAAATAAAGATTACAAATTTATTATTAAATAAGGAAACGCAAATTATTAAAATAAGTGATTTTAATAATGGTAAAGAAGCGCTAAATTATTATGAGTCTACATTAAAGGATGCCAACTACATGAAAATTTATGATCAAAAGGGGGTTGATAAAATGATAATTTCCAAATCAAATTTTGTTAATTTATTAAATCAAAAAACAATAAAAGATTATAAAATATATTTTAATGAAAAATACTTAAACTAAACGTTGTAATAATTTTTGATTTGTATATTTGACTATAACCAAAACCACCCACAAATGAAAATATTAGAAAAAAACAGTAACGAATCCGTTAATAGTATTGGAAAAGGAAGTGTTTTAGATGGTTCTATAAATGCACCTGGGGACATTAGGATTGACGGGGTGGTTAAAGGTGCTTTAATTGCAGGTGGGCGCTTAGTGTTAGGTAAAAGTGGAAAAATTGAGGGCGACGTTCAATGTGGGTCGGCTGTTATTTCAGGAGAACTTAAGGCTAATATTACCTCTAAGGATCTTTTAATTTTGAAAGAAACAGCCCAATTGTATGGCGACATAAAAACAGAAAAAATATCTATAGAGCCAGGCGCAATGTTTAGTGGTAGGTGTGAAATGGGCCCCTCTCCAGGTGGTTTAAAGCAACAAGCTGCTAATATTTTTATGAGCAACGATAAAACAAAAACAACCACAACAGATCAAAAAAAAGAAAGCAACAAAAAAGATAATGAAAAGAAAATTTAAGTTAATATTTTTTTTAACCCTCTTTTTGTTTTTTATTTTAATATTATCTGATGCTTTGTTTAAAGTAGAATTAAAAAATGATGGTTGGTATTCTTTAGCTATTATGTTTTTTTTTTCATTTTCATATTTTAAGTTAGAAGTTTTAGAAAAAAATATTAACAAAGGCGCCAGTTTTGTTAAAGTATATTTGATTTTAACGATTGCTAAACTCTTTTGTTCGGCGTTTTTTATAATAACATATGGAACGCTTAAAGCTGATGGGGCGGAACCCTCTTTTTTTATTTGGTTTTTTATTCTTTACCTTATTTACACTTCTTTTATTGGATTTATGTTTAATAAAAAGAAATGAAAAAAAATGTTTTTAAATTTATCGGGGTTGGTTTTGAAATAATAATCACAGTTTTGGTTTTTTTTTTAATTGGATTAAAATTAGATGAAAAACTTCAGACCAAACTATTTAGTATTCTTTTTAGTTTTTGTGGAATTCTTGTTTCTTTATACACATTGTATAAAAAAGTAAAAAAAGGTTGAAAAATAAATTCAAAAAAACTATTATAAACGATAAAATAATTTAATTTTGTTTTCGATATTTTAGTTTTTAAAAACATATCCACTTGAGCCAACTAAAAACAATAAGGTCATTAAAAAAAAGAACAAACATTCTTGTTTTAGTTTTCATGTTTTTATTTGTTCAAAATGCTTTTTCTGCAGGCCCAAGCGGAAAAGATGGATTTGATGCTGGTCAAATGATACTTCATCATATTTATGACTCCCATGAATGGCACGTTTTTGATTGGAAGGGAAAGTCTTATTCGATACCACTGCCTATAATTATATTTCATGAAGAAAAAGGCCTTGATATTTTTATGTCAACAAAGTTTAATCACGGCAAGAGTGTGTATAATAATTATAAGCTTGATCATGGCAAAATTGTTTTTATTGGAGACGGGGGACAAGTAGACAATATACAAACAAGTATGATTTGGGATTTTTCAATTACTAAAAATGTTTTTAGTTTATTGTTTAGTATTTTAATTCTTTTATCAATATTTATTACAATTTCAAGAAGATATAAAAATAAAAAAAACCAACCACCTAAAGGAATTCAATCTTTGCTGGAACCAATCATTATATTTGTTAGAGATGATATAGCAAAATCAGCTATTGGCGAAAAGCACCACGAAAAGTATCTTAGTTTTTTATTAACAGTTTTCTTCTTTATTTTTTTAAACAACTTACTAGGCCTTGTTCCCTTTTTCCCGGGTGGGGCAAATTTAACAGGAAATATAGCAGTTCCTATGGTACTTGCTTCTTTAGTTTTTATTATAACCACTTTAAGTGGAACAAAATATTATTGGAAACATATTTTTGCAATGCCGGGTGTACCAAAACCCGTGTTGTTAATTTTGACCCCAATAGAAATAATAGGGGTTTTATTAAAACCTTTAGTTTTAATGATAAGGTTGTTTGCAAACATAACAGCTGGTCATATCATCATTTTATCATTTTTTAGTATGATATTTATTTTTGGTGAAATGCACCCTGCGGCAGGTTATGGCGTTTCGGTTTTTTCCGGCTTGTTTGTGTTGTTTATGATGACCTTAGAATTACTTGTAGCTTTTTTACAAGCTTATGTTTTTACATTGTTGGCGGCCATGTATTTTGGCGCAGCTTTAGAAGAGCATTAAATTATTTAATATGAATACTAACTTTAAATTTTATAAAAATGGAAATTTTAACAATTTTACTTGCAGCTGATATATCGGGATATGGTATAGCTGCAATCGCAGCAGGTATAGCTGCTTTGGGTGCTGGTATAGGAATTGGGCACATCGGAAATGGCGCAATGCAAGCTATGGCAAGACAACCTGAGGCAACTAATGATTTAAGATCTAACATGATTTTAATGGCCGCATTAATTGAGGGTGCTGCATTTTTCGCAATGGTTATCGGGCTATTAGTAATTTTCACAAAGTAAAAAATTAATATTGTAATATGGAATTAGTCAAACCAGATATCGGTCTACTTTTTTGGATGACAATTTGCTTTTTTATGTTATTAATAATTATGAGAAGATTTGCTTGGGGTCCAATTTTATCCGCTTTGAACGAGAGAGAAAAGGGTATCCAAGATGCTTTAAATTCAGCAGAAAAAGCCAGAGAGGAAATCAATTCAATTAAGCAAAATCAGGAGCATTTAGAGAAAGAAGCAAGAGCACAAAGAGAGGCCTTAATCTTAGAGTCAAAAAAGTTTGTTGAAGATTATAAATCTGAACAAAAAAAACGTATTGATTTAGAGATGGAAAAAAGGTTATCAAGCGTGCAAGAAGCTATTCAAAGAGAGAAACAAAGTGCGGTTGAATCTATAAAGAAGAGCGTTGCCGTTCTATCAGTAGAAATTGCAGAAAAAATTTTAGAAAAAAAATTAGAAGAAAGTTCAATTCAACAAGATATTATAAATAAAAGCTTAGAAAATTTAGATATTAAATGAGTGTAGTTGTAGCCAAAAGATATGCAAAGTCTTTTTTTGATTTAGCAAAAGAGAAAAATAATTTAGAGACAACTTATAAAGAAGTAAATTCTTTTTTAGAAATATTTAAAAAAGAAAAGTCAGTTTTAAATTTTTTAAATAACCCGGTTTTGTCTAATAATAAAAAGAGGGATGTTTTTGAAAAAATGTTTGGTTCCAATTGTACGAACTTTATTAAATCAATAATGTTTTTTGTAATAAAAAACAAAAGAACAAATATACTAATTCAAATTTTTGAAGAGTTTAATTCTTTATTTCATGTAGAAAAAAATATCATAAAAGTAGAGTTGACAACTGCAAGTAATATAAGTGATGAATTGCGAGATGCAATTATTTCTAAGGTTGGAAATGAAAAAAAAATATTACTTGATGAAAAAGTAAATAAAAGTTTGATGGGTGGTGTTTTATTACAAATTGAGGATAAACAATATGACTCTACAGTTAGAAATAGAATAAATAAAATAAAAAGTAGTTTTAAAATTTAAAATAAATAGTTATGTCAGAAATTAGACCAGCAGAAGTAACCGAAATATTAAAAAAAGAATTAGCAGGTTTAGAAAACGCCTCACAGTTTGAGGAAATTGGAGTAGTTTTAGAGGTTGGTGATGGAATTGCAAGAATTTATGGCTTAAGTGATGTTCAATCAGGAGAGCTTATAGAATTTAAGGACGGTACACAGGCCATAGTCTTAAACTTAGAGTCCGACCATGTGGGTGCCGTTTTAATGAGCTCTTCACAATCTATCAAACAAGGAGATGTTGTTAAAAGAACAAGAAAAATAGCATCTATTAAAGTTGGGAAGGGAATGTTAGGACGAGTGGTAGATTGTTTAGGAAAACCAATTGATGGAAAAGGTGAAATTGAAGGAAAAACACATGAAATGCCACTTGAGAGAAAAGCACCTGGGGTATTATTTAGAGAGCCCGTAAGTGAACCGCTTCAAACAGGAATTAAGGCAATAGATTCAATGATTCCTATTGGTAGAGGCCAAAGAGAATTAATTATTGGAGACAGGCAAACTGGAAAAACATCCGTTGCAATCGATACTATAATAAATCAAAAAAAATTTTATGAAGATGGCAAGCCTGTTTTCTGTATTTATGTTGCTATTGGGCAAAAAGGATCCACTGTTGCAAATATTCAAAAAACACTCGAGCAAAATGGTGCTATGGATTACACTGTTATAGTTGCGGAAAACGCTTCAGACCCAGCGCCTAAACAATTTTATGCTCCATTTGCTGGCGCTTCAATAGGAGAATTTTTTAGGGACACGGGATCCCATGCTCTGGTAATTTATGATGATTTGTCTAAACAAGCGGTTTCATATCGTGAGGTTTCGTTATTATTAAGGAGACCACCAGGAAGAGAGGCTTACCCTGGAGATGTTTTTTATTTACACTCAAGGCTTCTTGAAAGAGCGGCAAAAATCATTAACTCCGATGAAATTGCTGGAAAAATGAATGACTTACCAGAATCTATTTCTGGAATGGTTAAGGGAGGTGGTTCGTTAACTGCGTTACCTATTATTGAAACACAAGCAGGAGATGTTTCTGCTTATATTCCAACTAACGTAATTTCAATTACTGATGGTCAAATATTTTTGGAGTCTGATTTATTTAATTCTGGGGTTAGGCCGGCTATAAATGTTGGAATTTCTGTCTCAAGAGTTGGTGGAAGCGCGCAAATCAAGTCTATGAAAAAAGTTGCAGGAACATTAAAATTAGATCAAGCGCAATATAGAGAACTTGAAGCATTTTCTAAGTTTGGATCAGACTTGGATGCGGCTACAACTTCTATTATTGAAAAAGGTAGAAGAAATGTGGAAATTTTAAAACAAGGTTTAAATGAACCCATGCTTGTTGAAAATCAAATTGCTATCATTTATTGTGGAACTAAGGGGTTGTTAAATGACATACCAATTGATAAAATAAAATCTTTTGAAGAGGATTTTTTGTCTAGTTTAAGAAGCGAAAGTGTAGATGTATTAGAAGCAATACGCAACGGTTTGCTTACTGAAGATGTCGTTAACACTCTAGAAAAAACATGCGAAAAAATTAAAAAAAATCACATTTAAATGGGAAATCTTAAGGAGATTAGAACCAGAATTTCATCTATTTCAAAATCGATGCAAATTACTAGTGCTATGAAAATGGTTTCAGCGGCTAGATTAAAAAAATCACAAGATAGCATCGAGAAAATGAGACCATATGCTGAAAAAATGAATCTATTGATTTCGGATTTAAGCTCAAATGATGAAAATTCAGGTGGGCTTACTAACGAAAGGGTTAAAGAAAAAATATTATTTGTATTCATATCTTCAAACAAAGGTCTCTGTGGAAGTTTTAACACATCTCTTGTAAAATATTTAGAAGAAATAAATTCTATTAACTTTAAAAATATCAAAAGTGATATTATATGCTTAGGAAAAAAAGCAGAGCCAATTTTAAAAAGAAAGGGTTTTAATGTTAAGGAAGTTCATGAAGCTATAATTGATAGCCCCAACTTTGAAGAGACAGTAAATTTATCAAATTCTTTAATGAATAAATTTCTTACAGGGGAATATGACTCTGTTATTTTAATTTACAATAAATTCAAGAACGCAGCAGTTCAGATTCCGTTTCATGAGCAATTATTACCAATACAACAGGAAAATTTGTCAGCACAAAAAAACTCTTATGAATTTGAGCCATCTAGTTTTGAAATTTTAGAAGAACTTCTTCCTAGAAGTGTTAAAATTAAAACATATAAGTCCCTTTTAGAGTCAATAGCTTCGGAAAATGGATCAAGGATGACTGCTATGCATAAAGCAACTGATAACGCGAAAGATCTACAAGAATCATTAAAATTAAGTTATAACAGACAACGACAAGCTGCTATAACAAATGAAATACTAGAAATTGTCGCCGGTGCCGAGGCCTTAAAAAAATAATTAATTACTCTTTCCGTTTATATTATAAATAACTTATTTTTAAGGATGAGAAAATTAAAATTAAGCCATAGAATTTTTATGTCTATGTTAGTGTTGATTTTTTTTTCATTTTTAGCTGTCGGTATAACAACAATATTCAGATATCAAACTAAAAACAAAGAATATCATAAAGAAAGGTTGAAAAGAAAAGATAGGGCTGTCGTTAAGTCAATTGAGTACATGTTTAACCCCAAAAAACGTTCAATAAAAGATCAATTTTTAAATTCCCCGTTGTTAAATAAGTTATCAGATATTCACAATTTAAATTTAAATATATATGATCTTAATGGATCATTTATTTCAACTTCTTTTACATCAAATACAGACACCAGTAACTTATCAAAAAAAGTAATTACAAATATTGCTAGAAAAATAAATTCAGGAGAAAAAATAATAAGAGAGATAGATGATAAAAAGGAGTTATTACAAATATATAGATTACTGTATTTAGACAACCAGCCTTACGGGATACTTAACATTCCTTATGACTCAACTACTTTAAATGATGTTAATAAAGAGATTAGAACTGAAGTACTTGTCTTATTAAAGATTTACTCTTTTTTATTTTTAATAGCTGGCTTAGTTGCTGTTTTTTTATTAAATCAAATTACCAAACCACTTAAAATAGTAACTCAAAAATTAAAAAATGTAGAAATTTCAAAAAAAAATGAGCCTATATTTTGGCCTGTAAATGATGAACTAGGAATGTTAATTAGGCAGTACAATAAATTAATAGAAGAGTTAAAAGATAAGGCGGATAAATTAGCAAAAAGTGAAAGGCAATCTGCATGGAAAAAAATGGCACGTCAAATAGCTCATGAAATTAAAAATCCATTAACACCAATGAGGTTGAGTGTACAACATTTTGCTAAAACCATCGCAACAAATGATGATCTAGCCTTAAAAAAGCTTAATGAGTTCACTTCAACAATGCTTCAACAAATAGACACCATGTCTGCTGTTGCTTCTTCTTTTTCAAACTTTGCTTCTTTGACAAATGAGTTTTTGGAAAAGTTTCAATTAGAGGAAGAGGTTGATAAAATAGTAGAATTATATAAAAAAGATGGTGTTGTTTTAATTAACAAGCCTAAAAATTGTTTTGTTAAAATAGACAAGACCCATTTAACAAGAATTTTAAATAATTTAATACAAAATGCAATTCAATCTATTTCAAATCAAGATAAAATTATTGTAAAAATCAATATAGTTGATGATAAAGACTTTTGGTGTATTTCTGTTTCAGATAATGGGTCAGGTATAATTGAAGAAAACAGAGAGAAAATTTTCGAACCAAACTTTACAACTAAAAACTCAGGAATGGGTCTTGGTTTAGCAATGGTAAAAAATATTGTAAATGACTTTAATGGCAATATTCGATTCGTGACAGAGTTAGGTAAAGGAACTACGTTTTTTATTCAAATTCCCAAATTCAATTTAAACTAAAAAAATATGAAATTTATAAACATAAATATTGAATCTAATATAGCCATATTGACAATTAGTAGGCCAAAATATTTAAATGCACTCAATCAAAAATTGATAGAAGAGCTTTCAAATAAATTAGATTTAATTCGATCAAATGAAAAAATAAGGGTAGTAATTATCAGTGGAGAAGGAAACAAATCTTTTGTTGCTGGAGCAGATATAAAAGAGTTTGCCAATTTTAACAAAGAAGAGGGTGAGTTATTAAGTAAAAATGGCCATGATTATTTATTTGATAAAATTGCAAATTTTAATAAACCAGTAATTGCGGCAATTAATGGTTATGCTTTAGGTGGGGGATTGGAGTTAGCCTTGGCCTGTCATATTCGTATTGCTTCAATTAATGCTAAAATGGGCTTACCTGAATGTTCTTTAGGACTAATCCCTGGATACGGTGGAACCCAGCGCTTAGTTCGAATTATTGGGGAATCTAAAGCAAGTGAAATGATATTAACATCTAAAATAGTTAATGCACAAGATGCTGAAAAAATTGGACTTGTTAGTTCAATTTTTAATCCTGATCAATTAATGCATGGGGCGATTAACTTAGCAAATGCTTGTGTCAAGAACTCTCCAAAGGCTTTAGAAAAAGCAATAATGTGTATAAATAAAAATTTTGATAATATGGGATTGCAATTCGAGCAAAAAGCTTTTGGTTCTTTGTTTGCAACCAATGAATTTAAGGAGGGTGTTTCAGCCTTTCTAGAGAAGAGAAAACCAAATTTTTAACATGAAGTCTTTTTATTCATTTTTTTCACAAACCTTTTTTTATGGAATAAGCTCAGTTCTTGCAAGGGTACTAAATTTTTTTCTTGTCCCCCTTTATACAAATATATTTCCCGCTGATCAATATGGTTTAGTTACTGTTATGTACTCTTCGATTGTTTTTATATTTATAATTTCTAGCTTAGGTATGGAGGCAACTTTTTTTAGGTTTATAAACAAAGAAGAAAATAAAAAAGAAGTTTACTCAACTGTCGGTTGGCTATTAATTTTCTCTTCATTTTTGATTTTAGTTTTTGGTCAGTTATTTATTTTTTCAATTGAACATACAAGTCAGTATTTTCCATATTTAACATGGATTTTTTTAATTGTTTTTTTAGATACACTTTGTGTATTGCCTTTTGCTAAATTAAGACAAGAAGAGAAAGCAAAAAAATTCGCTTTAATAAAGACTATTAATATTATATTAAATATTTCTTTTAATATTTTCTTTTTAGTTATTTGTCCTTATTTGCTTGAACATGAACCATTAAGATATGAATGGGTTAATGTTTTATATAATAAGGAAGTTGGAATAGGTTATATTTTTATTTCAAATCTTCTAGCTAGTGGAGTAACTTTTCTATTATTATTTCCTTCAATTTATAATTTATTGTTATGGAAAAATTTTTCCACTTCTCTAGTAAGTAAAATGTTAAGTTATTCTTCACCGTTAATAATAGCGGGATTGGCGTATGCAACTAATGAAGTGGCTGATAAAATTATTCTTGGGCTTTTATTAGATAACAAAGAGGTTGGGATTTATGGCGCATGTTATAAATTATCTATTTTTATGATACTATTTATTCAAGCTTATAGGTACACAGTTGAGCCGTATTATTTTAATAATTCAAGTAAAAAAGATTTCAAAAATAACTACTCAAAGATAATGACATATTTTGTATTCATATCACTGTTTATATTTTTGGTCGTCTCAATTAATAAGGATTATATCATTTTATTATTAGGTAAGCAATATGGGTATAGGGAAGGGGTAAACATAATACCCATAATATTAATGTCTCATTTATTTTTAGGAATATATTATATTTTAGCTCTATGGTACAAGTTAACAGATCAAACTAAATTTGGTGCATACATTTCAATAATGGGTGCTTTAATTACTATCGTATTAAACTTTTTATTGATACCCAGAATTGGTTATTTTGGATCTGCGTGGGCAACTTTTTTTTGTTATTTTTCTATGGCTTTAGTTTCATTTATTTTGTCTAATAAGTACTATTTCATTCCATATGAAAAAATTAAAATAAGTTTTTATTTTATTTTTACGTTAGTAATTTATTTAATTGGTAATTTTTTAAACATGAACCATTGGATTTATAATATAGTAATTATCACTATATATGTATCTTTTGTGTTATTTTTAGAAAAATTAATTTTTAAAACAAAACAAAATAATTAAAATTAATATGAAAGATGTGGTATGTAAAATTATAAATAAGTCAGGTAACAATCTACCAAGCTATCAAACAAAAGGTTCTTCGGCCGTGGACTTATATGCTCATTTAATTAATCCATTAATATTAGAACCTGGTCACATCAAGTTAATATCAACGGGAATTCACATTTCAATACCAATGGGTTTTGAGGCACAAGTGAGACCCAGGAGTGGATTAGCATTGAAAAAAGGAATCACCGTTTTAAATAGTCCGGGAACCATTGACAGTGATTATAGAGGAGAGGTTGGTGTTATATTAGTAAATTACTCAAGTAAAAATTTTAAAATTTGTAATGGAGATAGAATTGCTCAATTAGTATTATCGAGATATGAAAAAATATCCTGGGATCAGGTTGACACTTTAGATGATACAATTAGGGGAGATGGGGGATTTGGAAGCACGGGATAAATTATGAATGTAATAATACCAATGGCGGGCACGGGGTCAAGATTAAGACCAATTACACCGACTACACCTAAACCTCTAATTAAATTATCGGGTAAGACAATAATTTATAGAATAATCCATGAATTAACAACTTACACTGAATTAAAAAAAATAGGCTTTATTTTAAACGACAAGAATATTGAATTAGAAACAAGCTTAAAAAAAACTATATCAAAGGATTTTAACTCAACTATTAAGGTATATTTTTTTTACCAAAAAAAACCTGAAGGTACCGCTCATGCTATTTATTGTGCTAAAAAATTATTAAAAGGTAAATTATTAATAGTGTTTTCTGATACATTGTTTTTTTTAAAGAAACCCTTTTATATTAAACAATTTGATGATGTCGATGGTGCGATTTTTGTCAAGGAAGTAAAAGATCCATCATCATATGGTGTTGTGAAACTGAATAAAATAGGAATTATAAAAAGTTTTATTGAAAAGCCAAATAAACCTATATCAAACCTAGCAATAATTGGAGTATATTATTTTAAAAATGCAGAAAATTTAAAAGATGAAATAAGTAATATAATTTCAAAAAAAATCATCGAAAAAAATGAATATCAATTAACCACAGCGTTAAGAAATCTAATGAAATTAGGTGACAAATTCAAAACAGTTAATGTTGACAATTGGTTAGATTGTGGAACACCTCAAAATTTATTAGCTACAAATAAATACTTACTTAAAAGACAAAAAAAAGATAATAGTAGCCTTAGTAATAAAAAAAATCATATTATTGAGCCGGTCTACCTGGGTAAAAATATAAAAATTAAAAACTCTAAAATTGGACCATATGTTTCTATTGAAGATAATAGTGTTATTGAAAATAGTTCACTTAAGAATACAATTGTTCAAAGCAATGTAACAATAAAAAATGCCAATTTAAATAAGTCTATTGTCGGAAAGTTTACTGATTATAACCCTATGAACAAATCAATAATATTAGGTCCTTTTTCAAAATTTAGAAAAAAATGAAGTTTAGTTTAATTATAATATTTCATCTTTTATCAATTTGTTTTTCTATATCTCAAGAAAATTTTATTGTGGGTGAAATTGAAAAAAAATTTATTCACCATTTTTTTTTAGCTGAAAAATATAAAGTGCTAGAAGAATATGATAAGGCTATATTAGAATATGAGAAATGTCTTAAGCTAAATCCGAAAGAGTCAAGTGTTTTTTTCGAAATGGGAAAGATTTTTTTTTCTCAAGGTTTAATTGAAGAGTCACTAGATTTCATAAACCAGGCCACTTCCTTAAACCCCAATAATAAGTGGTATTTATTTCTTTTACAAGAAATTTTTTACCAAACATCTGACAAGAAAAACCAAGCGCACACATGGAAAAAATTAATTGCTTTAGATTCGCAAAATAAAATTTATTATTTAGAATTAATTAAAAATTATTTATCTAGCGATCAAATAAAACTTGCATTAAAAGAAATAATAAAAGCCAAGAAGTTATTTGAAAACAACAACCCTGAACTAATAATTTTAGAAGCTGAAGCGTATTTAATAAATAATCAATATGAAAAAGCCATTCAATTATTAAATGATGCTAATATAAAAGATCCAAAAAATTTAATTTTTTTACAAAAATTATCAGAGATTTATGTTCAAAAGAGTGAGTATAAACAAGCGCTTTTAGTGTACGATAAAATTTTAGAGTTTGATCCAGAAAATTCTACGGCATTATTAACTTCCTATAAAATTCTTCAAACTCAATCTAATTTTGAAAAGGAACTAGAAATATTTTTAAAAATATTTAAATCAGATCAAATAAACGTTGATCAAAAAATAAATGTTTTATTTGAAATTTTTTCTGACAATAAAAAAATCGAAAAATATAAAGACTACATTCCACAAGTCCTGAGGCAATGTATTATTAATTATCCAGACCAAGTGTTATTTTATGTTTTATTAGGTGATTACGAGTTGCTTCATAATAATATTGTTGAGAGTTTAAATAATTACGAAAAAGCATATAGCTTTGGTTTAAAAGATAAATTGTTGTATGAAAAAATTTTAAATATAAATTTAGTTAAACAAGAATTTAATAAAGTTCTAATGTATAGCAAAGAGTCGATAGAATACTTCCCTTATAATCCAATTTTCTATTATTATCAAGGCATAGCTTTTATGTATTTAAATAATTATGAATCATCTGTTGAAAGCTTCATTAATGCTATTGAATATGTTTTTGATGATTTGACTTTAAAGTCGGAACTCCACGCTTCTTTAGGTGATGTATATCACAGAATGAATAAGGGCATTTTATCTGATGAACAATACGAATTAGCTTTGTCAATAAATCCTAATTATATTATTGTTTTAAATAATTATAGTTATTACTTGTCGCTTAGGGGAGGGGGCGATAATTTGTTAAAAGCAGAAAAAATGATTGAGAAGTGCATTTCTTTAACAAAAGAAAGCCCACAGTCTTCATTTTTAGATACCTATGCTTGGGTTTTATTTCAGCTAAGTATAATCGAGCAAGATTCTAATAAAAAAAATGAAAAATTAAATTCATCAAAAAAAATCATGATTTCATGTTTTGAAAACGGAGGAGAATCGGCTGTTATGTATGAGCATTATGGGGACATTTTATTTGAACTAAAAGATTTAGATGGCGCTAAAAAAAATTGGCTTATATCAATAAAAAAAGATCCTACAAACGAAAATTTAAAAGAAAAAATAAATAATTTATAATACATTTATTTTGCGTTTTTTAATTACAATATTACTTTCTGTTACTGTTTATTCTCAGGATGAGAACAGTTTAATTAATAAAAAGAATATTTTATTAAAGGAAATAGAATTATCTAAAAAAACTTTAATTTCCGCAAAAAATCAAAAAATTATTTCAACGAAAGAACTACAGGCCTTAAATGCTTATATAAAGGCCCGAACAAATTTAAAAAACACAATACTTCAACAAAGAGATAGCATTGAATTATATAAACAAGAAATTTTGAATAAAATACAAATTAATAATCAAAAGATATCTTCTATTAAACAGTCATATAAAAGCCTTATTAGAGAAATATATTTAAATGATTTTGGTATCAATTTAGTTAGTTTTATTTTTTCAACAAGTACTTTTAAAGATAAAATTAGCAAATACGTTTATTATAAAGAAAAAGAGCAATATCGACAGAATTTACTTAATGAACTTGATTATCTGCAAAATGAATTAATTAGTTTTAATAATAATTTAAATACAAACATTAACACAAAAGATACATTATTAAAAGAATTTAATTTAGAAAAAGATTCATTAGAAATTTTAAAAAAGAAAAAAGAAAATTTAACCATTAGTTTAACAAAGCAGGAAAAAAGACTATCAGATTTTATAAAATTAAAGAAAAAAGAAGCCCAACAAATAGAATCAGAAATTATTGAATTGCAAAAACAAATGATGTTAAGTGAAAATTATCAAAAATTAGATATAAAATTTGAAGCTAAAATAAAAAATATACCTTGGCCAGTAAAAAAGGGTGTTCTACTTTCTGAATTTGGCCACACTGATCATAAAAACTTACCAGGTATTAAAATATTTAATAATGGAATAGAAATTGGTGTAGAAAAAGATGAAAATGTACAATCTGTTTTTGAGGGCGTTGTTTCAAAAATTTTATTTATGCAGAATGGTTTAAAATCAATAATTATACGACATGGAAATTACTTAACCGTGTACATCAATTTAAAAGATGTAAGTGTTAAAATTGGTGATATAGTTTCTGCGCAGGACAAAATTGGAATTGTTTTTTCTAGTGATGATAGTGATACGGGTGTGTTAGGATTTCAAATTTGGAAAGGAGTGGAAAAATTAAACCCAATGAATTGGCTTCATAACAATCAATAATTACAAAAAAAGATTAATTTTATAAAAACATTTTATTATGAGTATATATAGCTTATTATTTTTGGGGCAAATGGGACCTTGGCAAATTGCAATAATTGTAATTGCAATTTTATTATTATTTGGTGCCAAAAGAATACCAGAATTAATGAAAGGTTTAGGAAGTGGGGTAAAAGAATTTAAAAAAGGCCTAAAAGATGATGATTCTGAAAATGAAAAAAAGGAAAAAAAATAACTTACGTGAAAAAACATTCAGATTTCATAAATTGTCAAAAAAATATTTTTGATAGAAATGTCACTTGTTTAGAAGTTGTTAAAAGTTACCTTGATAGAATAGAAAAGAAAAATAATCTAAATATTTTCGTAGAAGTTTTTGAAGAAGAATCAATTTCAAGAGCAAAACAAATAGATAAAAAAATTATTAATAAATCTGCTGGAAAACTTGCGGGTATGATAATTGCCATAAAAGATAATATTTGTTACAAAAATCACAATGTTTCTGCAGCATCTAAAATCTTAAAAAATTTCAAGTCCACTTTTTCAGCCACTGTTATTGAAAGACTAATTGAAGAGGATGCTATTATTATCGGTAGATTAAATTGTGATGAGTTTGCAATGGGCTCAACAAATGAGAATTCTTTTTATGGTCCAGTTAAAAACCCATTAAATAATAACTTAACACCTGGTGGTTCATCAGGGGGGTGTGCGGCTGCTGTAGCAGCAAGTTTATGTCATGTTGCTTTAGGTAGTGATACAGGGGGTTCAATTAGACAACCAGCCTCTTTTTGTGGTGTTATAGGTTTAAAACCAACTTATGGAATGGTTTCTAGGCACGGTCTCATTGCTTATGCTTCATCTTTTGATCAAATTGGCCCAATAAGTAAATCTTCATATGAAATTGATATTGTTATGAAAATTATTTCAGGAAGAGATGAATATGATACCACCTGTGTTTTTGATAGAAAAGATTATGAAAACTCTAATCTTGATTTAAGTAAAATGAAAATAGCGATAATCAAAGAGGCTTCTTTTCATAATTTATTACATGCAGATGTAAAAAAATCATTTTCAAAATTAATTGAATCAATTTCTTCTGATGGGCATAAAATATCTCAAATTAGTATGCCGGTACTTAATTATTTAGTTCCTGCATATTATATATTAACTACTGCAGAAGCCTCTTCTAACTTATCAAGATATGATGGTATCAAATATGGCGAAACTCAAAGAAAAGAAATTAACCATTGGGAAACAGTTATAAAGAAGACAAGGTCTTTAGGATTTGGAAAAGAAGTAAAAAGAAGAATATTACTTGGCACTTTTGTTCTAAGCGAGGGTTATTATGATAATTATTACTCCAAGGCGCAAAAGATTAGGAGAATAGTTCAACAAAAAACTGATGAAATTTTAAATGAGTTTGATTTTATTTTATTACCAACCAGCCCTACGATACCCTTTAATTTAAATCAAAAGCATAAAGACCCTACAGTTTTGTATTTACAAGATGTCTTTACTGTACAATCGAACTTGTCTGGCCACCCATCTTTATCAATTCCTATTTTTCAATACAAAGATGATGCTCCTGTTGGGGCACAATTAATTGGAAAAAAATTGTCTGATCAAACATTATTAGAATATGGGGATTTTATTTTGAAAAACTATGTATAAATTTACTGCCATTATACTGTTTTTTTTTCAGTTATCTTTTACTCAAGAAGTAAAATTTAACGAAGATGAAGTTAAAAATCGCCTGGAGATTCTTAATAAAAACACTCCTTTAGAATTAGTATATAATTCTTCTGTAGCTAAACATATTAAGGCATATATATTTAAAGGAAGATCTAGTATTAGTACAATGCTTGCGGCTACAAATTATTATTTCCCTGTTATTGAACCAATTTTAGATTCTTATAATATTCCTTTAGAATTGAAGTATTTGCCTGTAATTGAATCAAGATTTAACCCTACCGCTAAGTCACCAGTTGGAGCAAGGGGAATGTGGCAAATTATGTTTAATACAGCTAAAGAATATAATTTAATTATAAGCTCCTATGTTGATGAACGAATGGATGTAGTTAAATCTACAAAAGCAGCTTGTCAATACCTTTTGGAATCAAATTCTAGATTTAATGATTGGACCACATCTATAGCTTCGTATAATGTTGGAAAATATGGTGTCTTAAAAGCTATTAAAAGATCAGGAGGCAAAAAAAGTTATTGGGATTTTCGCCCATTTTTGCCTAAGGAAACTAGAGAATATGTACCTAAATTAATTGCCGCAATTTATGTAATGAATTATGCTAAAGAATATGGTATTTATCCTAACTATGAATCGAATATTTTTAATAAAGATATTGATTCTGTACACATTGAGCGAAAATTAGACTTTGAAGAATTATCTAAACTAATTGATTTAAGTGAAGCGGAAATAAAAGACTTAAATCCCTCATTTAAAATTGGCGTAGTTCCTTATGTTAAAGAAAGAAAATTTTATATTAATTTACCAATTAATACAATTGAATTTTTTTTAGCAAATAAAGATTCTATATATCAGAATCTAGATAGAAACAAGAAATCAAAAAATTTACCAGCTTATGAGGAAATGGTAAAAAAAATAAACTACAAGATAAAGTCAGGTGACTCTGTTGGAAAAATTGCACAAAAATTTAATTGTAGAATAAAAGACATATTGCTTTGGAATGATATGAAAAGCACAAGAATAATTGCGGGAAAATATTTAAAAATTTATGTAAATGCAGACTTCGAATAAATATTTACTAATACTTTTTAGTGTTCTTTTATTTAATTTTTCTTGTGAAATCAGCACAAATTCTAATGCTACTGGCAAGTCTCTAGAAGTAATTTTGGTTCAAGGCAATGAGTTATCAAATGCTTCATTTAATTTATTTAAGAAAAATTTGTTTTCTATCCAAAAGCCACTTTTAGAAACTGAATTATATGGTGAAAAAAAAAATTATTTATCACTTATTTCAATTTCAGAAAATGATTTTAGTACAATATTTAAAACTCATAAAAATATTGTAATTATTAATTCAGGAGAAACTAATAAAGTAAAATTAAAAAGAGATTTGTGGTCAAAAAATCAAACAGTTTATTTTTGTTCGATTGAACAGCTAGATGCTAAAAATATAGAGAACACCGCTCTTAAAGTTGCTGAAAAAATAAAAAACTCTGAAGTTGATAAAAGAACAAGAAATTTTTTTGAAACTACACCACAAGAAATTAAAATTTATGCTGAAAAGAATTTTAATTTATCTATTCCTTTACCTAGTAGTTATTTTATAACAGATACGGTCAATTCACATTTAGTACTCAGGTCTGATTCAAAAAATTCAACTCAGCGCATTGTTATTAGTTCATTTAATTTAAAACCCACAGTTCAAAATATAATTTTAGAACAAAATAAAATTGCAAAATTTAATATAAAAAGTGAGATAGAGGGCGCTTACTTGCGTATTGAGGATAGGGCTCATCTTTATGTGGATTCATTATCAAGTACACTAATTGATAAAAAAAACTTAAAAGGCATTTGGAAGATGGAGGGAGATTTTATGGGAGGTAGTTTTTTCACTAGTTTAATTAATAACCCATATAATGAAAATCATGTTTTAGTTTCATTATATTTATATGCTCCCGGAATAAATAAAGCCAGCCAACTGTTGGATTTTGAGGCAATAACAAATGGGTTTAGTTTAATTAATAATTAATTCTTATTGTTGAAATAAAATTTCTTCCAGCGGCACTAACACCTGAACCAAAGCTTTTGTAATGAACATCATAAATATTATTTAAAGAAAATTGTGCATTAATTTTTTCAGAAAATTTATAAGAGAGAGAAAAGTTTAATGTAGACCAGGATGGGAGACCATAATATGTAATTATTTCTGATTGAGTATTGGGGTTGGTTATTTCAAATGGTGTTTCGTCTAAGTTGTCTGTTCCCGCCACATCAAATTCACCTGCCTCTTTTTTAAATGAATATTGAAAGTCTAAAAAATAAGATGCTCTATTTCCTAGCCGATTTATAGAAACTTTACCAAAAACTGGTGGGATGTGCGCAACTGGAATTGAAGTTTCAAGGTTAATGCCTTTAGTGTAGTTAATATCACCTCTTAGATTAAATTTATTAATTAATTTTGAATCAAACCCAAGTGTAAAGCCCAAAATATCTACTCTACTTAAATTTTGATTAGCAAATGTTGTTAATAGTTCACCCTGATAAGGTGCTTGATTTGTCAAAAGCTCAGGTGTTCCTGGTGGCGCTGAAGCATTCAAGTTAACTAAAATAGTATCTTTTATTATTGCATTATTTACTTGAGATCTAAAACCATTAAAATAAAAGACACCAAATTTATTTTCATTCGAAATAAATATTTCTTGAGAGAAAACAGTTTCAGCTCCGAGATTTATATTAGGAACAGTTAGATTTCCACTTTTGACAAAAATCTTTGCCATATCATCTATATTTGGTGTGTGAAAGCCCTTTGAAAATACTGTACTAATTTTCCAAGAGTCTGATGGGTAATAAGTAAGTTTTGCATTACCAGATAATATTGTCCAGCTAGCAGTTACATTTTGATCACTAATTCCAAGTGATCTTGGCGGTATAGAGTCTATATCAAAATTGGCAGACAAATAAGAGAATGTATTTCTTAAACCAGTTTCTATAAATAATTTCTCGTTTAGATTTTTCAGATAGTTAATATAAAATGCTGAAGAAAATGTGCTAGATCCGCCCGCTGGATACCTCGTTGAACCTAAAGCAATTTCTTGGGCATTCGATGATGAGGAAACTGCGTTATGTATTGTTTCAATACCGTAAGAAATATTACCTTTTTTGAAGTTCATATTTAAACTTAGCACATTGACAATTTCTTTTCGTTTTGTCAAACTATCTACATTAATTTTTTGAAAGTTTCTAGATTCTTCAATTTTTTGAAAACCCAATATAAATTCTGATTTATCAAACAACAACCTATCTTCATATCCCTCCAAACCCAGACTGCTAAAAAATCTGTTTTGAGGACCGTAAAACCAATATCTAAATTTGGGTTTATTATTACCGCACAGTTTACATATTTCATCTGTCACGTCATTTAATTTGTCAAATCTTGGAACATTTGATGAAGTAGATAATTGAATATTTGAAGTCAATCTCCAGTTGTTATTTATCTTAAATAGCATCTTATTTATAAGATCCATTTGTTGAAAACCTGTATTTCTTTGAATATTTGGATTATTGTTCATTACTACCTCACCACTTTTGTCTGTATAGAAATGCATTAAACCCCAATCACTATAGCCATGAAGTCTATTTCGCCCCATTATAACATCGCCATAATCTTTCAGAGTGATTGCATTAAAAATTGAAAACTTTTTAGATTCATATAAAAGCGATTGGTGTGTTGAAAAACCGTTATACGCACTTGCATATCTAGTGAAAAAAGAACTTTCAATGTTGGGTTCATTTGAGAAATATAATTTTTTTGTTAGCATATTGATTGTTCCACCAAGAGCATCACTACCATAGAGAACTGAGCTAGGACCAAACACAACTTCTGTGTTTTCTAGAATCGATTCATCAATAGTAATAATATTTTGTAAATGCCCCGACCTATAAATTGCATTATTTAACCTAACACCGTCAAGTACTAATAAAATTTTATTGGCTTCAAATCCTCGAATATTTGGACTTCCACCTCCAAATTGGCTTTTTTGTACACTGATTCCACCCTTTTTTTCTAATAGGTCAGCTAGATTTTCAGTATTTAATTTTTCTATTTCTTTTTTTGAAATAAATATTTTTTTTTCAGCGCTATTTTTAATGTTGTTCTGATTTTGGTTTTGTAGTAATGTTACTTCATTAATTTCATACAACATTTCCTCTACAAACCAGTAACTACCTTTTAGATAATTTTTTTGAATTGGGTTGGTAGTATATTTTGGGTGTTGAAAATATATTAATTCATTCTCTTTAAATCTTGAAAGATTAACTACACCATCTAAATCAGATAATACATATATAGTTTTTTCCCCATTAAATATAGCTGCATTAGTTACCGGGTTATTATTTAAGTCAACTATAGTTACTTTTTGAGCACTTACAGATAGGTACAGTAAAAAAAAACATATGTAGATTATTTTTTTTGTCATAGTAATTCAGTGTAAACTGCTATTAGCTTTTTATAGTTATATTCAGAAATATGTAATTCGTAATAATTTAGCACTTTTACAATTAAAGATTTATAATCATCATAACTTAAAGAAAAATTATCTAATTCTTCAACATTTTTTATTAAAAAATTATATAAGTATTCACTAATTTTTGAATTCCAAAGCTCTATATTATTGCTGGCTTTTTCTAAATAAAATTCACCGTTTTGTGGGTTAAATTTATAGTTAGCAGTTAACTTTAAGTTTAAGTAATCAGGAGCAAAGCCAAGGAATTTAGTTAGGTTAATTAAAAACCAAAGTTCAAAGTATTTTCCTGAGCAGTGCTTTGAATTCAACCAACTAATACTATTGTCGATGAAATCATATGTTTTTGAATCCTCTTGGTTTATTGAAATAGAGTTACTAATTATTTTACATAAAAAAAGCGCCATATTTCTCTTTCGATAATTAGTTAAAATATTATTTATAATGCTTTTAAACTCAATACTTTTTATAAAGAATAGTTCTGTTTTACTTTTATAATTAAATGAAATATTAACATTCATTAAAGGCTGTAGATATTTTTTTTTCTTTTTTTGACCACCTTTTATTAAAAAAGAAAGGAGACCCTTTTTTCGTGTTAGAATTTTAACAATTAGGTCACTTTCACCATAACTAATATTATTTAAAATTATGCAACTAGAGTTAATAATCATTAATTATAAATTAGAACTTTTTTAACTAAACTCTCTGTAAAATCTTTATTGGTACAAAAAAATAAATACACTCCCGTTTTAACTTTTTTTCCATTAAAGGACCGCCCGTTCCATGAAGCGGAGCCGCCCTCAGTTTGTGTTTCATGGACAAGGTTCCCTGAGATGTCTGTAATTTTTATATTTGTATCGTTTGTTAGTCCATAAATCGTAATTAATCCCGAATAATTTCTTTTAACTGGATTTGGAAAAATTTTTACGTTTTCAAAATTTTCTGCCTCATCCGTTGCAGTTGATCTGTACGAGCATAATCCCGATTCTGTTCCAAAATACACAGATCCAGTTTTAGAGTCAATTTCTAAATTAAATACTGTATTATTTAATAGAGGACTATTTTCAGCTGTAAAGTGAAATATTTCTTCAGTTCCATCTTCCGAAATTAAAAAAACTCCCTTGCCCTCAGTTGCTATCCATTTTCTATTTCCACCATCTATTTTTAAATCTAAGATATTTGTATTAAATAGAAGCCTTTCAACGTATCCATCTACTTCCAATAATGGAGTTTCACAATCGTAATTGCTGTTAGAAAAAATATTTTCTGCAGAATAAAAAACTCCTACACCATTAGTACTCCCAACCCAGACATAACCATTAGCATCCTCTGCTATTGCGTTAATTGTGTTACTTGGAAGATTACCATTTGAAACAGAGGAGGTTATTTTTTTGTCAATATAATTTTTACCATTATTTGTTAATACAACGATGCCCTCATTTCTTGTTTGAACCCATTTTTGACCATTATTCAAGCAAAAAATTTTACCAATCATTGTGTTCGTCGAAATAGAGTTTAGGTTTAGACTTTCCCAATTAGTATTATTGAAAAGTGATATTGGTTTTTCAGCCTCTGAGTTCGTTACCCAAAGTAAATTATTTTCTGTGCAGCACCCACCAACACGAATCCACCCGTCTGTTGTTATAGACTGTAAAGAACTATTATTTTCATTGTATAAGTTAACAAGTTCTTGTTCATTTAATTCAAGAAGACCATTATTCCAACTTCCTACAAATAATGAGTTATTATAATTAACTATTGATTGAAGGTCATAAATATTTAAATCCTTAATTTCATCAGTTGTTGACCAACTATTGTTTTTATAAAAAGAAAGTTCTTTTGATATAAATAAATTGTTCCAGGAGCTATTTTTGCCACCATGAGAAATAATTATTTGATCATTATTGTATTCTATATCAGAAAATGTATTGCTTGCTGGACCGTTTGGACTGATGTTTTGCTCAAAATTTAAATTTTCATTTAAAAGAAACTTTACTAAACCTAAGTTAGAGTGAGAGAAAAACACATCATGAGAATTTTCATTTTGTCTTTTACTAAAAGTTAAATTTCTAAAATTGTTTTGTGAATTAAATGGAAGAATAGAATAGGTGTTAATTTGTGTCTGTTTAGTTAAGTTTTCTATTGAATGAATATGAAATAATTTACTATAACTGTAACCCATTACTTCATTATTTACTATATGTCCGGAAATTATATTTTCATTTTGATTGCAAATTTCTGGCACATTTCTAGAAATAAATCTGCTCTTTTCTTTAGAATATATTAAAATTTCACAACTACCATTTTCTCCTCCAAGAGCATTATATTCGTTAGGAAATAGTACTAAGTTTTCATTACTACCAAGTATTTTTTTAACACCATTTTCAAACGAAGTATTTATTTGCTGATTAACTACGTTCTCAATTAAATATTCTTGATTCCAACTGTTAGGATCAATTAAATTTGGATCATTTACATTAGAAGAAAAAAGACCAAAGTTGGTGGCCACAAATATTTTGTTTGACAGAAAATCATTGTTTTTTATTTCATTAAATACATAGCAATCAATTACTTCACCATAACTACCATTGTTCCAAAAGTAATAAGTGTCCAATATTTCAGCTTGATTAATATTAAGCTTAACTAAGCCAAATGAGCACGAAAGAAAAGCTAACCCATTTGATACATGAATGTTCTTAATTGTTTTACTACCTATAATATTAGCTGAATTCTTTATGAATGGAATGTTTATAACTTGTCTATTTTTGACTAGATCAATATTACCATTTTCATATCCAATAATTAATGTTTTTGTTTGATTATCAAAGTTAATTGCAGTAACATTAATATCGTTCAGGTTGTTTAGTTTGGAAAAAGATTCAATACTATTATCTAATAAATTATATGTGTAATATTGAGATTTTGTTCCTACGTAAATAACATTTTCTTTGTTATAGACAAAATTTCCTTCATTATAGCTTAAGTACGCACTCCATTCTCCTACTCTATTTTGAGCAAATGAAAATGAACAAATTGTTATAATGTAAAAAAGAATATATTTCATGTTTCTACCAAATTATAAAGATATAACGTAATGATTAAAAAATTAATACTTTTGTGTATTCATTTGGGCCCCGTAGTTCAACTGGATAGAATGATAGATTTCGGCTCTGTTGGTTGCAGGTTCGAATCCTGCCGGGGTCACAATGATATTTTCT